>ENA-UZXC01000716-UZXC01000716.1-metagenome-genome-assembly--contig:-Day-2-25m-contig-716_pt1 | contig 55482 bp, 76 predicted proteins | sample MGYA00260340_ERZ794900 | MGnify/ENA metagenome assembly ERZ794900 | reverse complement strand
TTCATTTTCATTAAACTCGATGTATGGATCATAGCCATATTGAGTAAGTTCAGCATACTTTTCTTTAACAGCCTTTCTCTCTTCGTCTGTTTTAGCTTCGGAAAGTTCGTTTTTAAACTCTCCCATTTTTTCTTGAATCTCTGCTTTCTTTTCTTTGCTGAGATCTTTGTATAAAGGCTTTTGCTTAGGTTTAGATTTTTGTTCACCAGAACCGTTTCCGTTGTCTCTTTCTTGAACAGCATTACGGTCATCTGTTATACCTTTCTCTCCGTTTGTATAATACTTGCTTTGTGCTTCGGATTTAAACTTAGTCTGAGCAATAGGAGTGTTCCACTCTTCATCAGAAACTTGTGTTAAGTCTATCATTCCATTAGCACCATACGTTGCGTTCCATTTAGGCTCTGCAATGGCGTAAATTTGTTTTACTCTATCGGACTTGTCTTTAGCACCGTCTTTAACAGCTAAGTGCATATGCGCGTCACCATAATTTCCTATGATTTCTAAGTTCCAATCTTTTTTAAACTGCTTTGCTTCTGGGCTATTGCCGTTTAGCCAATCCCACATTTTTTTGTTTTCGGCATCAGAAGCTTGATTTTTACCTCCAAAGTCAATACCATCACCATGTAAATGTCTGCTAGTTTCTGAAGAGTTTTCTAAACTTTCGTTATACTCTTTAGTTCTAGATCCACCAGTAATCATTAATTGGTTAATATCTACAACGCCAAGCTCACTTATGTCTTTTAACATTAAGTAAGCATCTATTGATAATGCTGGGAAATTTACGTCTCTATACTTTGGCATAACTAATTGTTTTTATCCTACATATCTTGAGTAGGCCTCTGCTTTCATGGAGTCTACTAAACCTTTACCATAAAGACTTTCTTTATGGTTTTTTGCTGCTTCATACTGCCTTATTTCACGCTCGTATTCTTTGCGTTCGTTGCTGTTATTAATTGCTGCTACACCAGCTCCTACTACTGCTCCTGCTCCAGCAACAATAGGATTGCCGGTAGCTGCTCCTAAACTTAATCCTGTCATTCCTCCATTTAACATGGCAGCACCTATGCTTTTAGGTGAACCTTCTGGTCTATTTGCTTCATTAGCTTGTACGGCACTATTTAAAATACCTAGACCTGCCATACCTATTTGACCAGCATTTTTCATGTTAGTCATCATAGCCTCTTTTGGCATTTGGTCTTTTAAAATAGCTTTAGAATTTTTAAAAGCGTCTTTAGCTTCTGTTTTAGAAAACTTAAACGCATCTCTATCTATTTCATTAGCTTTAAATCTACCTTTAGCTTTTGCTATTTTTTCTTGTCTTCTTTGCTGGGCTTCTAACAACAGTTTTTCATATTCTTCCATTATCTTCTGTATGAATCGCGTTTTAAGTAATCGCTTGATATATATCTAAACTCGTAAGGCCTTCCGCTTTTACCAGTTATTTTAAAAGTTACTTCCATCCAATTACCACGTAATCTATTTTTATCTTTTAGACCGCGTGCTGGCATTGTGTGAACTCCTTCACGAATCTTATAACGATGATCCGTTTTTTGAATAGTTTGCTTATCTACAAAGTTAGTTCTAACTGCGACTTCATCAAACTTTATGTCGTTTGTTTCGATTCTACACATTATGGCATCATATACTGTGCGTAGCTGAACGTCTTCATTTACAACGATTGTAACAATAAATGGTTGTGGATCTTCGCCATGAAAAGAACCAAACTCTCCATTTCTATGTACCCATTGATTTTGATTATTGTCAAAACTGTAAACTTTTCCGTTTACTTCCATGTACATGAAAGAGCTGTTGTCTAAAAATGAATCAAAGAACTTTATAGACTCACTATAGATTAGCGTTTCGTATAAATTTTTGCTTACCGTTTCAATGGTAAAATCTATTTTTTCACATAGCTGCCAATGTGGACTTCTTTCTGTAGGCTCTTGCCCAGAAGCTTCTGCAAACGTTTTTATCCAATAAGCATTGTTGTAGAAAACGACTTCTCCTATAGAATAAGTGTTTGCTGAATTATAGTTTCCTATAGATAGTGTAGAACAATCGATAGTATCACCTTTGCATATTTTCCAAATACCATCACTTGCTATATATGGAAATGAATTGCTATTGGCTACTTCTGCTATGTAATAACTCCCTACAAACTTTACTACAGTTCCTATGTTGTAAAACGTGTTGCTATTCCATGGACCAACACTTATTGAACTACAGTCTGCAGACAATGATCCATCTGTACATAAAATCCATGCATCGGTGTTTCCAAGCTGTTGTGTATTGTAATCTATAAGACTTTGATAAGCAACAAAATTGTGTATTACAACAAAGTTTTTTGAATAAGACGTACTAGAATTATAAAGCAAAGGAACTATACCGTCACATGTTGAAACAACACTAAGTTGGTCTATTATCCAACTGCTTCCTGTTCCGGGTTGTTCTGTATTTTGATATTCAACACTAAGATAAATATCACTTTCAAGCTCTACATTATCACCCCAGCTATATGTTCCCGCGGACCATGTGCTGGGGTTTTGCTCTGTACGCGTAGGAATTTTTACATGCGCAAGAGCCCATTTGTCAGATATTAAAGGATCGTTGTTTACGTTTCTATCTATTACAGAAACATAATAAGCTTCTTGATAATAAATCTTATCGTCTTTTGAGTAAGTAGTAGAATCTGACCAGTTAGTTGGATTATTGTCTGCGTCATAATCTATGGTGTCTACAGCTGTAGCTGTTACATCTTCCCATTGCTTACCATCAACAACAAGAGTTTCTGTTCCTGGCGTTTCTGTAATGTTTTCACCGTCATTGTCAATAAACGCATATCTATCCTCATTGTATTCAACAACAAGACCTCTAAATCCTGTGTTTCTTTCTGCAAACTCTGTGCTAAACAAAGCTTGACTTTCTGGATACCTATCTTGAATTAAACATTCAAAATTTATTTCGGCCCAATAAATAGCTTGATCTAACACATAGCTTGAGCCGCTGTTGTTGTGTTCAACTAAACAAAGCCAATAGTGTAAACCTTCACTCGGAAAGTCGTGTTCTACTACATCAAATTGATAATACGTTTTTAAGTCTGCAGAAGCCCACTCTTCTTTGAGAAGATTGTATTCTATATCTACAGTCGAAAGCCATTTATCTGATTCTCTTGGAATTTCATTTATGTTAAATCCGTTTATACAAATAAATGTAGCGCCACCATTGTTTACTATTGCTCCAATAGCATATTCTACTCCTGAATTCCAAGACCCGTAGCTTCCTGGTATGTATAAAGGACAACTCATGGTTGATCTATTTGAATTACTATTTCATCTCTTTCCATGTCATGGTACCCATGGACTCCTTCATAAAGCAAAGGCATGTCTGGAATTTTCTTGTCTTTAAACATTTTTCTAAGCCAATGGTTGTATCCTTTTTCTTTAGCAATAGGCTTATATCCTTTGTCTGTGAAAAGATAGATTTCAAAATTACGGTCATCAATAATGTAAGTGCCGTCATTTCCATCTATACGAAAATGCTTGTGTCTGCTACCATGTTTTTTACTTATGTATTGTAGCTTTCTAATTTTGTTTCCTGTTCCAGATTGTATCTGTATCTCTGTTCCGTTTTCAGTGTTTTGCAATGCAAATGGATCAAAAGACAAAATACCTATTCCGTTTTCTTGAACAAGCCACAAAATATTTTTCTTGCTTATAAGATGAGTGATTTTACCTAAAGACAAATCAGCTTCAAAAAAATCAAACGCAGGGAACTGCAACCATCTGTCTACTTGCTGGCCGTTTACTTTGTTACGGCTTACGGCTATAGTACCATAAAATCTAACGTCTTCGCATAGCTTTTCTTTTGGTATGTAAGCATGTCTTTTAGTGTCATTTTTGGCCATGTATGCTTTATTAAATAAATGCTCTGGAGTGTCTATGTAGTTCCATGGCTCACCTCCAAAATGCTCTCCATGAGTAAAAGCATAATTACCAAGACTGTTGCATGGTATAGCAATGTTTAAAGAGTTTCCCGAGTCTTGAAACACTTTATGTTGCACCGCTTGATTAAAGTTGCCGATGTGTTTTATGCTTCTCCTTTCTCTAGGAGCGTCATCATATTTTGTAAACGGTATTAGATTTGAATAAACATCTCCACCACCGCAAACAAAAGTAGACCCTTGAAACAATATTGGTATGTAAGGACTTGCTTCTATCCATTGAGTTTGTATTAAACTTAATTCTGTTTGTCCGCCATACTGACTATTAATGTTTCTTCTAATTTCTACTAAAGCAATGTTTACATCGTTGTTGTTTAGGTTTAAGTTTGGATTGTCTTTTAAATAAAAAAACGTTGAAGCTTGTGCTCCAAGTCTATGACCACCTGTTACAGAAAACTGTGTCTCTGCTATAATTGGCCCTCTTGATTCATTTTTAAAGTTTGTAGTGCTTTGATATATGCTTCCTGATAAAGTAGTTCCTCTGTCTATGTGCGCAGCGTTTTCAACTTCCATGTATCTGTTTGGAAACAATTCTGAAGGAAGATTTTCAGTAAATGCAAAAACTCCTATTCTTGGTCTTGGAAACTTTGAATAAGTGTTTTGGTCTACAAGGTTCCAATGCTCAAAAGTGTCTTTTGAAAACCCGCTTTTATAAGGCCTTAAAGCATTTATAAAATATATTTCATCTCCTGGAAGATGTACGTGTTTATCTACACCAAACAATACGTCAGGGCTGTTTACTACCCAAAATTGATTTTTACTGCCATTTGATTGATAATATGAACATGGGCTTGGACCGTATAACGAATCCATTGCTCCTTGCCCGTATAGATTGTTTGAACCAGCATGATTAAAGTATTGCATTACTTGTGTCGCAACACCTTGTCCAAACACAGATCTATCTCCGTCTTTTCGCTCTGCTCTAACAATTTTAAATCCATCGTAGTTTTCTCTAAACTCTGAAGGAAGTCTAACGTCAAACACAAGCTTTAAGCTTCGCACATAATGATCGGTATTTAATTTACCATTTTTAGTATAGCTTTCTGTTCTAGAAATTACAAATTTATTCTTGTTTGTGTCTGGAACGGTTCCGCTAATTTCATGCTTAAAGTCCGCGTTTACGTCAAAGTATTCATCAAGGTAGTCAGGCATTCTAAAGTCTCCTAAAAACAATACGTTTTCGTCTTTACCGTTTTTAGTTGCTACTAAACCAAGTCTATAAGTTTCGTATTGTTGATATCCAGCGTAACGACTACCCATTAAAGGATTGTTAGATCCTTCATAATAATCACCATAAAATAAATCGCTTACTCTTTCACTTGCTGCTACACCGGGATTATAATTTCTTAATAATCTACCGCTTTTAATGGTATCTACTCCGAAAGCCGTTTTTAGGTCTATGTTTCCATTACCCCATGGTTGAGAGCCTTGTAAACCATCGTCCACTAGAGCTTCATCCATTTGATACCAAATTTTAATTCCATTTCCTGTAGCGTAGCCGTCTGACTGGCCCCCTTGAACTAAAAGAGCGTTACCGCCATTTACATTTTCAGCTTCATCTAAACAGTATTTGTAAGTGTCTGGATCGGGATTAAAGTTTCCGCTATAAGTATCACCATTTACATCATACTGTCTTACAACATGGTCAAGAGTATTTAAGCTTTCTTTTATACCTGTAACATCTGCAACGATTAAATGATTTTCGTGAATTTCCATAACCTCGTTTATGTTCCAAATCTTGTTGTCTGTAAACAACTCAAAAACATTTAACACTGCTCCGTCACCTTTACGGCTATGCACAAGGTTTACTTCTCCAGTTTCAATAACGCCATCGTAAATAATTTCTGTGTCTGTAATAGCTAACTCTGTTTGTCTGTAGATTGCAATAATTTGTATTCTTTCAAATTGCAAATCGATTGCGTTTATACGAACGTTTACAGACTTACCCGAAATTATTTCAGGTTCATTTCCGTACATGTCTATACTTGGATCAGTCATAGAACCTTCAGGAAGATATACAACATTGGAGAACGGAGCAGTTAAAGAAACACCTCCATTTGCAGATACTACGCGATATGTGTATTGAACTGCTCCCGTAGGCAATAAACCACCGTTTTCTATTTTTAAGACGTCAGGAGTAGGCAATGGGGATTCTGGTGAAATAGTAGAAGACTTAACAGGTGTACCAAAAATGTCTTTTTGATTTATGTTAAAGCTTCTAAGGTTTTGTCTACCATCAGAAATGTAGATTCTTTCTATACAACCATTTTCTATTACACCTTTAATGAAAGGCTTTTTGTCTAAAGCGTAGTTTAAATAATCATTGTATTTAAGCTCTCTTTTTATTGGAAGTCCTTCAGCATTGTATGTTATTCTCCATATTTGACAAAGGCTATATGGAATTTTGTTTAGTGGTTCATACGTTGGAATCAACGTAAGCAATATAGCTTCTTCGTTTTGTGATTTATAAGCTACCGGAAATAAATCTTTTACGGATATAGAAAAAGTTTCTGTGTTAAAAAAACTTGAGCTTATTCCTATAAAGTTACCCATTGTTAAAACACCTGAGTTATCAGCGCTTGGATCGTCTTCATCGTTGTAAGCTACTTTTACGTTTTGCCCAACGCTTCCAGCTACTAAACCTGCGTCTCTAATAGCTTGAGCTAAAACCAAATAAAATTTGTCTATAGATTCAAATGTTGTAGATACAGAAACATTAAATGTTCCTCCCGTATCTTTTACAATGTCAAAGGTAAACTCATACAAGATGCCTTGCTGAAATCCTATTAGAGCCCATTTACTATCAATAACAGTTATAAGCAAGTTGTTAGACATGCTTAAACTTAAATTAGCGTCTGTGTGTCCTTCTATGTAAGTGCTAACTTTAGAGTTTGAGCCAGTTAGCCTAGAGTTTCTTTTTAACCTAGCTTGACCCTCTGGTATCCCTATTTCGTCAGCATCGTAATTAGTTCCAAGATGTCCTGTGTAGGGTTTTGAGTGTCGTTGCATATCGCAAAAGTTTAATTATACAAATCTAAGTATTTGTCGGGGGTTTTGTTCTTTTCATCGACTAAGGTTTTAATATTAGAGTTTTTAAAAGTCTCACAATCAACCCACCAGTCTTCAAACGGTGTGTTTACATCGGTACCCACATTATCAGCGACCATAATATAACCCTTTTGTTTTAAAAGACTTCTAGACTTTTCAAGAACTAAATCATTATTAGCGTATCTATCGTGTTCAAACGTTATGCATCCAAATCTTGTTGAACATTCTTGAAATATTTTCTCTAATACTTTTAAAGATACATCTGCTGGATCGCAATCTATTTGTAGATAAGAAATAAAAGATTCTTGTTTTAAGATATTGTAATAATCTACAGTTAAAGCATCATTTAATACAAGAAAGTTTTCTCTAGTCTCAATCCACTCTTCTTTATGCTCGTCACTTATTTCTATAGATACACCTTTCCAGCCGTACTCTTTCTCTAAAAGATAAGTGTTGTTGTGTTTTATAGGGTGGTTTGCTCCAATCTCTAAATAATTTTTTGTTAGACTGTATTCATTAACTTTTAAAGCAAATACGTCTTGCATTATTTGAGAGTAGTTATTGATTTTGTAGTAAGGTAACGTCTTGTCAAAATAGCATCCTAAATTCATTAAGTTATTGCGACAAGCTTCTGCATACTGCTTATCCATTTTAACTTTTTCTAACAAAAGATTGAAAATGTTTTCAGATTGTGTTTTATGTCCTACCCACCATCCGGCTACAGCTTTCTGAAACGCTAAAACATACTTGCCGGCATAATCTAATGTTGCATTTTTTTCATCTTCTACTTCTAAGCTAAGACCTATGCACGCGTATGTATAGCTTTCATGCCAGTCTTTTTGATTATTGCTTTCTTGTATTGCTCTTGATAACAAAAAATAAGCCTCTGGCCTTTTGGGATTGTAGCTAATAGCATGCATTAAAGAGTTCTTTACAGACTTATCTCTGTTGCCTTGTTGCCTCATGTTTAAAGCTATAAGGCAAAGACATTCGTATGGTAAAAAATAATTCTCTGCAGACTTCATTAAAAACCCATTTGCTGCTGCAAACTGTCCTAGCCTTGAGTAGGTTAATCCTACGTGATAGTTGTTCTTTGGCGTAGGATTTTTTATGTAACGTTCTATGTCTTTTTGTAGTAGTGTCTTATGCATAACGAAAGAATTTTTTGATTACGTCTGTATGAACTTTAAGTAAATACGCTGCATTGTCTTGCGCGCCAAAGCTTATGTAAGCTTGATCGTCTTTAATAGCAAGGCCGCAACAAAATTCAATCTTAAAATCCATAAACTTAAATTCTGGCGTAAAGTCTACTATTTCAAAATGTTTGTTAAAGAAGAAAAATCTATGGTAATACTGTGCGTCTTTATGACCGTTTTCTTCTCTCCATAAATCTACTTCGTGTGTAATACATAAATATCCATCTCCAAAAGGAACTACTTGTGAACCACCTCTAATATCTCGTGTTATTTCACTGTGTTCAATCTTTGTTTCATTAAGAATAACTGTTTCTGCTTTCTCTCCATGAACTTCAACAATCTCTGTAGGTATTGTCCATTTCAAAAATCTGTTTGGCTGATCTATAATAGGCATCCAGTTTTTTTCGCAATAAGCTTCTTTAGGAGGTTCTATTCTTTTTCTAGAAATCTCTTTGTTATTTTTTACTACAGATATTTCCATTCGTCCAACACCGTTATCTGTAGTATCTCTTCTTACTCCAATAAAGTTTAATTGATTGTTCCAAAATGTAAGTCTTGCATCTTCTAAACCTATAAAGGTCCATATAGGTTTATGTAAGTCAAGCATTTTAATTTTCACTGGCTTACTTTTTTCCTCTAGCGTATTTATATCATAATACGTTATGTAGTTTTCTGTTCTTAGCTTAACATCATTTTCAGGGTGTAAATAAATCAAAGGGCCATGCCAGCTTTGAAATATTTTTTCTTCCGAATGATGAAGATCGTAGCCTACATGTCTAATGTTTGCTACTATAGTATCACTAAGAGGGTAAATGATAATTGAAGGGTTACATAACCCGGTACCGTTTGTTTTAGATGAATCTACAAGCATTGGCATTATCTGCCCGCCATTGCTTAGACATCTTTTTGCAAAATTTCTTTCCATTTGTTTTGTGTGTGTTGACAAATATAAGATGATTTTTTAGCTCAATCTTTCTACAGAAAAAACAAAACTGTTTTGTAAAACTCTATGTGAATTTGAAGTGTCTCCGTTTCTAACTTCTACTTGTAGAACATCACTTGCTGTAAGATTTACAATTCTAGTAAAAGCATAAAAAGAATACCCATCTGTTGTGTCTTCAGTATGATCTAACACTACAGATCCTATCATTCCAGAACCATTATTTGCCATTCTAGCAGAAGCATGAGAGCTAGCGTTTCCTGAAATTTGTATCATGCTTAAATTAAAATGTATTCTATACAAACCAGCGCTAGGTACAGTTACTTCTCCGGTTGAAGCATTAAAAGTCCAACTACCTTGATTAATGTCTGGCGTATTGTAAGCGTCTAATGCTTGCCAAGCTATGCTAGATGTTGTAAGATCATGATTTCCTGTTAGTAAAACTGAAAATATATCTCCTGGCGCACCATCAGTTCCTTGTACGCCCTGTGTTCCTTGACTACCTACTTCTCCTTGTTCACCTTGTTCACCTAGTTCACCTTGTACACCTCGTGGCCCTTGCGTTCCTATTGCGCCTTGCGCTCCACTAGAACCAACCGTTCCATCTTTTCCTTGAACTCCTTGAATACCTTGTTCACCTTGTTCACCTTGTGTTCCTTGAGCGCCATCATTACCATCAAATCCTTGAAAGCCTTGTTCTCCTTGAGAACCAATAGCGCCTTGCGGCCCTTGTTCTCCTTGACTTCCGTCACTACCGTTGGCACCGTTAGCACCTTGAGGTCCTATTGCGCCTTGCGCGCCATCATTTCCATCTGCGCCTGCTTCTCCTTGAGCACCGTCATTTCCGTCATTACCATTTATTCCATCGGTGCCTTGTGTTCCTTGAATTCCTTGAGCTCCATTATCTCCTGTAGTTCCTTGAGAACCATTCGTACCATTTGTACCATTTGCTCCTTGACTACCATCGTCTCCTTTAGCACCCTGACTACCATCTATTCCATCATTTCCATTTTCTCCTTGTAAGCCCTGTATACCTTGTGAGCCATCGTCTCCTGTTGCACCTTGACTTCCATTTGTTCCATTAGTACCATTAGCACCTTGGGCACCTAATGCGCCTTGCGCTCCATCGTCTCCGTCTACACCGTTTGTTCCGCTGCTGCCTTGAGAACCTGTTGCTCCTTGAGCACCATCTGTACCATTAATTCCATCAGAACCCTGACTTCCAACAATACCTTGTGCACCCGTACTTCCTTGAATTCCGTTTGCCCCTATAGCACCTTGACTTCCGTCAGTTCCGTTAATACCAGCATTACCTTGACTACCTATAGCACCTTGTGTTCCTTGTTCACCTTGCGAACCAATAGCCCCCTGAGTACCAATGGCACCTTGAGTACCGTCAGCACCGTCAGCTCCTTGTGCGCCATCTACACCATTTGTACCGCTTGCACCTTGTAAACCATCTACACCGTTTGTTCCATTAGTACCGTCAGTCCCTTGGCTTCCGTTAGCACCTTGCGCCCCTGTTTCACCCTGAGCACCAGTAGTGCCTTGACTGCCCACATTACCTGTAGAGCCTTGAATACCTACGTCTCCTTGTATTCCCTGCTCTCCTTGCGAACCTGTCGCACCTTGACCAGCAAACAAACCGTCAATACCCTGTACACCTTGTGTTCCCTGAGAACCATCTACACCTATATATCCGTCAACACCTTGAGGCCCATCATTACCTTGTATTCCCTGAACACCTTGTCCTGCAAAAGCACCATCTATACCTTGAGCACCATCTGAACCTTGTGCACCGTCTGTTCCTTGAGAGCCTATAGCTCCTTGTGTACCGCTATCTCCTTGTGTTCCGTTTTCTCCCTGAGAGCCTAGGCTTCCTTGTGTACCTATTTCTCCTTGTAAACCTTGCGAACCGGTAGCTCCTTGAGAACCTGTTGCTCCCTGTGCGCCTATTGCCCCTTGGCTTCCGTCAACTCCGTTGTTTCCATTTGCGCCTTGCGCGCCTATAACGCCCTGACTTCCATCTACGCCATTTACACCATTAGCACCTTGTATTCCTTGTGTGCCTTGGGCACCATCATTACCATCTGTTCCGTTAGTTCCATCTTCGCCCTGTGCTCCATCTAAACCATTCGCACCTTGTGAACCATCTGAACCCTGCGCTCCGTTTGCGCCCTGCGCGCCTTCGTCTCCTTGTACGCCTATTTCTCCTTGAGTACCTTGACTACCATCAAATCCTTGAGTTCCGTCAAAACCTTGCGTTCCTGTATCTCCTTGAGTACCTATTTCTCCTTGCGTACCTTGTAAGCCAGTAGCTCCTTGCCCTGCAAAAAGTCCATCTGTACCTTGTATTCCTTGAACACCTTGTTCACCCTGAGTACCTTGTGCTCCGTCTGAACCTAAATACCCATCAGTTCCTTGTGAGCCTGTTTCTCCTTGCACTCCTTGACCAGCAAATGCTCCATCTGTACCCTGTGCTCCATCAGCGCCATTAGAACCGTCATTACCTTGCACACCTTGTGTGCCTTGTATTCCTTGATTGCCTCGTGGGCCTTGCTGTCCTTGTATTCCTTGAATACCTGTATTTCCTTGAACTCCTTCAGCATCAATTCCTTCTGGTCCTTGTGTTCCAAGAATACCTTGAAGTCCTATTCCCATAGGGCCTTGAATACCCTGTGTTCCTAACTCTCCTTGCGTACCTTGAACACCCTGACCTGCAAATGCACCGTCAGTACCTTGGGTGCCTTGTGGCCCTTCTACTGGATCTGGAGTTTCTACCTCACACTCGCTTCCTACTTCTTCATAATCTCCTGAGTCATTAGGTTTGTTTGTAGCTATTTCAGGAGCGCATTGTTCTTCAGAAGAAGATTCTAATTCATATTCTCCTGATGAATTTGGTGATTGTAAACTTTGATTTGGTGCGCATGTTTCGCCACCACCTATAGTTTGATATTCACCTGAAGAGTTTGCTTCTTGAGATGTATTTTTTGGAGGGCATGATGAACCTTCGTATTCGCTATCAAAAGAGCTGTCTACCATGTTTTTCTAAGGTTCTGAAACATGTTATTCCAATGAACATTAGCCATGTTTAATTTATGCTCTGATGTTCTGTTTGTTTCACCTCTTGCTTTTCTACGTTCTTTTAAATACTGATAGTACATAGATTGTGCTTTAGCATTTGCAAGTTGATAATCCTTAGACATTGACGCCATTAGCGCATCTTTTAAATGTAGCTGCCACAATATGTAATATCTAATAGCAAGTGCGTCAGCTTCCATCACAAGTAGATCGCCATCGCTATTTCTAGGTATTCTAGTTACTTTACATTCTATTGTTTTTGGTATGTTTTTGAAATGTAAATAAGGACCGTCTTTATAAAATTCATCATCTAATAAACCCTTTTTATAGTTGTCTGATTTTTCAATCATTTCACAACCATTAAATAAAACTGTTTCTACTTCTACAACATCTGAAGGAACAGTAACCCAAGTGTTTTTATAGGTGTTGTCATTTTCCCAAGTCCAACCTATTTTTTGAAAGCCTTCACCTTCATTCATTTCTACTTGACATTCGTACGCCCATTGCAAAGCAGATATCTCATACCTTTGTAAATTAGGGTACGTTAAAGATATGGCTGCAAAAACTTCTTGTATTGGAATTTGTTGAGTAATCATTTGTTGACAGTTTTAATTACGAATGAATTTGTTTCCATTTTTAAAAACGGATTAGGCTTGTTGCTCCAGCCAATATTTGTTTTGTCTTTATTTCTAATTTTAAAAAATGTACCTAAATAAGGAACATTAATTACTTTTCCTTTAATCAACGATATCCAAACTATTTTCCAAAAGCCGGTTACTATAACAAACACTAAGAGAGGATGAATTTGCTTTCCTTCATACTTCATGTTTTTGTATGTAGACGTTTTAATGAAATGGCTTAGCCACATAGACTTTCTGTAATTGCAATTTTCATTAAAAAACTTAGAGCGCATGTTTTCAATAGTATAATACTCTGAGTCTTTTTTTGCTTTAAACAAATACTTTGACTGCGTATTGTACTTATGCTTAACGTCTTGCTCTAGGCATGCGTGTTGATCCACCTGATGTTTTTCTTCTATCATCTGAAGTGTCTAATCTATCCTTCTCCTGAAGGTCGTTATTTGCTCTGTCGTTAAAATAAGTGTGTATAGCGTTCATATAGTTTTCACGTATATGAATAATAACCTGTTCTTTTAAAGCTTCTGTAATAGGGTACCTTAATGTCTTTGCCGTTTTAATCAAAGAAGCTGGATCATCAGAAACCCATCCCTCTACCTCTAACGGTCTTGCAAATATTCCATGTATTCTAAAAAACGGCTGAAACACTTCAAGAGTAGCACCGTTTTCATCTAAGTCTGTTAATACAGATTGATTTATTGGATTAGCAGCTTTTATATAAGAGTCTTCTCCCGCTTTTTTAACGCCAAGAGTAGTGTCTTGTATGGATGGTACCTCTATGTTTATTTTGTTTAAATGCGGAATCATTTTTACCCTTCCAGTATTCCAACAATATCTACTATTGTTTCCTGAAAACTTTAAATAGCGCATCCAGTTTTGTTGACTGTGTTCTATTACGGGAACTGTAAATATGTCGTTTAAGGCTGTTCCAATTTTTAAATCTTCATGACCAGGTATACCAATAAGCTCTGGTATTTCTATGGTCCACATGTTTCTGTAAAAAGGATAGTCGGTGTTGTAGCTATTAAGGTCTTTATCTTCAATAGCTTGGTCTCCTCCATTTATGATATAGCGCTTTGCTGTTTGTGGAGAAGGCTTTAATACTCCGGGGTCTTGTTCTAAAAGAGTGTGATCGTATCTGTATTGGGCCCAACTACGTAATAACACATCGGCTCTAGCTTGGTCTATCCACCTGCCTATTTGTTTTAATGTTACAGGGTCATTGTCGTTACCAAGTCCACCTCTCATGGTGTTCTTGACATGGTAAATCATTTCATGTAATGTCGTCATTCTCTTTACATTTTAAATTAAAATGAATAAGGAGGGTAACGAATTACCCCCCTCATCCCCACACAAAACAAGCACAAAGGCCCGAGTTAAGTTTTACCATCTTGTAATAAATTATTTCCAAGCTGGTATCTCTCATCACCTAAACTTGTCGTAGCAAGTTTAAATGAGTGTTTAATTACTTCGTATTGTGTTTGCTCTGGTAAATCAACCCACTCTTCTGTAGTGTCATTAAAATTGTAGCTAGGGTCTTTAATAAAGAACAAGTAAACACTGTTCCCCGTAAGGTCCCCCGTCAATAAAAACCCACTTTTAATTAAAGTGCCATACGTTACGTTTTCTATATCGCTATGAGTATCGTCATGCGTATGACTCCAGTTGTTAAGCTTAGTGTATCTAATCTCGTTCTCTGGTGAGTTTATATACATTGCTAAACGAAAAGCATAATTGGAAGGTAATTCAGCTATGTTATTAGAAACCGTCAATAATGTCGGCTCCGAAACTAAAGTGTAAATACCGTCAATCATTTCTTTATTAGACTCAAAGTTATCCGAAATAGATTTCAAATAATTGTAAGTTCCTTGCTTTAAAATGATGTTTTTCTCAAACTCGTTGAACCAAGCGGTACCGCTTTTATCACACATGTTGTCAAGAACGTTATATGCTTCTTCGTAATTCATTTTTAATGATTAGCTAGTTGATTAGCTTTACGCTTCATATCTTCATCGCTTTCTTCAACGTATGCATCTTTAGCTTCATCTTTCATCTTAGCTAACTTTTCCTGCAACTCTTTTCCTGAAGTAAGTTTAGAAGTAGTAAGCTTATGAGATTTAGTTCTCTGCTCTACGTGAGTAATAGCGTCATTTGCTTTTTCACTTGTAATTTCGCCTACAGCTTTTTGTATGTAAGCAAAATCATCTTTGTTTTCTTTTAAGTACATTACCACTTGGTCTTCATCGTAACCAATGATAGGTCCGTTACTAGATCCCATTCTGTATTTACCCGAATTGTAATAAACAATTCCTTTCGAAATACCCATGGCAATAGTTACTCTGTACTCTTTATCTTGGGTGTACAAAGCATCATATAATTTCGCTACACCAGAATCACCGGCATCAGAAATTGTTTGTACTCTATTTTTTAATTCCTCGAAATTTCCTTTTGCGTCTATACGACCAGCAAGGAATGTTTCGCGTAGTTCTTGTTCATTCATAACATAAAGCTTTTCTAAAACTTCACGCTTGCTACTTACTTTTGTAGCTTTTGCTTTTTCTTCCTTGTTAAGATCACGAATGGTAAACCATTTAAAATCTGTAACGAAAGGATGCCCTTCTAAATAAGCAATTACTTCTTTAGCTTGGGGATTAGGATTAGGGCCTTCATCTGTAATTAATGTTTTACCGTTACGGATAAAAAAACCATCGTGCATGTCATCACCCATCGGGTTTTTCCAAACTACTTGTAATCCTGTTTTTTTGTTTCTATAAGAAGGGAAATTAATTCCATTGAATTCTTTTCCTCCCGTAAACTCTACCATTTTTTTCATGTCTTGTGTATTTATGAAATTAATAATAAAAAGGGGAGAAGGCATCCCTGCTCCCCTTTCTTAAATTTATGCAACACCAACGTATTTACCACACGTTAATGGATTACGCAATACAACTCCTGAATGGGCTAACCACTCACGTTTTGCACCATCAAATCCATTAGCAGCAAACGCATCATTATCGTTACCAGACAAAGTCATCATACCATCAATGTACTTAGTACGGTATGAACGTTTGTACTTAGTAAGCAAGCTAATATTACTTTGGCCGTTCATCAATTTGTTCATGTTTAAGAAGATTAGATCTCCTGTACCTGACAATGAAACTTGAGAACCACCAGAACCTAGTGTTAATCCTGTTCCATAAATGTTAGGGTCATCAAGAGTATAATCTTGAACAATTGTAAACTTGTTTCCCAAAGTATGATAAGTAGTAAAGTTTGCACCTAAAGCAACATTAGTACCAGTATTCAACATAGTGTAAGAACCACCAGCTGCTTGACTAATTACTAATTCTTTCATTGCTTTTGCAAACTGTACGCGACCGTAAGTAGAAGCCATCACTAACCACTCGTTACCTTCAGATCCTTGTGGAGATGATTGTGCTAAACGAGCAACATAGTTTTGTAATCCTTCTTCAGTCATACCAGTACCTTTAGAATAAGCACCGTTATTAACAGTTTCAAACTGTGGGTACAATCCGTTACCAATCTCTGGCGCTTTATCATTTTTGCTGTCTCCGTTATCGGTCCAAGTCAATTGGTTAGAACCGCTACCACCTGGATATAAGTGAGAACCCGCAGGGTCTCCATTGCTAGGAGCTCCTGTTACACGCATAGCTGTTTTAGCATAACGAATACGCTTTTCAAACTGATACTTAAAGATTTTCTCAGTGTCTTGTTCTTCGGTAAAGTACCATAAGCTTTGTCCACCGTAGTTAATCCAAGAAACGTTCGTCATGGCATCACCTGTAATTGTATAAGCTCTACGAGTCTTAGTCAACCAGTTACGTTTAGTAGTTTCACGTACTTTGTTTTCGTAACCACCGTAAGAACCTTCACCAAACGCATCACCAATGTTTGCGATTACAGCGTCTTCAGCTAAATCATCACTAGTAGGAGTACCACTAATAGACTTACAAATAAGTCCTTTAGTTCCTGCATCAACTTGATTAGAAGCCGTGTTACCAGCTACAGCAAAACTATCTACAACTTTCCATACAATCATTTGAGCTCCACTTTGAAACTGGATGATATCTTGTGGGTTTACCCAAACATGTTGTTCTGCAGCAGCGTTGTCTTTGATAGCTAAGAAAAAGCAGTCATCAACATCTACTGTGTCAGAATCAGGTTGAAATATAGAATAAGCAGTAGTGTCAGCATAAGCAGAGGCAGTACCTAACATAGCACCAGAAACGTCACCATCTGTTGAGTTTACTTGTGCTGCAGCGATAGACGGAGCGTCTAAACGTTTACGAACTTTCCATTCGTAAGAGTTATCCTTGTTTGCTTTTTCACCAGCAAACTGGTTTAATTTTTCAAATAGCCAGTAGAAGTGATACTGTGGGTACAGATCAACTAAGGCTCTTTCGATTTCAGGGTATTTGTTTAAGTTGGAAACTAAGGAATTCGCTTCCGTAGTTACACCTTTCTCAAAACTACCCTCTTGCACTGTAATAGACATAGTGTTAAGAGTTAATAAAGTTAAAAATTCAGTTTTTACGCTGAGTTCGTTACTTAGTTTTAAGGGCGTACTTGCCGCTTCCTTAGATATGTAAGAATCTCAAAATGTTATTCTTCTATTCCAGACCTTGACCATGCATCGGGGCTAAAGCCTCCGGTCTTCTTTCCTTTTTCAGATAAGTGAATACCTTGCTCACTGTTGCGAGCTTCTTCGATAGTCTGAAACGTGTCCACCCTACCTTTACCGTAGCCCTTCTCTTGAAGCTGAGTATTTATATTATCCTTTGCTAACGCAAACAAGGCCAGCTCTGCCACGTTTTTGTTATCGGAAAGAAACTCGTCAAAGAACTTTCCTGAAGAAACATTTTTATACGCTTGTTGCAATAAACGTGGGTTTATTTCAACGCCCATAAAATTAGTCATTTTTTTTAAATGTTCCTGAACTTCTGCACGCATTCGTTTTGCGTTTTCCGCAACCTTCTTTTCTGCCGCCTGTTTATTTGCAGTTTCTTTATCAGTTAATTGCTTTTCAAAGTTGCTAAATTTACCGATTAAGTCTTTGTACTTTTTCTGGTACTCAGAAACATTTCCCTTTAATTCATCAAGCTCAAACTGCACTTCTTCTTTGTCGAGAATAATTTCTCCATCTTCTCTTTGAGTGTAGCCGTCGGTTCTTAAATTAAGCTTAATAGCATCGAGCATGTCTTGCTCCACTTGCTTACGCATTAACTCTTCAGGGGGTAACGCTTTTAAAGTTCGAATAGTGTCAAGCTGCTTCTGCTCTTCTTCTTCAAGGAATCTACCTTCAGTAAATTTAGGGGCTTCTTCTTCAGCAGGCTTTTCTTCTTTCTTTTCTCCTTTAACAGCGGCCTTCGCTTCTTCTAAAGTAGTATAGGAAGTGTCAAGCGTTTCGTTTATTTCTTTTAGCTTTTGAGCTTCCTCTTCTTCGCTAAGCATAGGTGCCTCTTCTTCTTTTGCTTCAGTACCTTCTAGATCCCAGTCAGCTTTTAAGTCTACCTCATCTTCTTTGCCATCATCTTCTTTGTCATCATCTTCGCTTTTTTCGTTGTATCGAAATGTAGACGTGTTGTTTACTGGTTGCTGTATAGCCTCTAAAACGCTGTTGTTGTCTTCATCTGCGGCTGATAACCATGCATCGGGATTAAACTCTTCTTTACTCATTGCTTTGTATTTATGGGGTTACTCTTAAATCTGATTTCGTGCCATGTTTTTGGCCATGCTATTTTTTGCTGTTGATTTTGTTTTCTTTTCTGCTGTGTTGTCTGTACCGGAACTTGACTGGTCGTTCTCTGAAGACTTCATACCTTCTTTAAGTATTCCAGCACGCTCTTTCATTTCTACTTGGTCAGTCAATGTTTCTGCCACCATAAGCTTACCTCCAACGTTAATGTTTGCTACATCAATATTGTTAGCCAATGTTTCTTTATGCTGTTGGTCTTTCTTAGCAATTTCTTCTTGCTTAACAGCATTTGCTTCTTGTGCCATTTTTTGTTCTGACTCAGCTCTTTGCGCTGCGCTAGCTTTCATGATATCTATAGCCTTTTCAAATATGCGCTCTGCTTCATCTGCATAATCGGCTTTCATGACTTTAACCATAGAAAGCAATAAGTCCGGATCGTCTGGTGCTGAGCTTGCTAAAGTCTGCATAAGAGATTGGATATTCTCTTTTATTGCTTTGTCTTCAGAACTATGCCCAACATAGAAACCGTAATTGTGTAATGCTATATCAGGCATTACTTTTAAGAACGCTTGTTTGCTTGCATTCCAATAGGCGTACTTTTTGCCATCTTTCCAAGTGGACTTCATCATGTTTGCCAAATATTCAAACATTCTTTTAAGTGCCTGGTTAAACGGATAAAGGTAGATTTCTGTTCTCGTAGCTGAGCGTATAATGGCTTGCTGTGCGTTGGTTGCAGTTTCGTACTGCCCGCCTTGCCCCCTTCTCTGATCGTTTAACCCAGTAATATCGTCTGCCATCTGCTCCAGCATCAGACGAAAGTTCATAAGGGGCGTAAGCTCTGCCGATAAACTAAAATCTACCTCTTTCCATTGATTAAATCCGGAACGGCCCATAGCCATATCTTCTTCTGTAACTTTACTCATGTCCACAGCAATGATACCATCATTTTTCATGTGGTGAGAAAGCTTTCGTATGTCTTTACCAAATTGCTTTGGCATTTGAGATATGTCATAAATTATAGACTTACCACCTGCTCTACCCAATATCATACGAATATGAAACATTACTTCATCGTGCATGTCATCTATAGGGTTTAACAAGTCTTGCATTGAAGTAGAGTGTCCATCACTCTTACCTACATGTACGCCAACAATAGGAAGAGGTTTTCTTCCCGGATCGTCAACATCATTAGAATAATTAGGAACACGCTTAAAGTCTACATAAGCGCATCCTCCAATGCATACTATTTGCCATGGATCATCTACATTCTTAATAGTTTTCTTCTCGCCTTTCTTTTTACGAATACGTGCTTTAGGGCTAACCTTAACATGTATTTCCGTACCGTCAGAACGCTTTGAAGTCTTTAAAGCAATCTGCTTAGATGACTGAAAATACAAACGAACTACCTTGATGACTGCTCCATGCTCTGGGCTTCTTTTAATCCAAAAGTCAGGTGTAGTACCTGTAGGAAATTTTAAGTCCGTTAAATTACCTGAGCTTTTAGCAAAGCTTTCAAGCTTTTTAATTAAAGCTTTTCCTTCTGCTCCTTTAAATTCGGGGCAATCTCTAAATTCATTTATGATTTGTCCTAATGACGCCCAGTCTTCATACATAAACCAACCACAGTTGTCTAAGTAATCTGAGTCTGTACCTAATTCATAAGAACATTTACGTGGGTCCATCCACATTGGCATTGGATCTCCGCGCTCTTCTTTGAGTAACCATATTGCACGAGATGAAATAAGTGTGCTTTTTAATGCTGGAATTATACGCTCTTGAAGGTTTCTAACTTTGTATAAATATTCTATACCATCATTTACTTGTTCGGCAAATGCTTCTTTGTAATTGCCTTTTTCAAAAAACAATTCAACGTCATCAACTAAAGGAACTTCTTGGTTTCCTTGAATTGGCTTACCCATTACTTTTTCAATTTCAGCGTCTTGCTCAGCCGTAGCTTTGCGAACTTCCATTTTAATTTTTTCGTTCTCTCTTTTGTCAATTGATTCTTTGTCGGTGCACATAGCCCTACGGTTAGGGGGCTGTAATGTATATTCTGCTACTACTTGGTCTATTCTCGACCTGCCTAAAGGAAATCTAACGTAAGGAGCACTAAGTCTTTCTCCGTACGGCCTTACTAAATGAGGAACTTCTTCTTCGTTTGCAATACCTTGAAAACGCTCATAGTTTATAGTTGCTCTAGCTCGAGAGTCATTCCAAAATAACCCTTCTCCGTTTACAAAGTTTGTTAATTGAGTGATAAGTCTAATGCCCCACTCTTTTGTTTTTTCTGACTCTTCAACAAAACGGCTAGTGCTTTCTATTGAATACTTAGTAGTGATTTCATCTTTGCTCATCTGTGCACAGGTATTACTTTTCCGCCTTGGTTAATCCAAGAGCCAAAATTATATTCTTCAACTTTTTCTTCTTCAGCACGTTCTTTAATTACTCGAACTTTAGATATGTCAAAGTTATGAATTTGACAAAGCATATACGCCATTGCAATGTCAGTATTTACATCTCCGAACTTTCTAAGTTCTTCAAGCAGTGCTAAAAACCATATTTCATGGCCGTTTGTATCTATGTCTTCGGCCATTAATTCTATACCCGTTTCCTTTATCTGTCTGTTCATGTGTACACCAAACTTATTGCGTGTAAGTGTGCCGCGCTCGTGAACACTAATAGGTTTTTCTTTTAGGTATTTAGTTGCTCCATTGGCTATAAAATAATCAATAATTTTAAACTTGGTATACTCGACAAGCATTTTAGCGTTGTAATAAACAGCAAGCTTCATAGACATTTCGTAAAATTCTGATGCTCTATTGCTTCTAAAATGTATGTATGCTACCGGTAAATTGTAAGCTAAATCTGTGTTTACAAATCTTCTGTAAATCATAGAAGCTCCTTTGGAATCTGTGGACCCCGCTTCGTCCTGGTCAATACTATCAATACCTCCAATATCCATGTTGTGATATTTGTGGTTTCCTTTATCATCAAGTATTGGATGAAGCAATATTTTAACAGGACCGCCTTTAGCTTTTCTAAATTTTACCTTTTGCTTATAAGCCTTTTTCTTTAATCGCCAGTTGTCACCTTCTACCTTTTCCATTTTTTGGTCATCATCAAAATCCCAATCTAGATAACCTTCCTCTACTCTTCCTCTGAGTATAGGGTCTTCCATTATTTTAGCTGACTGTTCATTTATGATGGTAAGGTTAAATGGCGATCCAGAAGATTTCATAAAACTTTCTTCAGGAACGAAAGGGTAATTTTGTATACGTAGGTTATACGTTGTTTGATTACCTCCCTCTAACTTCTTTCTTTGTTTTTCTTCATGCTCTTTAGCTTTGTCTATTAAAGACGTTCCGGTTGTAAAGTCAAAGAACCCTTTGTAACACATAGTTACTGGAATGAATAGCTGTCTAAGGTTGTAGCTTTCATGCTCGTACCACATGGTCATAAAGTCGGCAGAAGCCGAAAGTATGTTACCTCCGGTACCTCCAACGATAGGTAAACCAAACTGATCGGCACCATCTCTAAAACATGGTAATGATGCTTCGAAACCTTCTATGAGTTTTCTAAATTCTCCAGCTTCTTCAAATATCATTAACGATAAACGCTCTCCCTTAAATACGTTAGGGTTAAGCCCCATCGTTCTAAGGTGCATGATAGATTGCATGCCGCCTTCTTCCCACTGGCCACCATTCCACCAATCATAACCCATAGCAAAAGCATCGGTGTTGTTAGATGAAATGTTGTTTTTAAATTCCTTTTCTAAACTATTGTGGCCAAGCTTTACTTTGCTTGCAAATGATGTGATTGTATCTTCTAATCCAGCAGCTACTCCAACTTCGTTGTGTGCAAAAAACGTAAGTTCATGTAAGCATAGACAAGCGTTAAACATAGAGAAGCCCTTATCTCTAGACTTAGCTACGATTGCACCTGTTCTATCTGCCTTGCACTCTAAGATGTGTTGAAAGTAAACGTGGTCCATATCTCTATAAAACGGTAGCGACAACACTTTTCTATCTTGTGTTGCGCTTGCCGTTGGATCGTTCACCTTCATAGGAAAGTGGTTTAAAAAAAAGTAGTGAGCACCGCTTATCGGAGTCATGCCTTTAGGCGCATATCCGTTAATGCATTTGTCACGTTCGCGTTCCCAGTATTCATCATGCAAAGATGTCCCGCGAATTAAATCGGGTATCTTTTCGAATACTCGGGGTTGGTACTTTTGTATGTCAGGGCGTACCCCTAACTTTAAACCAACATTACCCATTTAATATGGTCTTTTACCCATTCTAATTTCGTTTATGCGGAGCTCTTCTTTAAACTCATTGGTCTCCATAAAGTTTTTATTAACACCTGGAGCGCCTGGAGCGTAAGACTCTTCTGGTCCATATTGTCCTTTTTGGCTAGCATTTAAGGCTGCCATAATCTTTTCGCCTGTCTTTTTACCTACTCCGTTTACCGAGCTAAAATCATTGTTTAACTCTACTAACTTTTCAATAGTGTCGATGCCTGCGTCAAGTAATTTGTCACTTGCCGGAAGGTCTTCAATCTTTAAATCCTTCATATTTTTCTCCCTTTTTTACTAATCCTAAATCTACGGCTTTGTTTTGAGCCTTCATAAATTTGTCGTTTTTGCCCTTAAGTTGCAATACTTTACCACCGTCTTTTACATTTATTTTTAATCCAAAGTAAAAATGTGTTAGCTTTTTAATGCTATTTATAAGATGATTTCTAAGGGTAGCCTCTTGGCATGTAGAACATGGTTTTAATAAATCAATTTTCACTTCATGGTTTTCTGCTCTAAACATTAAGTCTATGTAGTAAACAGATAGTCGAAATGTTCTTCCTGATTTTATTTTTTCCGTTAAATCTAACGGTATAGATCGCCCTAACAAATAGTCTAATCTATTTAGCTGAAACCTCATGCTTTTAATATCGCGATAAGCCTTTTCTAAATCTTCTATAGAAGTATTGTACTTAGCTTCTATTTCATCTTTAATCTCAAAAGCTTCCACATACTGTTTTCTTAGGCTTGTGTTCTTTTTATATAGAATACCTAAAAGGACCAATATTAAAACCGGTGTCGTAAAAAATATAATAGTTTGAATCATTTTTCTAATTTGTTTATTTGCTCTTCGTGGAATAACCTTTCCTCTAGCCAGCTTTGGATTTTGTTTCCTTTAATTTTGATTTCTTGCAAACTGTCGGTTACTTCATCTCTAACCTCTGATATCTGAGTACGTAAGACTTTAATTTCCTTCATAGCTTTTAGCTTTTTTTGGATATCGTCTACGTCTTTAGATTTCTTTTTTAATATGTTGTCAAAATCTTTGAGCTGTTCTTCTAAAGCTTGTAAGTGATTTCTTATTGGATCTTGCTGCAAATATGAATAAGCCTTTCTTGCAGCTTTCATGTCTTTGCCTTCCCACTTTGGAATCTCTTGTTCTCCAAATACTGCGGCAGCTATTTTAGATCTTCTTTCTTTTCCCTCTGCTCGAAACCTAAAAGGGCTTTGGTAATCTAAGTATAGCGCAATCGCTTTCAAGTAGTCTTCACCGTAAGAAGGAGACTCTATGATTTTTTTAAATTCGGGTATCAACAGCACCCCATCATCATAGGGCGCTATTGAACCTCTAGCTTTTACTCTAATTAAATACATTAAGCTTTACCTATTTCACCTATTGTTTTGAACGGAGCATTAGCAGGTTTTTTTCTTTCCTCTAAAGCTTCGTCATTTTTCTTAGAGTTTAATGTTTTCATAAACTCTTCTCTTTCTTCAGCAAGTCCTTTGTGTGCTAACTCTGCTTCTTTCTCTGTAAGCACATAAAGCACTTGGCTTTCAGGAATAATAAAAACAGGCTTTTTTCTAGCCTCCAAAGGAAATCGTATAACCTCTCTTTCTATTCTGCCTTGTACAACATCAGCACGTTTTTGAAAAATTACACCATCTTTCAATGCTTTTTTGTTTTTGACATCTTTGCCTACTTTCCAAATTCTGTAAAGTACATCATGAGAAATGTGTCCACTTTCTAATGGAGTAGGATACAATGGTTCTACTGCCAAGTTAGCCCCTAATAAATCACCTTCTAATTTCATTTGTTTTGTGTTAAAGGAATTAAACTAATTATTGCGCTGGTTGTTATAATTGTAGATGCTACAGAAGCAGCGTTTTCAACTGCACACCTTGTTACTTTAGCTGGATCAATAATACCAGACTCTATAAGATTTACTAATTCATGATTTTCATTGTAGCCAAAGTTTTTTGATATTAGAGGAATATCTTTAAGGAAATCTATTTTCATTCCTCCATTGCGTAATATTCTCAAAAATGGCTCATAAAAGGCATCCATTACTTCCATGTCAATAAAGTCTAAACCTATAGCATCAAGTTCGCTTTTTAAATCGTCTGCAATTTCTACAAGAGCTTTTCCAGCACCAGGAAGATACCCCTCTTGAATAGCTGCTTTAGTGGCTCCAAGAGCATCATCTACTCTATCTATTTTTTCTTTTAAAGCTACTTCACTTGGAGATCCAACACGTATAGTGGCAAGTCCACTATTCATCATAGACAATCTTTCTTTATGTCTGCTTTTGCGATATTCGTCAGGAGCATCTTTTATCTCTACGCGTATACCTTTTTTACGGCTTTCAATTTTATCTTTATTACCATCACCTCCACTTATAATTGTTTCCGTAGATGTAATTGTAATATTTTCAGACCTTCCTAAAACATCGTCCCAATCATCACCTTTAATGTTGTTTAGCTGGGCAAAGGTTAAAGATGCGGCTCCAACCAAAGTAGCAATGTCCTTTGCTAATATTCTAAGGTCATCACCAAAACCCGGTGTCTTTACAAGGGCTACCTGAACACCTTGACTTAATGAACGGATAATTTGATCTATTACGTGCCTTTCGTAGTTGTCAGCAATAACGATTAACGGTTCTTTGTTTTCCATACAGTAATTAACCGCAGCCTGTAGCTCACGTACTTGGCTTACATTTTCTCTATAAATTAAAAACCTAGGGTTTTCGTACTGAACTTGCATGCTTCCTTCTACGTTCACAAACTCTGGAAACTGATAGCCGCGGTCAAACTTAAACCCGGCAGTAATTTCAGCATATGTTTTTTCGTTACGCGAACGGAGCACATTAATAGCACCATCTAATCCTACCTCTTCAAAACATGAGGCTATGATATAAGCAATGTTGTCGTCTCCGTTTGAAGATATTTTAGCAATCTGTTGTAGACGATCAAAGTCTTTATCGATTTTAATGCTACGTTGTTTTATCTTTTCAGATATAACTTTAGCAACCCTGAGCATTGATTCTTTAATTGCTGCAGCGCTATGACTTTTTAAAAGCTCTTTGCCCTTTCTAACTAAAGCCTCTGTGAGAACAATAGATGTAGTCGTGCCATCGCCAGACTGCTCTACTGATTTCTCTGCTGCTTCTCTAACAAGCATCATTCCCATGTTCACTTCTCTGTCTATAGAGTTCATGTGTCTAGCAACGGTAACACCGTCTTTAGTAACAGAAGGGAAGTCTAAATTTGTATCGTAAATAACGTTACGTCCATTTGGTCCTAATGTTGATCCTACTATTTCACTCATAAGTGAAATGCCTTCTAGTAATTTTGTTTGATCTGTGGAGATGAGTTTTGGGTCCATTAAATAATGTGTTTTAAATTAAACATTTTTTTTATGTCTGTTTCGTCAGGCCGTTCCTCGTAAGTGTCATTTATCATCTTCATGACTTTTGGCTTTAAATTCATGTTGTAGCTGTGTGTTTTTTCAGCTAACCAAAGTGGTGTAACAAGATATAAGGGGGTAGAGCTCTGATTTAATTCAAACGTTTTACTTTTTGTTTTGTGTGTGACTTTAATAACTTCTACAATATTAAGCTTTCCATTTAGACTTTCTGTATAAACAATAAGCTCACCTTTCGGCTTAACTGTTACTGGCTCCATTATCTTATGGTTTATTTCCACTATGGAAGCCATTTTCTCTATAGATTTGATGTCTAAGTTTACGTATTCACAATACGTTTTTATGTAAACCAAAATAAGACTAGAATGATGCAAAGTATTAAACCCATGTAAGTGGTTTTTTAAATGCCTGTTCTGTGGAAATACCTTTTTCATTAGTACCTCTTTATTCTATTTGATTTCTTGTTTACCTTCTTGTCTAAAAAACTATCTTTCTTAACGCCTATTATCTCTATGAGTAAGTATAGGCAAGGATCAGTTACAACCCATTCACTTTTGCAATAAACCAATCCTAAGTCTATTGCGCTTGTAACCATTTCCGTTTCGTAATCCGCCATTGCTAAGTTGTTTTCTTGGTGGTAATAATCTCCTACTAAATAAAACTTTTTTGAGTCTTCGATATATAGTAGTTCCGAATCCATTCTACTACTGCTTAACACTTTCAAGCTTTTTAGTTATGTCTGGATTGACTTGAATGTAATCCTTGTGGTTTTCAATAAGCTTTATGTAGGTAAGCTTTTTTAATGAACTAAAGTAGGTGCCTTCATTCTTAATGCTTAAGTCTTTCATGATTACCTCCTTGTTGTTCGGGGCTTTATTCTCTTCGTCCATTGTACTAACTAAATACCAGAACAAAGGAAAAGCCATGCCTTTTAGAGTCCTGCAAATGTGCGGTACTGCAAATTGATTTAATCTTAAAATCATGCTTCTTGTTTTGTGTTGCTAAATTATTAAACTTCTATTTGATGGTCATTTGATGTATAAACACTTTTTTAACCTTCATTTTCCCACCTTATGATGCTTTTATCATATATGTCAAGCCATACAGATAAAAAATTCAACATATCTTTAATTGATTCATCCTTAGTTAAGTCTACCTTAACAAAGTATGGGCTCTTAGGAAACATCTTCTCTAGCTCTGCCTCATAGATTACTCGTTGTTTTCTCCAAATATTCAAAACATACTGTTCTTCCATTTGGTAATGATTGATATTGCTTTCTAAAACTTTGCCGTTTTTTGCTTTTTTCTTTACTTCTAAATACTCATCCATTGGTATGTGGTTGTATATGAATAAAGCATCAGGATATTCGGAAATAAACCGGTTCAAATATTTCTTGTGGTAATCAAAAGACTTATGGTCGTTCACTTGCATGTTACAGAAAGCCTCATAATCGGTAAATCCATTAATTATGCTGTGTGAAGACTTAAAGTTCTCATAAAGGTCATTGCCTAAGTGTTGATCCGAGCAACCATCAATAGACTTAATGTCGTTGTTTCTGAAAATCTTATGTATAATACTTCCACCATTGAAAGCAAGGCCTATTTGAAATATCTTCATATTCTTAGCATTTACAGTTACCGGGCGCTACGCCATGACATGTACAAGAAATACGGCTTTTATTAGGAGCAGTAGGATATATAGTGTAGTCCTCTGAGTTCCTTTTGTAATAATCCCTTATACTAGTTTCATGCATGATGAATTCTTTGACTTGGGCCCTGGTCATTTTTTTACCATCTCTAAGGTAATACCGTTTTACAAACTTCTCGCTAGACATCTCGTGCGGAAGCTCTCCGTTTTTGTAATCTTTCTCTATTTTTTCTTTTTGAAATAAATATCTGCTCATCTCTTTTTTTAATAAAATCTTTCTTTAATTTATCTTATCTTATTTTCCATGTACTTAACTCTAGATCCATTGAAGAAGCCATTAGGGTTTATCCAAAACTCCAACTTGCCAACCTTCCTGTTAATAGCGTTGTAACGCAACAACTCCTCAAGACCATTATATACACTAGCCTTTGTCTTAAAAGAAGCAAACTCCATGCATTCATCAACATGTATAGTAAAACTATCTTTGTTTATAGGCAACACCTTAAAGATATAAAACAACACCTTTAACCCCGTAGAAGAAAATAACTTTATAGCATCCATCTGGTCGTGGTAAACCTTCGTGAACTTCTCCTTGTCGTACTTAACATACTCTTCCCCTCCCCTATTCTCTACATCGTAGTCATGAAGTACCTCCCCGGAACCTTTTTCTACCAAAGCTATACCTATATCCGTACGCTTTTTCTTTACACTAATAACTCCTTTAACACCTACAGGGTTCTCCTCGTACGTAGGGTAACTGCTTAATCCCATTACTTTTTTTATTAGTATACCACAAATATAACAATATACCCAAAGTATAAACACACGGCACCCACAAACAACAGTCTATTTACACTGAAAAGTCTATATAAATATACTTTTTAACCTTTTTTTTATATTATTATAGACAACACCCCACGACACCACTAGCGTACAGATCATCCCTCTTATATAAGAAGGAACACTAAAAAAAAATTTATAATATATCTCAAAAAATTACCTGAATCTCTCTCTAGTTGAACCTATATCAAATACCCCCCATCACTTTTTCCCATTTTTGGGTTGGGGGGGGCATCAATAACCTTTTCGAGTCAATTTTCAATCATTACTTGTTGTAACTGCTTGATTATCAGGGGATAATAACCTCTATGACTATATACATTGGTGTGTTAACATTGGTGTAATTGATTTTGTTCTTTGTAATTGCAGTTCATTGAACAATCTTAAGGTATATTCTGCAATCACCCATAAAAACTCTACACATGGGATTTTCAAGCACAATGGCTAAGGCCAGAATTTCTACCGCTAAGGCGGTAAACTCGGTAACTTCTCCAATTAAGGAGGAGTTGATTAAGAATTGTGAAGCTAACGCTTCACGTAACATTGTTATCAATGCATCTGAAGGTGCGTTGTTGACTACCGCTGCTGTTATCGGTGGCGGTTTATTCGTAGGTGTTATACCTACTGGCATTGCCCTTGGCGCTTACGGCGCCATTAAAGAGCGCGCTGCTTATAAAGCAGGTCAGCGTTCTATTAGATAACTACTATAGTTATTTAAGCCATGATTGAGAACGGTTCTCATCATACTATCGGTTCGACTCCGATCATTGGCACAACAGGTATGTCCTATAACGAGTAGTCTACATATTGTAGGCAGGGGCATACCGCATCACATTTTAACCATAGTCCTTCAGGTTTAACCAACGGACTTTAAATATCCCTGTTTTATTATGTCTATTCATCTTATTGTTAATAAGCAACGAGTTCATTTCCGTTCAAAAGTAAACGGGAAGAACCGCAGTGTTATCGTAAATAAGTCTGATGCAGAGGCTTTGTACCATAACATAAAAACTAAGCATGCGATGCATAATTTTAGAGCTAATGTTGATGAATGCATTCAAAGCATCTACGATACATTTCATGAATTTGTTAAGAGTAGTCCTTACTACTCAATATCTAATCCTAACGCTAGGCAGTATTATTATGTTCGTAAGAATTAGAAGAGTTGTAGTTTAATCGGGAGAGCACATGTTCCCATCTTGAATACAAGACTAATGGTGTGAATTGATTTATGCAATCTATAACAGTAATTGCAGGCAACAGAGTTAGAGAGACTAGCTTTAGAAATGAAAATGCAGGTTCTTGCATCGTTGCATTTCTAGAAGAGTTTCACTCTCACAAAGAGTGGGAGACTTGCATTTGGTCATACTCCGATTTGGAGAGTGACGATATGCTCTACCTGACACTTGCTTGTGATTGGCATTCAGTGAATGTACAGGTAGCTTTCACCGAAGAGTGGAAGGTATTTAAAAAAGAGTTTATGCGCAACATGTGGAAATAAACTCTTAAGCCATAGTCCTTGATGGACGTAACATGCCGCGCGGTGTGTATGGCTACTAACGGGAGAATGTGTGTTCCCATCCATGACAATGGACTAATGGCACGTAATTTATTATGAAGCTAGACATTACCGTTTGGCCTTTGGAGACTAAGAGCTCTGTTATGAACAAAGTGTTTGGAGATGGCTACTCCAACATTGACGCTTCGCTGCCAAAAGAGTATTGGGGAAACCCAGATGTATTTTGGTTAGTGATGGACTTTAGGACTAATGTATTCGGCAAGCTTGTCGACATGCGTGAACTTCACAACATACATGTTGTTGGCGATTCTAACGATACTCCTTCTAGATGGGTTTCTGTTTTGTCTAACGATGGGCATGGTGAAGGGCATGGCTACAACGAGTTCTTTATAGAAGGAGCTTGGAGACATGAAGATTGGTTTGGCAACTATCTTGACGCAACCGGCTTTAAGCTTGTTGGTATAAAAGAAGGTTTAGCTTCTGTTGTTCCTAAAGACTACGATGGTCAAGAGTTTATATTTGAAGATAATGATTTACCGTTTTAGTTATAAAACACACCAGTACTCACGTTGGTGGCCATGATAATGGTTTAATGGTGAGATAATATCATGTCTTATAAAAAAGACTTTGTGAATGATACAGTAGGCAATGTTGTTGCTCTTCTGTTCATTTTAGCATTGATAGGTTTCTTAATAGCATTGCTGTGGAACGTTGTACGTTCTGTAAACTTAGGATTCTTATTCTTAAGTATCTTCTTCTTGATGACTAGTGTTTATTGCATCTTTGTTACTTATATCAAGGTGACTGATGGTTACTCTTGGTATAAGTTCAAGAAACAAGAAGAGTATTTTAAACATTATGACGGCTTACGTTATGATGCTGCTGTAGAAAGAGCTTTTCAGTATAATAATCAACGCACTGTTACTGTTAGACGTACTAGCCCTCAGTGCTATCTTGTTAGCAATCATCATGCTAATATTTCTGCTGTGATGGTCTACCAAGATTACCACTAGATTCAACATAGTGTTCACACACTATTGTATCGATTCTTTCCAAACTTAATAACCAATTAGACGTCCTATTCCTTTCTGGCGTCTCTAAACAACGAAAGGAGAATTCACTGCCTGTAGCGTAAGCTATGGGCTTTTTTGTTTAATCATCTAAATGACAATAAAGATGAAAAATGATTTTATTACGGCTTCTATAGCCAAAGAGTTTAGACGTACGTTCTACATGAGTAGACGTAGTCCTGTGATCCAACCGGGATATGTGTTTGATAAAACACGTTACTGGGAAATGGTTCATGCATTCTTTTTAAAGCATGACCTTAGAGAGTCCTTTGACAACTACAAATTCATGTGTGGATTTGACATGTTTAAAGGAACAGAGATAATCAGTTCACATACTATGTTGTGTACTGAAGGCATGTATGAAATCCAAAGCAATGACGTTTGCTGGATGACTACAAGCTTGTTTACGGCTGATGTCCGTACACATAACTTCTTCCACTTGCTTAGTAATCAAGCTAAGCTAGAGGGTTATGTTCCAAGCATAAAGAACTCTCATGTTCTTATTGGTGATAAAGAATACTCTTCTGTAAAGCAGAGTTCTTTCTTGTCCCTAAAGGAAATTTTCAACTTCATCAAGTGTGATGAAATTTCATGGTCTGGCTTTCTTACTGATAAGCTAACACCAGTATTCAAATAGTTTAACCCGCGGTCATCTATCATAATGGGTAGCCGCATAAATTCCTCAATTATGAGAACTTTAGTAAATCAAAACAGTAAAAAGAACAAACCGACTGCATTGCAGTTGCGTTGGAACGTAGGCCAAAAGGCCTATCAAGTGACAAAAGAGCTAGCTAAATTGCGCTTGTTCTATTACCCAAAAAACGAAGACGGAGAGGTGAATACCAATCCTCAAGGAATTGATGTCTTTGTTCCTATGTGGGTAGTAGATAAGCTTAAGCAAAAGAGCTTTGTTGAAATTCAATGTACTTTAAGTACACGTAGACGTTCATTCTATGTTAAGAAAGGACGTAGGTACAAAGAAGTAAATGAGCTTCAATCTTTATTCTTAATGAGACAGATCACTGTCTTACATGAGAAGGAAGACGCACCAGCTGTAGAGATGGTGTATAAAGAATCGCTTCAAACTGTTGAAGCATAATTTTAATTAAATGGCCCTGGTGATAACTGGGGCCGTTTATAATTCTAATAAAGATGAAAGTAAATTTGAATCAACCGAGCGATAAGAACGGTAAAGAGAACAAGAACAAAGGTTTTACTGTAATAACAGTAGAAAACTTTTTCGACCATGTTTTGTGTGATCTATGCAATAAAGATTACACCAACGATAATACTAGCGGAGGCATATACTTTTCTGCTAAGGCTGTATGTCCTGATTGCGCACCTAGATTTGAAAAAGTCATTAAGGAATGCAATGAAGAGAAATACATAGAGGGCAGATGCCCTAAAAACAAATCATTTGCTAACTGGGTAAAGAAAGACTTAAGATGAAATTATTAACAAAGTACAACGGAGTTGATGTGGTGAACGCTCGTGACCTACACACATATTTAGAGATTGAGAACTATCAATACTGGATCAAGAGCAGGATAAAGAAACACAATCTTATTGAAAACAAGGATTACTTTTTTCACAAGGTGAACGTTACACATTCTGCCGGTGGATCTGTACGCAAAGAGTATGAGTTATTGCCAAACATTGCAATATTTATTCTTTCACTCGAAAAATCATCTAGAGATAAGTGGATGTCTGCTTACTATTTGATAACTCAAGATGAAAAGAATTACAAATCTAATAAGACTATGCATATAGAGTTTCCTGAAGATGTTAATGTTAATCATGCAATCTCTTCAAAGGTAATAGGTAAAGAAACTGCTGGTAATTCTAACATTTTTAGTAGCAATTCTACTGTAGAATTAAGAGCGAGTTATGAAAATCCTATGCGTGAAAAGATTCAGAAAGCAATCGTTCCTACTCAAAAAGTAGGAGAGACCTTCATTGAGCTTATTGATACTGTGCGTTCTGCATTAGAAATAGCTACAAGGCTTAGTAAAATGGTGCCTGTAGATGAAGCTAAAGAAAAGCTTAATGCTTTAGAACAAAAGAAACAAGAAGCTTTTATAGCATTTGAACAATCAGTTAAGAAAGACAATTTGTTAGTTCGTGATTTTTCTAAAATCCTTATGTCTTATAATGTTTTAATTAAACCTCTTCAACTCTTTGAATGGCTTAGATTTCATAAGTATTTAATGAAAGACAATACCCCATATTCTCAATATGTACAATCTGGGTATTTTAGTCTTACTACTCATTCTGTTTTAATGAATGGTTCGGTTGTTATCCGCACTACTACTCGAATAACCAATTCGGGTCAACTTTATTTATTCAAAAAACTACTAAATAAATTCTTTAATGGTTGAAACTAAGAATGTAACAAGAGTGTCCATGAGATATCATGATACTCAAATTACAAAAGCTTCTATCTGTAGCTCTAATAATGCCGCAGATTTCATTAGAAAACATTTGTATGGTGATGACATTCACCTATACGAATCTATGTTCATATTGTTACTAGATGTAGGAAACAATGTAATAAGCTATGCTAAGATTAGCCAAGGTACTATCAATGGTACCATATCTGATGTTAAAATAGTAATGCGATATGCTTTAGAGAATCTTTCTTTTGGAATTATCTTATGTCATAATCACCCTTCTGGCCAACTTAAGGCTAGTCAATCTGACATTAACACGCATAATAAATTCAAGAAGGCCTTTAATATTTTCGACATCAGTTATATAGACAATTTAATAATCACTCCTGAGTCACATAAATCTTTTGCTGACGATGGTATGATGTAAAAACAAATAAACATGGGATGGACAAGTAAAAGATACATGGGTAATAATACCCATACGTCATTTAACGATGAAGATGTTAAAGACTTATTGTGGAATGATTTTACAACATGGGGATATAAATTCGCCATGGTACACCTTGTTAAAGCAAGAACTGTACACGACCACAATGAAATATACGCTCTCACTAAGGCACCTTCGGGTGCCGTTTTTATCATGGTGATAATCGTTGATATAAAAGACGGTGAGATATTTTGGAAGGATATACCGGACTCTATGGGTCCAGCTTACTACAATTGCCCTAAGCAAATAGTAAGAATGGCTCCTGACAATAACGATGACTACTCTCCCCACTGGAGGGACGAGTGTGCTAAGAAAAATATTAAGTATAACCCTATTCTAATAAATCACCCTGAGTTATGAGTGAATTATTTGATTTAAAGCCCTTAGAGGATAGCTTGGTATCTCCTACTGTGGAGGTGCCGGAAATCATAATGGGCTGTTTAGATAACATTAAGTCTACGTTACCTGCTCTCTATGATCATCAGCATGAAGATGTATTAAAGGCAGAGAAAAGGTTTGAACAAGGAAAGGGATACCTTTTCACAAACGGCACTGGCGTAGGTAAAACCTTTATAGGCTTAGGTATCGCTAAAAGGTTCTACGAAAGGGATTTAAAGAATATACTTATCGTAGTACCTACAGATAAAAAGGCTGTTGATTGGATAGAAGAAGGTGATATTGTAGGCTTGTCTATATTCAAAATAAAGGATACTAATGATCCTGGAATAAATGCTTCTGTTACTACTTATGCCAACTTTTATCAGAATGATGAATTAGAAAAAAGAGTGTTTGATTTGGTAATTTATGACGAATCACACTACCTTATGCAGAATGGTAACGGATCTTATACCGTTTACCTTCAAAAGCATAAGCGCATTTCTAACTTACCATCTTATGCTTTGGAAAAAGCACATGATAGGGCAGGCATGAAGCCTTCTCGTCCAACAGACGTTCCTCATCATATATATCCTGATGATTATACACAGGATTTAGAGATATGGGAAAACAAGAAGAAAGAAATAGCTGAAGAGATAGTTAAACAAACGAAAGTGGTTTTTCTTTCAGCTACACCTTTTGCTTACCATAAATCTATTCAGTATGGTGATGGTACTTTGTTCGAAATAGAAGAAAAGTTAGATAAGGAAAAGCAGAGCTATAGCTACAACACCGCTACAGGTTTTGACAAGTTCTTACAAGAACATTTCGGATATAGAATGAAGTACAATAAGATTACTATTCCTGAGACTGGTGTAGATCAAAGCCTTTTAGAAAGGACTTTCTTTGAAAATCATGTAGAGAAAGGAGTTATGTCTACGCGCATACTTGAGCTTCCTTATGACTATTCAAGAGATTTTATAACTGTTGATAGTAAGATAGGTTCTCTTATTAACGAAGGTATGGAGTTGTTTTATTCTCATGAATTTAGAAAGGAATATAAATACCTTTCTGAATTTATTTACAGGAAGTACAACTACTTATTCATTAACCAGTTGTTAGAGTGTATAAAAGCTCAAGAAGTTCATGAAAGGATAAGTAAGCATCTGTCTTTAGGGCGTAAAGTTGTAGTGTTTCATTCATATAATCACTCTATTGTACCCCACCCATTCAAGTTTGATGCTAAAGACATGCTTAAGGATTCTGAAATAAGGTATTTAAACGTACTAATGGCTGACATTTCTAAGTTTAATAAAGAGTTTCCATACTTGGTAGAGCTTGACTTAGACAACCTCTTAAACACAAGGGCTGCTATTAAAAAGCATTTCCCTGAAGCTAAAGAGTTTAATGGCACTGTTCCTAAGAAAAAGAGAGCAAAGCACATACAAGAGTTTAATACCGATTGGAGTAGAACTAACGTGTTGCTTGTGCAAACTAAAGCTGGTCGTGAAGGTATTTCTCTTCATGATAAGACTGGTAATCAACAACGCGTTCTTATAAACTTAGGCTTGCCTGTTGCTCCTACTGAAGCAATACAATCTGAGGGCCGTATTTATAGATCGGGGCTTAACAGCAACGCTATCTATGAATATATTACTGTGCAGACCAACTTTGAAAAGATGGCTTTTGCACAAAAAATAGCACAAAGGTCTCGTACTGCCGAAAACTTAGCTATGGGTAATCTTGCTAGAGATTTAGAAACTGCTTTTAAAGAAGGTTATATCAACTCTGATAGCATAGCACCATCATTAGAACAAGGTGTTGGAGGTAAAGAAAAAGATAGATCCTTGCAAGACATCTCTGAATTTGATAAGGCTAAAACGTTCTTTTGGTCGCGTGCTAAAAAGAACTCTAAGACCAAATCATCTGAGGGCATAGATTACTATGGAACTCCTGAGCCTTTAGGTATGAAGATGGTAGAATGGTTAGATCCTAAGCCAAATGAAAGAGGCCTTGAGCCTTCTGCTGGACATGGCGCCATTGCTCGTTGGTTTCCAAAGAATACAAACAACAAGTTTGTTGAGCCTTCACTATCCTTATCTACAGAGTTAGAATTAAACTCTACCGGTGAGGTAATAAGGGACCAGTATGAAAATCACTACTGGGGAAACAAGTATGAGTTTATAGCTATGAATCCACCTTTTGGTGTTGGAGGAAAGACGGCTATTGAACACTTGGAGAAAGCAGTATCACAGCTATACAGGTATGGTAGGCATACAAGTAGACTACTTGCTATAGTACCTATGGGCCCTGCTACTCAAAAGCGAATAGATAACCTATTTGACGAGAAATTAATGAACCACTTCAAGCTTACCGGACAGCTGTTGCTTCCAGCTTGTGCGTTTCAAAGAGCGGGGACTTCCGTTTTTTGTAAAATTATGAGAATAGAGAAACTCACCGATGACAACTGTATGACATATAAGGAAGTCGACCTTACTAACTGTAGGGATATAGCTGAGTTTTTCGATAAAATTGAACACTTAGAATTTTAAATTTTCATTACTCTTGATGTCTTAATGTCTTAGTTTTAAATTAAGACTCCTTAAGACACTTTTGAAATGGATAGAATAACACTTGTAAGATTACCTTGGAAATTAACTAGTGATAGATATGCTGAGTGGCATAATAATGCAATAGCAGCTTTGGATAAAAAGCTTCTTAGTCTTAAAAAAAAGCCACCACATACTTTAATCTGTAGCTCACATATCGCTGATCCAGAACAATTTATAAAGTCACATATGACTATGATTAAACACAATGTAGGAAACAAACGTTTCCATTCGTACACATGTAGAGTCATAGAATATGTTAAGTATTGTTCTAAATTGTAACTTATATTTGTTAATCATATTCTCAATGCTAAAGCCTCTAGTAGTTTGGTCGGGTCCAATCGTTCTAGAGGCTTTTTCTATTTATAACTTAGGTGCTTTTTAAAATAAATACTTAAAGATAAAATTATGTTAAAAAACAAATTTTGCGAAATACAAGACCTAAAAAAAGGAGATTGGTTTATGTTGAATAACGGAAAAGAAATAAGAAATAACTACCAATTTTTAGGTGAAGTGATACCAAAAGTTTATGGTGGTTCTTGCCTTAATGATGATAGTGATTTTGACTTTGGAACTAAGGTTGAAAAAATTGATGGTTATTCTTTGTATTTGTTGCAAGGTGGTAGAGATTGGGATTAGCATTACATCGAATAAAAATAAAGATAGTTGCGACAAATTAAAAACATAAAAAAAATGGATACACCTGAATTAGACGATGCAATTAATGTGTTAAAAATATTAAAGAGTAGAGGCAATGGAGAATTAACAGAAAGAGGTGAACGTAGATTACTTGAATATGAAACGATAAAAAAGCAATTAGCTTTATTTAGTGTTGTAGGGCAAAGCGAACAGTATTGCGAACCATATTGTGATAATAGATATGCCTTAAATGATGGTTTTTCACACTGCCCCGATTGCGGTAAAGAACTTGGGTAGCAATATTGCCTACAACTAACGAATAAAAAGTAACTTTAAAATAATACAATGAAAAATTTGAATTTATCGTTCTACGAAGTAGAACACGCAGAGGATTTAAGAGTAATCCTTGAAGACTTAAAAGAAGCCGGGGCAAAGAATGTGAATTCTTTTTCGGATTATGAAGAAGAACAAACGGCTGTATCTTTTGAAGTGGAAGACTTAAATACCTTTATAGGAGCATTTTCAGCAACAGACTCTTCGGATTTCTGTGATAACTTACCTGAAGGATATGATGAGTCCGGGGAATTTGAAGCTGCCGCTGCAAGAGCAGAAGAAAATACTCTCCCAGAGTTTGATTGGGCTAACTCTATGACTACGGACGTTGAAGCCTGTAATATCGATGACTCTGAATGTGAGGCATGTGGAAGTTAAAATATAAGGACTTTGCAAATTAAACCATTTGTATATATATTTGAAGCTTCTTAAGAATGTTAGTCCGGAACATTCAAAATAAAAATACTTTAAAAGCCTTGGGGGGCGTGCCGGACTCACAAACCCTTTGGCTTTTTTTATTTCACTGATGAGGGTTTACACCATATTTGACTCATTTATAAGACAGCTTCTCTTGCTGTAAACAAGATCAAAACAGCTTATCTAAAACCCGTATTGATACAAGAGCTAGCAATGTTAACCCGAAACAACTAGCGACCTGCAAACTAAATACTTCATTAAACGGACCTTTAAGTAACAGCAGCTGAAGAGCTGTATTGTTCTCCTAGAAACTAGGACAGGGATAGGAACTGTTTAGAAAGCCTACCAATGCCCGCAAAGATGTTTGCAGGGATATAGCCGGAGGTATGCAGAAACGAATAATAACACTAAAAGAAAAATCATGTGTAACATAATCGAAAGTTTAAACCAAGTAAGTGCATTAAGGGTTGTTTTTTACGGCTTTATACTTTTGGCTGTAATTTTATTTATAGCTCTAATTATTGAAATTGTAATGTCCAACATTAAGGACATTAAAAAAGATAAATTAATGTACTTAAAAAAAGAAAAAGTATGAATTATAAAGACATAGAATGGCATGTATATGAAGACTTGATAGTTGCTGACTACAACAGCATAATCTTTGCAGAGTACTACAAGCCTTCTTCATTTAAAATATTGAATAATATAAGAATGCATGCTGCTAAAAACCGATTGGAGACAGCAGTGAAACACTTGCATTCTAAGCACTGGATTACTAACAGTATGTTAAAAAAGTTTAAATAATGGAAGTCATTTTAATCATATTATCGATAGCATTTTATTTCCTACCTAGTTTTGTCGTAGGAAGTAAAAGTTCAGCAAACTCAGTATTTGTAATCAACTTATTTTTAGGTTGGACATTAATCGGCTGGGTGGTAGCACTAGCAATGGCAGTAAACCCAGAAAAGAAATAATTTAAAACACAAACAAATGAAAAATGTAATTTTAGTAGCAATCGCAGCAATCGCATTAGTAGCGACATCGTGTACAAAAGAAGTATGCGTAACTTGTAAAGTACTAGGTGACGATACAAGAGTTGAATCACAATGCGGTACATCATCAGAAGCTAAGGAGTTTATTGACGATCATAAGAATATGAGTAGCAGTTCGATGTACAGCAGCACGGAATGGGTATGTACTAAGCAAAAGTTTAAATAATTTAAAAAAGAGAGAAATATGTTAAAAGTAGCATTAGTAGCAGCAATAGCATTAGGAATGGCAAGTTGTAGTAAAACTTGCGAATGTGATTTTAACACATATTCAGACGGTATTTTGGTCGGAACTCAAACCATATCGGCAGAGGGTTTATGTAAAGAAGAGGGGTTAGCGGCAGAGGCTACGCAAAACGGTACAACATTTAGAGCAGTGTACGAGAATTGTAGAAAAATAAAGTAACAATTAAAAAAGAGAGAAGTATGAAAAATGTAATTTTAGTAGCAGTAGTCATTGTATCAATGGCATCATGCACAATCAACACGCAATTGACAACGTCACTTCCAAGAGACGTAGCGATGGGAATAGAAGAAGAACCAGTTAAATTTGAATATTCAGTTTCCAGCAACGTAATGCAAGAGTTTCCAATTAAAGGTGGGTACACAGTAAACACAAACCACAATTACGCTTTTAGAGAGAAAATGGGAAACTACTTTCTACATAAAAGCTCTTGTCTCCAGGAGTGCGAGGCAATGGATGTAAATGTTTCTCTTGAGCGCATAAAGCTAAGCGTAGAGGATAGAACAAGCGGAGGCAACAAAGCAGCGTTAATTTTAGTAGGCTCTGGAACAACACAAACGGAATACATTTCCGCAGCAGAAGGATTGTTTACAATAGAGTATAAAGGGCAGACATACAACAAACCTTTTAAAGTAACAACAAATCAAAATAGAGAGGTTTCTCAATCGAGTGCTTATGGGTACACATCTTATAACTCAAACGGATCACCAGCACAAATGGCCGGAAGCGTATTAAATAGAGCGCACGAGGATATTATAATTCAATTAGATAAATTTATTGATAGCGTATTAGCATTAGAAAAAAAGTAATTATGTTAGAACTCAAATACCTCAGACAAGACCTTTTGAAAAAGGCTAACGAATTAGATGCGCATATCAGATCAAAAGATGCTTATGAAGAGCCAATAAATCGCGCACACGCTATCGGAAAACTATCCGGTATTTTAGATAGCGTTGAAATAATTAACGAAACTATCAAAGCAAGGGAAGTGTCTAAGGACATTAATGGACTGCTTTCAGATTTTTTTAACCAAGCTTAAAACTCTTTAAAATGAAAACTAACAAAGACCCTAGGGATAGCTATCCTTTAGAAGTTCTGGATATAGTAGATTCTTTTAATGAAGATTTAGACGTTTATTCAGAAGCACAGAGAATACTAAATTCACTTAATGCCATAGAATGGACTTGTGATTACGATTTAAGTGGAACTATTTACGACATAAAAAAAAATTAAATGCATGATTATACAGACCCTCGGTCATTTGATGATCCTAAAGACAATCCAGTTATGAATTATCTACTGACGTTTGAATGCTACCTTAAAGAAGATAGAATTTCTTCTAAAGAAATAGAAGCTATAAAGTTAGATTCATTCACTCTTATAATAGAAGACTGTAAAATTATTTTGTCTGTCTTGTATGACATAGAAAGTGAACGTAGTAAAGAAGATTGCGCTTATGATTATAAGCAATACTTAATTGATTCTAAACTATTTGATGAAGTAGTTTGGGCAGACTAACAAATAACCGTTATGTTAAAAGATTTAATTTCTAAGTATTTAGATAAGGATATTGATACTGCTGTTATAGAGAGTATAATAATAAAGAACTCTAAAACAGTACTTGATCAATTAGAAAGGATGACTCAATCCGAACAACAAGCTTTTTTCTTAGGCTGCATTACAATGGTTAATTACATCGATAAATAACCAATTCGATTACTAAGCTACCGTGACCACGTGTAGCTTTTTTTAACTTTTAATTTTAAAACAATGGATTTATTTGAATTGTTTTTGTCCTTTAATACGGACTTTACATTAACCATTTCTCATAAAGGAGGAAAGGCTATTGTTTCTTTTCTACCTAAGATAGAGAAGAAAGAAATACCACCAGTTACTATATCCCTTGATAAAGGAGATTGTGTAGACGTTGCTGAAGTACAAGCTAAAATTAAAGAAGCTATTGTACGAGTAGCAAATGAATTTACGCCTTTGGCAGATCAGTTTCAAACTTTAAAGGAATCTTTAGAGAAGAAAGCTTCTGGTAAAACAGTAAAGGAGAAAGCTAAGAAGCATGACTCTAAGTTTATTGCTATAAACAAAAAAGCAAGAGAAACTGTAAACAACAAGAAAAGTCTTAATGAAATGAAGTCTTTAAGAGACGAAATGCTTAAGCTAAACAAGACTAAAGACCTTGATGTAACAGATACCTTGAAGAAAGCTTTTGATAAGTTCTATAAAGAGCTTAACACCAAAATAGACGCAGTAGAGCCGTCTATGTTTGGAGCGCAAGAAGTACAAAGCTTTTCAGACCCATTTAGTTAATCTTTAAAAACAAAAATTATGGCTACAATAACAGTAGAAACAAACAGAAAATTCATGTTTAAAAACATAGAGCTTACTGACCCTGATCCAGAATTACTAGTAGATGAAGTTAAAGACCATTATCTAGGTATGTATCCTGACCTATTGAATACAAGGGTGCAGAAAACTAGCTCTGAAGGAATAGCTGTATACACTTTTCAAGCTAAGACTGGTGGACACGGATAAAAAAGAAGCGTATAACAAATTATTGAAATCGCAATGCATTCCGAAACACATAGTATTCAAAAGAACGACTTTCTCTTCGGAAAGAGTATTGAAAACATTATTAAAGGACGAGTTGTAATACCTCTGACTAATGTTTTCAATGTAAACGCAGAGGAATTCATAGACGCTTATTGTAAAGAAGATGGCTTTGATCAGGCACCTATTGACATTAAATATGTTTCTGAAGAACAGAACGATGGTGAAGATGCCTTAGACAATAGCTATGTATACAATCCAAGAACTAAAACGTTCCACAAAACCGAAGGGAATGCGTGGGCGTTTCACTTGGATCATGACTTTTATGAATCTTCATCTGATGACCAAAAAAGAGTATTAGACCATTGGCTTTACTACTGGCCTTTTACTGCTTATAGTGATGACTCTTATATGTTTGATAGTATTTTCGGATATCAACTTGAAGATACCATGGGCCGCTTAATGGATCAAGGTATCTCTATTGGTAATTTAGACTTTGATACATATAACCAGGAAGATGTAGATAAGATATTGGAAAACGGTAATGAAGATGATATAAATCTTGTTCATTCCTATATAGATATTTACAGCTCTAATGAAAAGTTTCAAAAGGTTTATAAGAACCGGAAGGAGCTTCCTGAGCATAAGATTAGAAGCTTTATTGAAAAAGGTGAATTGCCACAAATAATGATTGATTACCTAAAGTTTTTCTTGAAAAACAAAGAAGTGATCATGAAAATAAACTTGGCTTTAACTCCTCAAGCTTTTGCTCCTCAAAATCTTGTTTATCCAAAAGGAACAGAAATGTATATAAACACTTGCGTTTGGGAAACCGAATACAATGTTTACTATCCTAGTTTTCCGCATCCATATTATTCTTTTAGTTTGAAAGAACTGAAAAAGATATACAAGATATTCGACTTGTATGGACAACGTTACTTTTTATATTAAATAATGGAACATGTAATACAACAAAAAGAATGCACACGTGTATGCTTTATTTACGAAGACAAGACTATTGAATTTCGTAAGGTTAAAAAAGGCAGAGTTGCAGAATCTTATATCCCTAAAAAGGGATATGTAAAAGACTTGTTTAATTCATTGATAAATGAAGAGAAAAAACAAAAGATAAAACAATTTGAAATTATACCGAACTACTGTATAACAGTTAATCCTAGAATTTCAATGTTTACTCCACCACAGTATCGAAAATTTAAAATTAAGATAGGTGAGAACATTGTAAAGTTTGAATGCTGGCTACCATCAATGGTCCAGATATTCAAAGGTTTTGATGTAATGACTTTTGCTGTAGATAAATTATCTAAAGAATACATTACAGAAAACACCACGCTTTACACATACCCTTTACCAAACTTGTATAACAATGGTAGTATGTGTTTAGGCGCGGCATCTAGCTTTTCAATATTAGACAAAAGCTTTGAGACAATTAAAAAGCTTGCTGATGAGCAGCTGTTTGGTGTAGACTTTACTACCGAAGTACATAGCACATATTTGTTTAATGACCTTATTAGGCTTTACAATTCTATGCTTTATAAAGACTTAGGTAAAAAGAATGTTCATGATAAATGGTTTTCCAATTTTGAAATGAACAAAGTCGGAACGTTTAAAGAGATCTTATAATGTTTGAATTTGAATTTGATGGCACATGGTCATCCGAAGATAACTGGGACATTGTTGTTATAGGTGCCGGAGGTAATGGTTCTCATTTCCTAAAAAACTTTGCAACATTAGATATGCTCAATAAACATTTGGATTATATAAACTTTAATGTTAAAGTGTATGATCCAGATACAATAGAGATTCACAATACCGCAAGGCAGCAGTTTAACCCTGCATCTGTTGGATTCAACAAAGCGGTAAACATTTGCTCTAAAATCAATAACCAATTTGGACTTGATTATTCTGCTATTCCAGAATACTTTCAAATAGCCACAAGTGAAAAGTTTAATTTTCTTAGAACTATTTATGTTTTAGCGGTTGATGATCCAAAGTTTAGGCTTGAATTTTATAAAAATATCAGTTCTAAAAACACATCTGTTATTGATATGGGGAATGGAAATAATTTTGGACAAATACATTATTTCTGGAATAGTAAATCTCGAGAAACAGAAAGGTTTAAAGAATATAAAAAGTCTTTGTATAACCTCTCTAGAAGAAAAACAAAAGGACCATCTTGCAGCCATATAGAGTCTGTAAAAAGTCAAGGCCTTTTTGTAAACTCCACAATAGCCCAATTAGCGGCTACAGCATTGTTTAATTTATTTATGTATAACCCGAAGAAAATACCGTTTGTTACATTTTATGATGAAGCTAGAATTAGAGTGAATACCATTTCTGCTTTAGCATCTTACGAACGTAAATGTTCTTCACCTTTAATTTAATCCTTATGTTAGGAAATGTAAAAACCATCGAGCTTGAAGATGGTAAGATTATTGATTTGTCAAATATTGTTGGTGACTTTATAAAAGTCCCAGAAGGTGATCATTTTTCAATGATTCACATTAGACGATTCTTTGATAAGCACGTTAAAGTCGATGGACTCTATGATTTGCTTATGGAAAAAGAAGAGGCCTTTAAGCTTAGTCAACGTGCTTTGAAAGCAGCGGAGACTAGACGTAAAAACAGAAAAAAAGCTAAGGCTGAAACTAATGCATCTGAAGAAATGTCTGTTGGTATGTCTGTTGGTATGTCTGGTGTTTTTAAAAAAGACCTTGAAAAACATGAGGAAGCTCATGCTGATACTGTTGGTTCCACTATAATAGAACCAGAAGAAGTTAAAGAAGTTGAGGAAACTAAAGACGAAGAAATTGCAGTTCCAAAAGAAGCCTTTGCTCCTTCTGATGAAGAAATGGACAACGCCCAAGAGTCTTTAAAGTCAATTACTGAGTCTGTAAAAAATGAGCAGGAAGAAATTGCTGTAGAGCTAAAAATACCAACGTTTGAAAATGACGTTGTTAATGCTTTAGCTGTAGTAATAGACAAAGCTGGTTTTGCAAATTGTGCTGAAAAAGGAAACTTGCTTATAGCAGCTTCTAATCAATTTGATTTTGATTCTAAAATGGCAGCTTATTCTAATGCTAACGATGTTGTTTCATTGCCTGTTTACTCTGGCGATGTTTCTTCTTTTGAAACAATAGACTTAAATAAGTTTATGTCTAAAGATGATTTGGATTTTAAATACAACACTTCTTTGCTTTGCGGACCAAGCTCTACTCAGTTTGAAGTAGCCTTAAGAAACATTGAAAGAATGAACAAAGGAGACAAGTTCTTCTTTGCTTTTCACTTAAGCCCCGAAGGAGGATTGAAAAACTTACCACACTTTGAAGAATTTCAAACAATAGTTAAGTCTGAGGTTGTAGAAAGAAAGAACTACATCGAAGGAAACGTAGGTCTTAGTTTCATAACTAAAAAATAAATTATGATGACACCTAGAATTTACAATGCCTTAGAAATACTTAAGGCATTTGGTTTTAAGAATCCTTATGTAACATTTCAGCCCCTAACGGGGTTAAGATGTTTTTGTGTAGATAACGTAGGTATAATTTCATGTCTTGTAGAGGGTGAAAACCTTAACTTTTATGACGTTTCTTTAGAAGGCGTAAGAGACAAAGACAACATTATAGCATCTATAAATTTAGACTCTAGATACACTAGCGTGTATTTAGAAGAGCAAGCTAAAATTATAAATGGCAAGCTGTATATAGATGCAGCTTCTAAGTTGTCTGTTAGAGTATCTAAGAAAGTAGATCCTTTGTTTTATGTATATCAAGAAACAAACAACAATCATGGTGGATTTCACCCTTTGTTGACTATGGAAGAGCGTTCCGCAGGCATGTTTCTACATGAAAACGTAAAGCATTTAAAAGATTATTTTAGACGCTTTCATAATAGAGATATAGTTGAAATTCCAGCTTAATATTTAATTGATTATGGATTTTGAAAGAGAATATGAAGACTCTTTAAAAGAGAAAAATTACATTGAAATAGAAAGACAAATTGTATCTTCGGAGATACTACATTTTGCAAATATTGATGAATATTTTTCGAAATTAGAAGATGATCATAACAGTCCAGATTTGGACTATGATGACAAGGATTTTGAGTAAACAAATTGGGCCCGACAAACATATCATTCTAAGCTACGGAAGAACTGCTGAAAGATTAAAGCAGAAAACAGGAATACCCGTAAATCTTATAAAAACTGTCATGTACCCATATTTAAGAGTAGTCTGGAATGCTTTAAGGTATCTTAAGTTTCATTATAACTCAATGTACTTTCGGGCCTTTCCAGATTATACTAAAATCTCATTAATGAAACCTGAAGAGGTTGAGATTACCATGTCTTTTTTAGCTAAGGATTCTAAGCAAAAAAGAATAATTAAAAGTAGAATGTCTTTTTCTATAAGAAAGAATAAGGCTATTAACCAAAAAGCTAAATAAAGCTTTTTAAAACCCAACATTTTATGTCTAGAGATTTAGATCCCGATTTCCAATCAACAGGAAACAGTAAAAAGCTTGAAGTAGCTATTCCAAAACAAGGACAAGAACTTGCCCGAATTTATGGTGTAGCTTTTTTAGGCCCTATTTACAACCCTCAATTCTCTTCATTAAAGAATGAAGTGATGATATTCTTTGAAACGCTTAGTCAAGAAGCAGTTTTCTTTGAAGGAGAAGAGCCAAGACCTTATGGCCTTAGCCGTAGCATCAACTACACTAAAGGTGAAAAGTCTTTGATGGCCACTCTTGTAGCTCCTACTTTGGGACAAAGCTATTCAGACGCCTGGTTTGACAACTTTGATTTAAAAGAATTGGTAGGAACTTACTGTACTATCAATATTGCGCACTATCAAAAGCGTGATAAAACAACAGGCTATAAAGTGACCACTTTTGCCAGTTGGATAAACGGTGTTCCAAAACCAAAAGGAACTAACGAAGATTTTTACTATGATTCTAGAATACACAAAACGTGTTCAGACGAATGGTTAAGACTTCCTATATGGCTTAGAAAGTCTTTACTCCAAAATGATTATTCAGACTTTGAGCAAATCAAAGAAGCTGGATACCCTATTTGGGATAAAGACAACAAGCCTGAAAACACTAAGGATGAAATTGTATTCTTAAACCATACTATGTGGCAAGAAGAAAAAGAAAAAATATTGCTTGCTAACAATGCTCCAGAAGACAATTTTATACCTGAAGGAACCAATGTAGAAGATGATGGATCTATTGATATAGATGAAGATATCTTTTAGATGATTTTCATTGGCAATATTAATGCAGAGAAAGGCTCTATAGACTTCAAAGGTCAGAGTCTTTTTCTGTTTAATAGGCTTTCTAGCATAAGTGATAATGACTTGGTACTTGTTGACGTGGAACACATTCAAGATAAAAACCCAAGAAAAATGATAGCTTATTTTAGATTAAAATTATTACCAAAAGTTACAGAAATCATAGGAGAACATCGGCCTATGTCTGTTGAAATTATGCTTCTTCAACACTTTGGGATTCCAAATAAACCGTTGGACAAGTATAAATTTCATGAACTTAAATATCTTATCGATGTTATTCAAAATTTCTTTGAACATGAACCCGTGGATGATCGTTAGAATATTTGGAATAGTAGTTGCCATAGGCGGCATGGTATTTCGTGAACGTGAATTGTCTGAACGTAAGAAATTCAGAAAATTAAAAGAAGAAGAGTTGGAACTTAAAAAAGAACAGAATGACAAATTTTAGTGAAATTTATAAGACTTGTAAAGACAGTGAGTATGACATTTTAGATGCATACAAGGCTAAAAAGTCACATCTTAGTCATAGCTCTTTATCAAAGTTTAGAAGTTCTCCATTTGAATTTTTAATGTACAAGTCCATAGATAGGCCTAAGACAAAAGCTTTGTCTGATGGTTCTATGATGCACATGCTTTTGTTAGAACCTGAAAAGTTCTCTAAAGGATATTATGTCGTAGACGATGATGTCATTTGCAAAACTATTGCTGGTGAACACTGGGAATCAAAAGGCAAAAGACCGCGTTCTACTGCTAAGTATAAAGAATGGATTGCTGCTTATGAAAATAAATATCAAGGAATGGAGCGTGTTGATATTGTTCAACTTAAAAATCTACAAGCTTCTATTGATAGAGCTCTTGACAGCAATCTAACTTTTAAAGATTTAATAAGAAAGCTACGTCAAGATGGTAAAGCTGAAAATGCTATGATTAAGGATATTAAAGGATATCCTGTTAAGGCAATTTTAGATATAGACCATCCAGACTTTATAGCAGACTTAAAGTTTGTATCTAACAATAGTTTGCAGTCTACTTATCGAGACTATTGGGGTGAAAAGTATTGGACTTGGGTACAACAAGGTTTGTACGCTTCTCTTTATGACTTTAAAAAGAAGCATTTCCTTTTATACATGAACCATCAAGGAGACGTAGCTGTTAGGTCTGTTCCTGTAGCTGCTTTACAAAGAGGACATCAAGAATTTCTATATTGGTTAGAAAAGTTTGATTATTGTATTAATGATTTGGGAAGATTGAATCTTGATTCTTCTTTCTGGCAAAATCAAAACTCTCATGATCTTATACTACCTCAGTGGATTAGTGACTCTCCTAACGAGTAAAAAAGGAAAGAAGTTGCCTGATGTAATAAAGGACCTTAGATCTGTAAAGGAAGTTGACAAGCCTTTGCTATTGTACATTTATAAAGAGACTTCTTTAGATATGAACAGTAAGCAAAAGACATACCTTCATGAAGTGTATGGCTATAACGCTCACCAGCTTTCTAAAACTCTAAACAGGCTATCTAGCGAAGGACTCATTAAGTTTGTAGACAATAAATTCTTATTGAATATAGACTTGACTAAAAAGAACGTAGGGGAGACTCCCCCTACTGTTCCTTTTACTAGCGATGCCTTTTTAAAAAAGTGGGACGAATACTTAATGTATCGACACTTAGAACATAATCGCCCTTTAAAATCTACATTTTCTCAGGAGCGTGTATTGAAGAAGCTCGCCAATGACGTAGGCAATAACGAAGAACTCGCTATACAAGTCATGGACGAGACTATGAATAATAATTGGTTAGGATTAATATATGGACTCAAAACTCTTAAAGATAGATCAGAACTCTCTACCGGTAAAAAAGGTAGAAAGACTGGAACGGTCTCTGACCTCATTCGTAACAGCTCTTAGTAAGACTAATGATAACCCGGCAGACTTGTCTTGGGTTAAGTATAAAATGTCTTTAGATATTAAGAGTGTTGTTAAAGAACCAGCGTTTCTTAAAGACTTGTCTGTCCTTCATGGAGATAGGTTGATACAAATAATAGCTCTAGCAATAGAAAGAGAGTGTGATGACCTCAATTTTAACTCTAACCTGTCCCCTGGGCAGGTTTTAGAGTTATCCGCTATGATAGTAGAAGGTTGGCCTTATGAAACATTAGAAGATATTTTAATGGCTTTTAAAGCCTTCAAACAAGGTAAGCTGTCTATTAACATTAGCAAGCTATTTAAGTTTTCTATTCCTGATGCTATGAACATTCTCAACGCTTATTTGGTTGAAGTTAAAGCTCCGGAATTGGAGTCACATAACAAAACCAAGCATATAGAAGAAAACGAAAGTGTACCTCTTGGAAAAGAAGAAGTACGCAAACGTGTTCATGATTATTTGTCAGGTATGAAAGAACGCATGAATAAGAAAAGGGAAATACCTAAAGAGAAAACATCTTTAAACTCTCACCAAGAATTGATTAAGGAATTGCAAGAGAAGTATAAAGACGTTGATCCTAAAAATTACGATAAAATACTTGCCCTTTACACTTATTCTGAACGTCCTATTGTAAAGACTGCTTTGTTGACTATTAAAAAGTAAATAAAATAAAAACAGTAATGATGACTTTAAAAATATACCTTGAGGGGTTAAACAAATTTGCACAAGAAAACCCTGAAACACTTGAAATGGAAGTGGTAACAAGTGTAGATGATGAGGGTAACGGATTTAACCCTGTTCTCTACAGCCCGACTAAAGGGCATTATGAACAAAGAGAGTTTATATCCCATAAACAATCTAAAAATCACACTAATGCCGTTTGTGTGAACTAATAGTTCACCCATCACTAGACTTTCGATAAGAGTAATAGCTTCCAACAAGAGAGGCAAATCCTACTAAGAACCAGATGTAACGGTCAAGAGGTACGGAGTTACAAGGAGTGTTTCCGAAGCCATTCCCATTGTTCCCCGTTCCTTGATTATTTCCGTTGTTACCTTCACATGGTTGCGCTAGAACGGCTAGGCTTGTGGTTAGTAGTAGGGCTGTGATGAATTTCCTCATAATATTTCTCTGCTATTATTCTTCTTCTCTCAATATCGTTTGCAACTGCTTTTTTGCAGTGGTCTTTGTCTATGAAATTTAATACGTTAGCAAAAAATCTGCCCATTACAAAGAACCTGCTTGTACTAAGCGTTCTTTGCTCCTGGTTGATTCCAAACACAGCGCTCATGGTTTGCCCTTTGTTGCCAAACTTATATCCATGTTTAGTGATAAACCATGCGTTCCAAAGGCTTTTAAAAGCACTGCCTCCAAAGATGTCTATATCTATAGCTAAGTGCTTAAAGTACCCATCAATTATCTTAATGTAACCTTTGCTACAACCTCTACTAAATAGTATGTGGACGAATGAAATTACAAATGTAGGAAGCAATAATGTAATTGCCGTAATCAAGAGAATAAAACCCATTTTATCTACTTTATTAAATTTGATTTAAGCATTACTTTTTTAATACCCATCTCAGTAGCTTGTATGCCGCTACTATTCCTGTTAAAATTAATAAAACCTTTATGATTGTCATAATATTGCTGTTACATTACCGTATAAAATTACATTACCTAATACTCCTACTCCTACTTTATTACCCTTGAAATAGGTAAATGAAAAGAAGTAGTAGTCTTTAATAGTCACAGTTTCTTTACTTACCGCCCAAAGTGCAGCGTCCAACGGTAACGTATTAACACCCAAGGCTTTTGTCACCGAATTGCGAACTTCTGATTGATGCTCGTTTAATGGCGGATTAAGCAGGTGTATTATACAAAGAAATTGAACTATGATTACAGCAGTTTTCATTCTGTTAAGTATCTGTATGTTATTACTCCAATCGCGGCACCACCGATTGCCCAGATTATCCTGCTTTTCCTCGCTTTCTTGCGCTTGTTCTTTTCGTCATTCAACTTAGCTGTAAGCGTTCTTATTACAGCCTTCTGAGAACTATTATCGCGTTCAAGTATTCCAATCTTTTCTTGCTGATTATCTACCCAAATTCTGTAGTTTTCATTTTCAATCTCTAGAATTTCACACTCCACAACAAATTCCGCAATATTAATAGCCTCTATCCTACTAAACAATATAGGGCTAACTGTGCTATCTATCTGCGCGCAAGATGATTTTCCTAAGAGAATCATTACTAACGCTATCATATACATATATTGTTTCATGGCGTTTGGCTTTTAATAAGCTGTCAATTTTTTCGTTCTCTCCTATCTTATAATCTAAAACGTTTGTGCTGTCAACACCATTAGAATTAAATTCAGTAATGACGGTAGTTTGATTAAAGAATATAAGGTAGACAAGACCTGCTATTAACAATATTCTAAAAGACCATAAGGCAATCCTTTGAACTTTAGAAGTATCTTTAAATAGCTCTTTTATTTTTTGCATTTCCATTCGTACTGTTTAAATGCAGTTATTATACCTTCAATAGATGATGCTATTCTTAAGAATTGATACCATTTAACACCCTTTACAATCTCTTTTATTTTACATACTAAACTTCTTAAGGCGTGTATATGATTTAAAGATTCTTCGATAATTAACAAGGCATCGTCTTCTAAATTTTCAGATTTCTTTGATGACTTTAATGCCATTGCTTCTGGAGCTTTCATCTCCACTATTAAGGCTTCTAACTTTTTCTCTATGTCCATAATTTTAAATTTTGATTAATGAAAGTGGATCAACCGCATTACTCTTTCTTGAGTTCCATGCGCCTAAATGTATTTCAAAGTGTAAATGCTGACCTCTACTACGACCAGTATTACCCATAAGACCTATCTGTTCGCCTTGCTTTACCTTTGCACCTGTTTTTATTTTGCTATTCTTAGCCATGTGAGCGTAAAGCGACTGAACTTCTCCATGCTGTATTATAACAGTTTCCCCGTATGTATTAGATGTATAAGATCGAACAACAACACCATCCGCTATTGAGTGTATAGGTATCTTGCCTTTGGCCGCTATGTCTATACCATGATGCTTTGGTCTTTTGGGAGTTCTAAACTCGCTTGTTAAAGATCCTGCGCATGGCTTTGTGTACTTGACATTTGCTTTAGGCTTTGAACTGCTAACACTTTTCTCTTTCTCTTTTTTTTGTTTTTTAAAGCTTTCATTTACATTCGCTTTTACCGCACCAATACCAGATCCTAATCTACCTAGACCCATTTGGAAAGGTCGCGGAGCAACAAACAATATCATAATTTCTAAGACGTAAGATAGTATTGGCGCTGTGTATTCATAGTGAAGCATAAACACTTGTATATAAACTGTCCAAAACAGCAACAAAGCATGACCAACCAATACTTTAGTCCATGACACTTTTCCGTCTTCACCGGTGAGCAAGGCTTTATATAAAGTATTAAATTTCATTCAAACCTATTTATGTTGTGTTATCCATTTTGACGCATTAAACAACCCATTAGGCTTGAATAAGTATTTTAATGTTCTTATCTGTCCTTCTATGAGGTTACGCTCTGTTTGTCTTATTATTCTTTCTTGGTTGTAGTTTATATAGACAGCTATGCTATAATCTGCTGAAATGTTTACTCCAACGGCATAGCAGTCTGTCATCTCACAATTAACAGAACTATACCACTCTATTGCTTTGTTGCTTTTTAACGCTTTTTTATTAAAAGACTCTCTTCCTTCTCTTAAGGCGTTACTAAGTATTTCTAGCCCATCAATTTCCATCCAAGTAGGCTCTGCCCAAGTTTCTAAGGTGTTGAAGTCTGTGGCAAATAAACATTGAAACGTCTTGGGGATTGCAGGGTCAGCATCGCTTGGAACTATTTTAAATACAGAAACAACACCAACATTTTCAACTCCCGATAGTATTGTATTTATAGCTCTATTAATTTCTACGCCTTTCATAGTTTTTTTACTATGCTCCGTAGATTCCATAATCCTTGGTTTAAACTTAAAGTAAACACCAATAATAGCGCCTAAAGCAGTTAAAAATGCTGCAAAAGAAGTTATCCATTGAGGTATGTCTGGTGATGTTTTCATATATTTTTATTTAAGGTATTACATGGAGTGTTTTTTCTACTAAAAAATTTTGTTGTTTTAATCTAAATTTCATCATTTGGAAACCACCCATCTGTCTCCATTTCTTCTTGCGTTTTTAAAATAGCATCACTTGGCAAAATATTATTGAAAACAAAAGAACTGTGTGTTTTTATGTAGGCCTCTAAATTGTTGGATTCCTCCGCGCTTAAATTTGCAAACAAAGCTATAAGGTTATTCAAATCATTATCTTGATGCACCGTTATAACGTAATCAAGGTCAACACTTATTGCCGCCTCTGATGTTGTAGGGTGTTCTATTACTCCAAAAAGATACAAGCTAACATCTGACTCCTCCTTTATGGTATCTGGTCTGCTTATTGAATACAGTTCCTTACTGATAGCCTCTGCTCTTTCAGTAGCCGTTAGGTCTTGTGTGCTTTTTACTAGTAAGTAATTCATATCGAATAATGTTTGTTTTAAAATAACGGAACATTCCATTTAGTTGATAAATAACGTTTAGCATCAGCAATATCCGCAACGCTCAATTGCGCATCGAACAACAGCACCTCAGCTATGTCTCCATCTAGAGCAAATTGTGTAAAATTATTAGTTATACCCCCAATAGTAACAGAGTTAACTGTGAAAGGTGTGGTCGGAACGCCTGATGTACTACCCTCCGTCTCGTTACCATACTGAGAGGTGATGTTTCCACCCTTCTTGACTGTTCCCGTAACTACTCTATAAGAAGTGTTAGTTGATGAACCAGCCGCAAAGATTGGTGAAGCGTTATCATCTAAACTAGACCTAATACTAGAACTACTAGTTGATAATTGAAGTAGCCTATAAGTTGTATTATTGTCTTTGTGATAACTTGCAAAAACTTGAAAACTAGTGGTATTATTAGTTCTCAGAACAACCATAATCGTAGCCTCGTCACTTGATGTTAAACCCTGAGTACCCATAGTGTCAGCACCCGAAAAAGTAATTACGTTTTTACCGTCTAGTGTGTTAATCCCCGTTTCGGGCTGCTTTGTTGAAGTGCCTTGCGTAACGTGGTAATTGTTCCCGCTTTTATCATTCCATTGAGATACCTCACCACCGCTTTCTGTTATTGTACCCGCATCACTTGCGTCATACCAACATAATAAACTTGCTGATTCCGTAGGTGTCCAACCTCCGTAAATATTATAATGATTGTTTATGTTTGTTTCTATGCCAGTTCTGTTACTGCTTTCATCTGAAGGGAATTGCACAAACTCTAAAAAGTCTCCATACCAAGCACCACTTCCATTATTGCCCCTAGCCATTAAAGCAGAACTAGGGGAATTTTGAGTGCCCCTAGTATAACCATTGTTTGAAACACCATCGGTGTAGTTCTCTATGGTCACCCCATCAAATTGAGCGTCCGCAAGAAATAATTGGTCTTGTGGAATTTCTTTTATTTTACCATAATAATCAGTATTGTTAACCTGAGTACTAATATTAAAAGCATTGGTGGTATTACCTTTATAACCCTGAAACTCGTGACTATAAACTATTCTATCATTAAATAAAAACCTAGTAGTTCCATTGCTTTCAGCAATAGAGCCGACAGTAAAAGCACTCTGAGAAGTAAAATTAGAT
>ENA-UZXC01000870-UZXC01000870.1-metagenome-genome-assembly--contig:-Day-2-25m-contig-870_pt1 | contig 55928 bp, 71 predicted proteins | sample MGYA00260340_ERZ794900 | MGnify/ENA metagenome assembly ERZ794900 | reverse complement strand
CCTAGAGTAAGTTGAGTTAAGTCATTAGAGCCAATGGAGAAGCCATCAAAATAGTGTAAAAATTCATCAGCAAGTACAGCGTTTGAAGGTAGTTCGCACATCATGATCACTCGAAGACCGTTAACACCACGCTCCAATCCATTAATCTTTAAGAGTTCAATGACTTGAGCAGCTTCGCTCAAGGTTCTGACAAATGGGATCATGATTTCTACATTGGTTAATCCCATCTCTTCTCTCACTTTTTTAAGCGCCTGACATTCTAATTCGAAGCACGCTCTAAAATCTTCTGATAGGTATCTAGCTGTCCCTCTAAAGCCGATCATTGGGTTTTCTTCAGTAGGCTCGTATCTTGTGCCTGCATATAGATTTGCATATTCATTGGATTTAAAATCCGACATTCTAATAATGACAGGGCTATTGGAAAATGAGGCAGCGATGGTAGCAATACCTTCGGTAAGTTTGCCCACATAGAATTCAAGAGGAGAGTTGTAGCCTGCTGTTTTTTGTTGAATATGTGCTTGCATATCACTCGGCAATTGGTTAAATTCTAGCAATGCTTTAGGGTGTATGCCAATGGTGGTGTTAATGATAAATTCCAAGCGCGCCAAACCAACGCCCGCATTAGGAATACTGGCAAAATCAAAGGCTCTACTTGGATTACCAACATTCATCATAATTTTGGTGGGAATTTCAGGTAGTGCGTCCACCGCTAGCTGTGTGTGCTCAAAATCTAGTATGCCTTCATAGACATAGCCGGTATCACCTTGTGCACAAGAGGCAGTGACAGGCGCTTGATTGGTTAATGCCTCTGTTGCATTGCCGGTGCCAACAATGGCTGGGACGCCTAATTCACGGGCGATAATAGCCGCATGACAGGTGCGACCTCCGCGATTGGTGATAATAGCAGAGGCGCGTTTCATTACCGGCTCCCAGTCGGGATCGGTCATGTCTGTGACTAAAACATCGCCCGGTTGAACTTGATCCATTTCAGAAATGTTGCTAATAATACGTGCAGGGCCGTGTCCAATTTTTTGACCAATGGCTCGACCTTCAATGAGTACGTCTGACTTTTGTGTGAGTTGATATCTATCAATTGTATGCGAGGTGTTTTCTCTACTTTTAACCGTCTCTGGACGAGCTTGTACAATATAGAGTTTGTTATTGCCACCATCGAGCGCCCATTCGATATCCATTGGTCTTTGATAGTGTTTTTCAATAATCACAGCGTAGCGAGCTAGTTCTTGAATTTGATCGTCGTTTAAACTGAATTGTTGTTGCTGTTCTTTAGGGACAGATTCAATGGCAACACTGCTTTTTAAATCATCGTAAGCATAAGTCATCTTGATTTCTTTTGAGCCTAGGGTGCGACTTAAAATGGCTGATTTATTAGCATGTAAGGTTGGCTTATGGACATAAAACTCATCAGGATTAACCGAGCCTTGAACCACTGTTTCGCCAAGCCCATAGGCAGAAGTGATAAAAACGGTTTCATCAAATCCAGATTCCGTGTCAATCGTAAACATAACGCCACTGGCACCAATGTCACTTCTGACCATTTGTTGAATGCCTGCTGATAGGGCGACTTCTGAATGCTCAAATCCTTGGTGTACACGATATGAAATAGCACGATCGTTATAAAGCGAGGCGAATACTTTCTTGATAGCGCCAAGAATATCATCAATGCCGTGGACATTAAGATAAGTTTCTTGTTGTCCGGCGAATGAGGCTTCAGGTAAATCCTCGGCCGTTGCAGAAGATCTGACTGCAAAGGTGGTGGTTGATCCGAGCTCTTGTTCTAATTGTTGGTAGTTATTGACAATATCATTGTGTAGCGCCTCTGGAAAGTGAGCTTCTTGCACCCAGTTGCGTATGGTTGAGCCAATAGAGGTGAGTGCTTGGATATTGTTAGGATCTAGATCTTTAAGTAGTTCGTTAATTTTTGCTTTTAGATTGTTATGATCTAGAAACATTTCAAAAGCATAGGCCGTTGTGGCAAAGCCACCAGGTACTCGCACACCTTGATTGCTTAAGGCGCCAATCATTTCTCCTAAAGAGGCATTTTTTCCACCCACACTTTCTACATCGGTAATACCGACTTTATCTAGCCAAACAACATAATCACTCATATCTCCCCCTTGGTTATTGTGATTAAAACAATTAAATTTACTGTATCAATTTGATTGTTCTTTAAGTTTCTTATAATATAGGATGATTTTTAATCAGTCGCTTTATTATTGTAATAATATTTCATATTATGAAAATAGTTGGTTACATTATGAAAAAAATAGTTAGGCAAGATGGGTTTATGTATGATAATCTTTATCTTGATAAAAACCATAATGCCCAAACCATTTAATGTGTAGGTGCACGGGGTTAAACATTTAAATAATATTTTTTATAAGGGGAGATATGAAATACCATTTGATTGATAAAGAATCTATTGATACGGTACTTGATAAAGCTAGACAGTATCGATCATTACTAGAGCCAGATCTGGCTATTAGTATTTGTATTGATGTATTTGCAGTGGATCCTGATAATCAGCAGGCACTTGTGGTTTATATCTTGGCATTAACCGATCAATTAAGTCTTAGTAATGTCAAAATCTCACATAAGAAAATCACAGAAACGATTGACAGGCTCGATTCTGAGTTTCATCGACATTATTACACGGGTATCTTTTTGGAAAGAAAGGCAAGAGGGTTGTTGAAGCACTCTATGTCTCACTCTTTTGCTTACAAAGGCTTGATGGAAGCAATTGGTAAGTATGAAATTGCTGAGAAGATGGCGCCTAAGCACTGTTCAGATCCAATTTTGCGCTACAACAGTTGCCTTCGAACTATAGAAAAAGAAGGCTTACAACCTAGAAAGGAATTCGATGAACTTTTTTAATCACACAGCAACGCGTAAAAAATGGATGGCCATTGCTGGCTTAATTTGGCTTTTGTATCTTGTTTTTCATTTGTTGAGCTTGCTTAACTTCCATTCAGGAAAAGATGCTTTTAATGGTTTTTATCATTGGTTTTCGCAAACGCCTTTTTATGGCTTTATGTTGGTACTATTGATTGCAACACTGATTTTTCATGTGATTACCGCCGTTTCTCGTCAACTTGATAATAACGCCAAAGCTGGAACCAGATATCAGAAAAAATACCCTGAAGCCATTCCAAGAGTGTTGGCTTGGGGTGGTGCAGCTGCATTATTTGCCTTTATTGTTTTTCATTTTATACAGATGACGCTATTGATTGATAAGGTTGATTTGTATCAATCAATCGTCTCTATGTTTTCTAATCCGATTATGTGGCTTATTTACGGGCTTGGTTTAACAACCTTAGCAGCGCACTTGCATCATGGATTAACCAATGTATTACAAACATTTGGTTTATCGTCGAAGCATCATCATGCTGCTGCAATTGGGATTGTTTTAGTTGTTATTGTTAGTTTTATTAGTATTCCAATGAGTGTTATATTATGAGTAATCTTTATTCAAACGAGCCAACGGGTCCTTTAGAGGATCGCTGGGAAAAACATCTATTCAACTTATCGTTAATTGCCCCACAAAATCGCAAAAAACATAAAGTTATTGTTGTGGGTACAGGGCTTGCAGGCGCTTCTTTGTGTGCGACATTAGGTGAAGCTGGCTATCAAGTAAGCTCTTTTTGTTTTCAAGATTCCCCGCGCAGAGCGCACTCTATTGCTGCACAAGGTGGTATTAATGCCACTAAAAATTATCAAAATGATGGTGATAGTGTTTGGCGCCTATTTTACGATACCATTAAAGGCGGTGATTTTAGAGCGCGCGAATCTAATGTATATCGTTTAGCAGAGTTGAGTGGTAATATTATTGATCAAGCTGTTGCCCAAGGCGTGCCTTTTGCCAGAGAGTACAGTGGTTATTTGGCTAATCGTTCGTTTGGCGGTACACAGGTTTCTCGAACTTTTTATGCACGTGGACAAACAGGCCAGCAATTGTTACTTGGTGCTTATCAAGCACATAGTCGTCAACTGGAAAATGAGCACGTCTCTCATCAGTCTCGAGCAGAAATGTTAGAGCTAATTATGGTTGAGGACAAAGCGCGAGGTGTAGTGGTAAGAGACTTGGTCAGTGGTGAGATCTCTGCACACACAGCTGATTGTGTTATTTTGTGTACAGGTGGCTATAGTAATGCCTTTTATTTATCAACCAATGCCAAAGGTTGTAATACCTCGGCAACTTGGCGTGCTTATAAACAGGGTGCGTATTTTGCCAACCCAAGCTTTACCCAAATTCACCCAACTTGTGTGCCACCAACAGGTGAGAATCAATCTAAATTGACGCTAATGAGTGAGTCCTTGCGTAATGATGGGCGTATTTGGGCCCCTAAAAATATTGAAGATTGTGAAAAAAATCCAGCGGACATTAAAGAAGAGGATAGAGATTATTTTTTAGAAAGAATGTATCCAGCTTTTGCTAATCTAGTACCTAGAGATGTGGCGTCACGTGCGGTGAAACATATTTGCGACCAAGGTCATGGTGTGGGCAGTAAGATTCATGGCCAACGTTTGGGTGTGTATTTAGATTTTAGTGCTATTATTGAAAAATTAGGCCTAGAAGCAGTCGCCGAAAAGTATGGTAATTTATTTGACATGTATTCGAGTATTACTGGTGAAGATCCTTATCAAACCCCGATGAAAATTTATCCAGCGCCACACTACACCATGGGTGGATTGTGGGTGGATTACAATTTAATGACAACCATAGAGGGTTTGTTTGCAGGTGGTGAGGCTAATTTTTCTGACCACGGTGCCAATCGTCTCGGCGCTTCTGCGCTGATGCAAGGACTGGCAGATGGTTATTTTATTCTACCAAAAACAGTGGCTAATTATTTAGCTAACAGTAATTTGGTCGACGTAGATGATACGCATCCTCAGGTGACACAGAGCTTGAAAACGGTGAAAGATCGCATTCATCAACTAATGAATGCACCCACACCCAAACATTCCCCAGAATACTTTCATCAAAAGTTAGGAAAGGTATTGTGGGAAGCTTGCGGCATGTCGCGTGAAGCAGATCGATTGAATCAAGCCATTGGCGAAATTGCCGAATTAGAATCCCAGTTTTGGCAAAATATTAAAGTGACTGGCGTTGATCAAGATCTAAATCAAACGTTAGAGCGTGCAGGCCGAGTGGCAGATTTTATTGAATTAGGTAAGCTGATGTGTCAAGATGCGTTGATGCGTGAAGAGTCTTGTGGCGCTCATGCGCGAGTGGAATATTTGTCTGAAAGTGGTGAAGCAAAAAGAGATGATGACGATTTTTCATTTGTGGGCGCATGGGAGTACAAACCTGAACAACCAATGCTACGTAAAGAGCAGCTTAATTACGAGTTTATCGAACCGACTGTAAGGAACTACAAATGAATTTTACTCTACATATTTGGCGACAAAAAAACGGCGATATTAAAGGGGACTTTGTCACTTATCAGATTGATAATATTGATGAAGATACCTCATTTTTGGAGATGCTTGACCAACTCAATGAACAGCTTATTGCCAAAGATCAAGATTGCATTGTGTTTGATTATGATTGTCGCGAAGGCATCTGTGGCGCTTGCTCATTGGTTATCAATGGCTACCCACATGGTGACAAAAAAGCCACAACAACGTGCCAGCTGTACATGCGTGATTACAAGCATCAAACTGAGTTATGGGTAGAGCCTTGGCGCGCTGAATCGTTTCCAGTGATCAAAGACTTAACAGTCGATAGAACCTCATTTGACAATATTATTCAATCAGGTGGTTACGTATCAGTACATACAGGCTCTGCACCCGAGGCGAACGCTTTGTTGGTAGATAAGCACAGCGCAGATGAAGCTTTTAATTCAGCTACTTGTATTGGTTGTGGCGCCTGTGTTGCTGTATGTCCAAATGCATCAGCAACCTTGTTTGTTGCCGCTAAAATTACACACTTATCGTTATTGCCACAAGGTAAGATTGAAGAGCAAGATCGTGCACAAAAAATGTTTAATCAAATGGAAGCTGAAGGCTTTGGTAGTTGTTCAAATCATCGATATTGTGAACGTGTATGTCCTAAAGGAATTTCGGTTTCTAATATTACCAAGATGAATCAAGTGCTTGGTTGGGCGTAAAAAAATTAAAGATACTTATTAATTAAAACAAAATAAAAATTATGATAACTCAAGAAGAATTACATCAGCAAGCACTTGATTACCACCAAGGTGATCGTCCCGGAAAATTAGTGGTTTCATCACATAAGCAATTAGCCACCCGAGAAGATCTTAGTTTGGCATATACACCAGGCGTTGCTGCACCTTGTCGTGAAATTGCTAAAAACCCTGATTTGGTTAACAATTACACCATTAAAAATAACTTGGTTGCTGTTATTACGGATGGTTCTGCCGTATTAGGACTTGGCAATATTGGTCCATTAGCCTCGAAACCAGTAATGGAGGGTAAAGCGGTATTATTTAAACATTTTGCCGATGTCGATGTTTTTGATATTGAAGTTGATACGCAAGATGTTGAAGAGTTTATTCAAACGGTTAAAAATATCGCCCCCACTTTTGGCGGCATTAACTTAGAAGATATTTCTGCACCTCGCTGTTTTGAAATTGAAAAGCGTTTAATTGAAGAATTAGACATTCCTGTTTTTCATGATGATCAGCACGGTACAGCCATTATTATTGCAGCAGGACTTTTGAATTCAATTGAAATTCAAGGTAAAGATATAGCAACTGCCAAGCTAGTTTGTCTAGGTGCAGGCTCTGCCGGCATTGCAACGCTTAATCTTTTGTGCGAACTAGGTCTGAAAAAAGAGAATATTTTATTGGTTGACCGAGAAGGTGTTATTTCAACAGACTTAAAAGATGTAAGTGATGTCAAAAAGCAGTATGCAGTCAAAACTAACAAAAAAACATTGGCAGATGCTATGCAAGATGCGGATATTTTTATCGGCGTAGCTGCAGCTAATTTAGTCTCTCAAGATATGGTTAAGTCAATGGCGGACAATCCTATTGTATTTGCCTTGTCCAACCCTGATCCTGAAATTTCACCTGCTGATGCCAATGCGGTACGTGATGATTTAATTATGGCAACAGGGCGTAGTGACTACCCTAATCAAGTCAATAACGTCTTAGGCTTTCCTTTTATTTTTAGAGGCGCATTAGATGCAAAAGCAAGCGAAATTAACATTGAAATGAAAATTGCCGCTGTACATGCGTTAAGAGATTTGGCGAAGCTAGAAGTCCCTAAAGATGTATTAATTGCCTACAATGCTGAGTCTATGGGCTTTGGAAAGGAATATATTATTCCTAAGCCATTTGATAAAAGACTAATCGATATCGTTCCAAAAGCTGTTTATGATGCGGCTATTGCCAGCGGCGTTTCACGACTTTAGAAAAAACTTAAAAAAACATCAAATTACCCCTTGCGAATAGTAAATAGCTATGGGATAATTGCGGATTGTTTTGGAGAGATTTACGAGTGGTTAAAGTATGTGGATTGTAAATCCATCGCCTCCGGCTTCGAAGGTTCGAATCCTTCTCTCTCCACCATAAAACAAAAGAATTTGCGGGTATCGTATATTGGTATTACCTTGGCCTTCCAAGCCAATGAGACGAGTTCGATTCTCGTTACCCGCTCCAAGTGGGGGAGTGTGCTCACCTAGCTCAGTCGGTAGAGCACTTCCTTGGTAAGGAAGAGGTCGGCGGTTCAAATCCGCTGGTGAGCTCCATAATTTGTAAAATTTAATTGTAAAACGTAGGGGACTAAAAATGTCAAAAGAAAAATTTGAAAGAACCAAGCCACACGTAAACGTGGGCACAATCGGTCACGTTGACCATGGTAAAACTACGTTAACTGCAGCAATTACTAAAGTAATGGCTGAAGCTAACGGTAGTGAAGCAACAGACTTTGCTGATATTGACAAAGCGCCTGAAGAAAGAGAGCGTGGCATCACGATTTCAACGTCACACGTAGAGTACGAATCAGAGACTCGTCACTACGCACACGTTGACTGCCCGGGACACGCCGACTACGTTAAGAACATGATTACTGGTGCTGCACAAATGGACGGCGCTATTATCGTTATTGCTGCAACAGACGGCCCAATGGCTCAAACGCGTGAGCACATTCTTTTATCTAAGCAAGTAGGTGTACCTTACATCGTTGTTTACATGAACAAAGCTGACATGGTTGACGATGAAGAGTTAATCGAATTAGTTGAAATGGAAATCCGTGAGCTTTTAAATGAATACGACTTCCCAGGTGATGACACACCAGTTATTCTTGGTTCTGCACTTAAAGCTTTAGAAGGCGATACATCTGACATTGGTGTTCCTTCAATCTTAAAGCTTGTAGAAGCATTAGACACATACATTCCTGAGCCTGTACGTGATACAGATAAAACTTTCATTATGCCAATTGAGGATGTATTCTCAATCTCTGGTCGTGGTACTGTTGTTACTGGCCGTATTGAAGCGGGTGTTGTAAACGTTGGTGATGAGTTAGAAATCGTTGGTATTAAAGATACTCAAACAACAACTTGTACGGGTGTTGAAATGTTCCGTAAGTTATTAGATTCTGGTGAAGCAGGTGATAACGTTGGTGTACTACTTCGTGGTACTAAGCGTGAAGAAGTTGAACGTGGTCAAGTATTAGCTAAGCCAGGTTCAATTAAGCCACATGCTAAGTTTGAAGCAGAAGTTTATGTTTTAAGTAAAGATGAAGGTGGCCGTCATACGCCATTCTTTGATAACTACCGTCCACAGTTCTACTTCCGTACAACTGACGTAACAGGTGCTTGTAAGCTGCCTGACGGCGTAGAGATGGTAATGCCAGGTGATAACGTGAAGATGCAAGTAGAGCTTCTTTCACCAATCGCTATGGAAGATGGTTTAAGATTCGCAATTAGAGAAGGTGGTCGTACTGTAGGTGCGGGTGTTGTTTCTAAGGTTACGGATTAATTAGTTAAATAGAGGCCGAAGATTTATTGTATAATCTTCGGTTTTTCGTTTGTAAAGATAGACACTACAAATAGATAGGACAAAACACATGAGCAATCAAAATATTAGAATTAAATTAAAAGCATTCGATCATCGTTTAATCGACAAATCGGCGCTTGAGATTGTAGAGACTGCTAAGCGTACTGGTGCTAGTGTAAGAGGTCCAATCCCTCTTCCGACTAAAAAGGAACGTTTTACTGTATTAACATCTCCGCACGTTAACAAAAAGGCGAGAGATCAATATGAGTTAAAAACTTACATTAGATTAATGGATGTGATTAGCCCGACAGATAAAACAGTAGATGCTTTAATGAAGTTAGATTTAGCTGCTGGTGTTGATGTAGCAATCAAGCTTAACTAGACAGATATAAATAAATTAGGAATAAGATCATGGCAATTGGTTTAGTAGGACAAAAATTAGGTATGACGCGCTTAATAAACGACGATGGCACAGCCACGCCGGTTAGCGTTATTAAAATTGAACCTAATCGTGTTGTTCAAACAAGAACACTTGAAGTTGATGGCTATAGTGCTGTTCAAGTTACAACAGGTGCAAAAGTTAACAAAAAAGGTGAAGCTAAAGTACGTCGTGTACCTGCTGCAATCAAAGGTCATTACGCGAAAGCGTCCCAAGAAATTGGTTTAGGTCTATGGGAATTTAGAGCAGATGCAAGCGAAATTGCAGATGCAACAAGTTTTGATTTATCTATTTTTGGCGCTGGACATTATGTTGATATCACTGGCCAATCTAAAGGTAAAGGTTTTCAGGGTGGTGTTAAGCGTCATAATTTCCAAATGCAAGATGCAACACACGGTAACTCGATCTCTCATAGAGCCATTGGTTCTACTGGTCAGTGTCAAGAGCCTGGTCGTGTATTTAAAGGTAAAAAGATGGCTGGTCACATGGGTGATGAGCAAGTTACTCAAGAGTGTTTAGAAGTCGTTAAAGTTGATAGTGATAAAGGCGTAATCTTAGTTAAAGGATCAATTCCTGGCGCTACCAAAGGTTTTGTTAAAGTTTCATTGTCACCTAAGAAAGATAAAGTTAACGTTGAAGTAACTAAGAATATCAAAGACAATGCAGCCGCTGAGTCTGCAGAAGCGTAAGGTTTTAAGATGAAATTAAAAGTATTAAACATAAGCACAAACAAGTCAACTACGACCGAAGTAGCTGATACTATTTTTGCAAGAGATTACAACCAGTCATTGGTTCATCAAGTTACTACTGCTTATATGGCAGGCGGTCGTCAGGGCTCTAAAGCTCAGAAGAATCGTGCTGCTGTTAGCGGTGGTGGTAAGAAGCCTTGGAATCAAAAAGGTACTGGCCGAGCTCGTGCAGGTACATCTCGTGGCCCAATTTGGCGCTCAGGTGGTGTTACATTTGCAGCACAGCCTCGTAGCTACGCTCAAAAAGTTAACAAGAAGATGTACAAAGGTGCAATCTCAGTTATCTTTTCAGAATTAGCTCGAACTGATCGTTTAAGAGTAGTTAACGAGTTTGATGTTAAGGATGCAAAAACTAAAAACATTACTGCACTTCTTAAATCACTAGATATTAAAGATGCATTATTAATGACAGATGAGTTAGATGAGAATTTATACTTATCTTCTCGTAACCTATACCATGTTGGTGTATGTGATACGCAAAGTATTGATCCAGTTAGCTTAATTGGTTATCAAAATGTTGTTGTTACTGAAGCTGCATTGAAGAATATTGAGGCAATGTTATGAATCAAGAAAAAATATTAAAAACCTTGCTATCTCCCCTTGTTTCTGAGAAGACAGCAATGTTGTCAGCCAGTAATCAGTACGCTTTTAAAGTTCGTGTTGATAGCAACAAAAAAGAAATCAAGGCGGCTGTTGAATTATTATTCGGCGTAACAGTTGAAAATGTTACAACTTCAGTTGTTAAGGGTAAGAAGAAAGTATTTAAAGGCAAGATTGGTCGTCGTGTGAATTGGAAGAAGGCAATGGTAAAAGTGTCTGAAGGCCAAATGATTGACGTTAGCGCATCTTAAGAGAATATTATGGCACAAGTAATTAAAAGAAAACCAACCTCACCAGGTAGAAGATTTGTAGTTAGTATTGTAGATAAAGATCTACATAAAGGCGCACCTTATGCACCGCTAACTGAAAGCAAAAATAGAATTAGTGGTCGTAATAACGCTGGTCGTATTACTACTCGTCATAAAGGTGGTGGCCATAAGCGTCGTTACCGTATGATTGACTTTAAACGTAATAAAGATGATATTACAGCGCGTGTAGAACGTCTTGAATATGATCCTAACCGTAGTGCAAACATTGCATTGGTATTATATGCAGACGGCGAGCGTCGCTACATCATTGCCCCTAAAGGTTTAAAGGCTGGTGATTCTGTTGTTTCAGGTACTACAGTTGCAATTCAAACAGGTAACGTTATGCCTTTGGCTAACATCCCTTTAGGTAGTGTTGTTCATTGTATTGAATTACAACCTAAGAAAGGTGCTCAAATTGCACGTAGTGCAGGAACATCAGCACAGCTTATTGCTAAAGAAGGTAACTATGTAACGCTAAGATTGCGTTCTGGTGAAGTTCGTAAAGTATTAGCTGAATGTCGTGCAACGATTGGCGAAGTTTCTAAATCAGAGCATAGTTTAAGAAAATTAGGTAAAGCGGGTGCAACTCGCTGGAGAGGTGTTAGACCAACTGTTCGTGGTGTTGTAATGAACCCAGTAGATCACCCACATGGTGGTGGTGAAGGTAAAACAAGTGGTGGTCGTCATCCTGTTTCTCCATGGGGCACACCAACTAAAGGTTATAAAACACGTAGCAATAAACGTACCGATAAGCTTATCGTACGTCGTAGAAATAAGGGTTAATCATGGCTAGATCATTAAGAAAAGGACCATTTGTTGACGAGCATTTAATTAAAAAAGTGTTAACAGCTCAAGATAACAATGACAGAAAACCAATTAAAACTTGGTCACGTCGCTCAGTAATCGTACCTGAGATGATTGGTTTAACAATTGCAGTTCATAACGGTAGAGCGCATGTCCCTGTAGCAATTACAGAGGAAATGATTGGCCATAAGTTAGGTGAATTTGCCTTAACTAGAACTTTTCACGGCCACTCTGGCGACCGTAAATCATAGGTGAATGATATGAAAGAAGTTAAAGCAGTACATAAATACGCAAAAGGCTCATCTTTTAAAGTGAGATTGGTTGCGGATCAGATCCGTCAAAAGTCAGTAGAGGAAGCATTAAACATTCTCTCGTTTAGTAACAAGGGAGCGGCGAAATTAGTTAAGAAAGTATTAAATTCAGCTATTTCTAATGCTGAACATAATGATGGACTTGATATTGACGAGTTAAAAGTAAGTAGCGTTTATATTGATGAAGGTTCAACGATGAAGAGAATTCGTCCAAGAGCTAAAGGTCGTGCAAACAGAATTTTAAAAAGAACAAGCCACATTACTGTTGGCGTGAGTGCAGGTTAAGTTATGGGTCAAAAAGTAAATCCAAAAGGTATTAGATTAGGTATCGTTAAAGATTGGGATTCAAAATGGTATGCCAATTCTCAAGATTATTCTAAATTCTTACTGTCTGATATTGAAGTTAGAGATTTCTTATTCGAGAAATTAAGCTCTGCTTCTGTGAGTCGTGTGCAAATTGAACGTTTAGCTAATAATGCTAAAGTGACAATTCACACTGCCCGCCCTGGTATTGTTATTGGTAAGAAAGGTGCCGATATTGAACAGTTGAAAGCAACTGTTTCAAAAATGATGGGCATTCCTGTTCATATTAATATTGAAGAAATTAAAAAACCTGAGCTAGATGCGCGCTTAGTTGCTGAGAATATTGCTCAACAGTTAGAAAAGCGTGTGATGTATCGTCGTGCTGTTAAACGTGTTTTAGGTAATGCGACTCGTTTAGGCGCTCAAGGTATTAAAGTAATGGTTAGTGGTCGTTTGAATGGTGCTGAAATTGCCCGTTCTGAATGGTACCGTGAAGGTCGTGTGCCATTACACACATTTAGAGCGGACGTGGATTATTCTTCATACGGCGCACACACGCAGTATGGTGTAATCGGTATCAAAGTTTGGATCTTTAAAGGTGAAATTCTTGACCATAAAAAAGGTACATTAGATGAGGTTGCTCGTCGTGGTGCTACAAATCAAATCGGTAAGAAGTAATAAGGACTGAGAAATGTTACAACCTAAACGTACAAAATTTAGAAAAATGATGAAAGGCCGTAATCGCGGCCTGGCAACTGGCCATAAGGTTAGCTTTGGTGAAATCGGTCTACAAGCGACAGGAAGATGTCGTATGACTGCTAGACAAATCGAATCAGCACGTCGTGCAATGACTCGTCACGTCAAGCGTACAGGAAAAATTTGGATTCGAGTTTTTCCAGATAAGCCAATCACTAAAAAGCCTCTAGAAGTAAGAATGGGTAAAGGTAAAGGTAGTGTCGAGTATTGGGTTGCGCAAATTAAGCCTGGCCAAATGTTATTTGAAATGCAGGGTGTTGATGAAACCGTTGCAAGAGAAGCATTTGCATTAGCTGCTGCCAAATTACCAGTCAAGACAACGGTTATTAAAAGGACGGCAATGTAATGGATATTAAAGCATTAAGAGATCAAGATATCTCAACACTAAATGAAACGTTGATGACGCTTTTAAAAGAACACTTTGAGTTGCGTATGCAGCATCGTAGTGCGCAATTAGATGATGCAACTAAATTAGGTAAAACTAAAAGATCAATTGCACAAGTTAAAACTATTATTAAAGAGAAACAAGCATGAGTGATAATAAAGTAGAACGCGTACTAACGGGTACGGTTGTAAGTGCTGGTCGTGATAAGACGATTGCTGTTCAAATCGAACGCAAGGTTAGACACCCGATTTACAAGAAATACATCAAGCGTAGCACTAAGGTTCACGCTCATGATGAAAAGAATGAATGCTCAATGGGAGACACAGTAAGAGTGGTAGAGTCAAAGCCATTTTCTAAAACTAAGTGTTGGGCGTTATTGGAAGTGGTTGAAAAATCAGTTTCAGTTGATTAATATCAAAATTTAAAGAGAGTAAGACATGATTCAAATGCAAACAAAACTTAGTGTTGCCGATAATAGCGGTGGTGTTAAGGCTATGTGTATTAAAGTTTTAGGCGGTTCTAAGCGTCGTTACGCTAATATTGGCGATGTTATTAAAGTCAGTATCAAAGAAGCTTCACCGCGTGGAAAAGTTAAGAAAGGTGATGTGTATGATGCGGTTGTTGTACGTACAGCACAAGGCGTTCGTCGTGCAGACGGATCACGTATTCGTTTTGATAACAATGCGGTTGTTCTTTTGAATACAAAATTAGAGCCAGTTGGTACGCGTATTTTTGGCCCTGTAACGCGTGAATTGCGTAATAAGCAATTTATGAAAATTGTGTCATTAGCTCCAGAGGTTCTATAATGCAAAAAATTAAATTAAACGATGAAGTAATTATTATTGCTGGTAAGGACAAAGGTTCTACAGGCACAATTACTAAGGTTTTAGATAACAAGGTTATTGTGGAAGGTATGAACATCGCTAAGAAGCATGTTAAAGCTAACCCCAATGCTGGTGTAACTGGCGGCATTATTGATACTGAAATGCCTTTGGCTGTTTCAAATGTTGCGGTCTTAAACCCAAAAACAAACAAAGCTGACAGAGTTGGTATTCGTACTGATAAAGATGGCAAAAAGGAAAGATTTTTTAAATCAAACGGCGATTCAATCGTTTGAGCAAGTTAAGGAAATAAACCGTGTCTAGATTACAAGAAGAATATACAAAAGTTATTAAGCCTGCGCTACAAAAAGAGCTAGGTATTAGTAACCCAATGGCAGTGCCAAAAATTGAAAAGATTACTATTAATATGGGTCTTGGAAGTGCACTGGGCGATAAAAAAGTTTTACAAAGTGCTTTGGAGGAAATGGGTCTAATTTCTGGCCAAAAAGCACTTACCTGTAATGCACGTAAATCTGTCGCTAGTTTTAAAATTAGAGAAGGTAATGCGATTGGCTGTAAAGTAACATTACGTAAAGAGAAAATGTATGAATTTCTTGATCGTCTTGTTAATATCGCTATCCCTCGTATTCGTGATTTTCGTGGTTTAAAGCCAACTTCATTTGATGGCCGTGGTAACTACAACATGGGTATTACAGAGCAAATTACTTTTGCTGAAATTGATTTTGAGAAAGTAACAAGAACTCGTGGCATGGATATTGCAATCACGACAACTGCTGCTTCTGATGATGACGCTAAGAAACTATTAGCAATGTTTAAATTCCCATTTAAAGGATAAGGAAAATGGCTAAAAAGTCTATGATAAATAGAGATGTCAAGCGTTCAAAGATTGCTGAAAAGTTTAAATCTAAACGCCTTGAATTAAAGAAAATTATTAAGAGCGTGCACTCTTCTGATGAAGAGCGCTTCCAGGCAACTATTAAGTTGCAGGCGCTTCCACGTGACGCCTCACCAACACGCCAACGTAGTCGTTGTGGTTTGACAGGTCGTCCACATGGTTTTTACCGTAAGTTTGGTTTGGCTAGAACTAAGCTTAGAGAGCGCACTATGAATGGTGAAGTTCCAGGTTTATCTAAAGCAAGCTGGTAAGGAGAAATAATATGAGTATGTCTGATCCTATCGCTGATATGTTAACGCGCATTCGCAACGCACAAATGGTTGCGAAGAAAGAAGTTAGTATCCCAGCATCAAATTTAAAATCTGCTATCGCAAGTGTTATGCAACAAGAAGGCTATATTGAATCTTTCTCTGTTGACGGTGAAAAGGCCGCTAAAACATTGACGATCAAACTTAAATATTTTGAAAATAAGCCGGTTATTGATACATTACAACGTATCTCTAAGCCAAGTTTAAGAGTTTATGCTGCAAGTACTGAGATGCCAAGTGTGATGAATGGCTTAGGTATTGTTATTGTTTCTACCCCTAAGGGTGTAATGACTGGACAATCTGCAACTACCCAAAATGTGGGTGGTGAAGTTTTGTGCAGCGTTTACTAAGTTTGGAGAGATTAAATGTCTAGAATAGCAAAAGCACCTATTACAATTGAATCTGGTATTGATGTATCACTATCAGGTGCAACCATAACTGCTAAAGGAAAATTAGGCCAAATGACTATGGATGTTAATCCAGCTGTTGTTGTTGCCATTAACGATAACGAACTTACATTCACCATTGCTAAAGTTGAGAAAAAAGCTGAAAAGCTAGCATGGGCTCAAGCAGGCACTGCAAGAGCAAATGCTGCTAACTTGATCCAGGGTGTTTCAGCAGGCTGGGAAAAGAAGTTGTCACTGATTGGCGTTGGTTACCGTGCTAAGGCAATGGGTAAGTCACTTGATTTGACACTAGGTTTTTCTCATCCAGTTGTTTATGCACTGCCTGAAGGTATTACCGTTGAAACACCTTCTCAAACTGAGATTGTTGTTAAGGGTATGGATAAGCAAAAAGTTGGCCAAGTGGCTGCAGAAATTAGAGCTTACCGTCCACCTGAGCCATATAAAGGTAAAGGTGTTCGTTACACTGATGAACATGTTGTTCGTAAAGAAGCTAAGAAGAAATAATTGATAAGGTATTCAAAATGAAACTTTCTAAAAAACAAGCTCGTTTAAGAAGAGCAACTAAGTTTAGAGCTCAGCACGCTGATAGAGGTACTGAACGTCTATGTGTTCATAAAACTTCTGCTCATATTTATGCGCAGATCATTAGTAGCTGTGGCACAAAGACACTGGCCTCTGCTTCTTCAATTACTGCCAAAGTAAAAAATGGTGGTAATATTGATGCAGCAACACAAATTGGTACAGCAATTGCTAAAGCAGCTAAAAAAGCTAAAGTAACTAAAGTGGCATTTGACCGTTCAGGATTCAAATACCATGGCCGTATTAAAGCATTAGCGGATGCAGCAAGAGACGGTGGATTAGACTTCTAATCAACGGTTCAAACTAAGACAATATTAAAAGGCGACAATAATGGCTGAATATAAGAAAAATAATAATAACGACGACAACGAATACATTGAAAAATTGGTCAATATTCGTCGTGTTGTAAAAGTAGTTAAAGGTGGACGTATTTTTGGTTTCTCAGCACTGGTTGTGGTTGGTGATGGCAAAGGTAAAGTAGGTTACGGTACGGGTAAAGCTCGTGAAGTGCCTGCCGCTATTCAAAAGGCAATGGACAAAGCTAAGAAAGCGATGAAAACTGTTCCTTTAGTAAACGGTACGCTTCATTACCCAATTACTTCTAACGTTGGTGCTGCTAAAGTTTACATGCAGCCAGCTTCTGAAGGTACAGGTGTTATTGCTGGTGGACCAATGCGTAGTGTTTTAGAAGCAGTTGGTGTACATGATATTTTGGCCAAGTGTAACGGTACGCGTAATCCAATTAGTGTTGTGCGTGCAACAGTTGAAGGGTTGACTTCAATGTCTTCACCGTCAATGGTTGCTGCTAAGCGTGGTAAAACGGTTGAACAAATTAACGGAGAAGCATAATGGCCGCTAAGACAGTCACAGTAACATTATTAAAGAGCTTTTATGGTCGCTTACCGTCTCACCGTGCAACGGTATCTGGCTTAGGCTTAAAAAGAATTAACCACACAGTAACTCTTCAAGATACGCCAGAAGTTAGAGGCATGATCAACAAGATTGCTTACTTATTAAAAGTAGAGGATTAAAAAAATGTTTTTAAATACATTAGCACCTAGTGAAGGTGAAAAGAAAGATAGAAAACGTGTAGGCCGTGGTATCGGTTGTGGCTGGGGTAAAACTTGTGGCCGTGGTCATAAAGGTCAAAAGTCACGTTCTGGCGGTTTTTCGAAAGTTGGTTTTGAAGGTGGTCAGATGCCATTACAGCGTCGTCTTCCAAAGGTTGGTTTCTCATCAAGAGTTTCAATTATTACTTCTCAAGTAACTCTATCTGAAATTGATAAGTTAGAAGAGTCAGAAATTACAGTTGACGTGTTAAAGCAACACAACTTAGTCACTAAAAACATTAAGCGTGTTAAAGTTATGTTGTCGGGTGAGATTACTCGTGCGGTAACACTAACAGGCATTAAGGCAACAAAAGGCGCTAAGGCGGCGATTGAAGCTGCTAAAGGCTCTGTCAACGAGTAAATTATGTCCCAACCTTTAGGCCTTTCTCAAGACTTATCGAAGCGCATCCTTTTCTTATTGGGTGCGTTAATCGTTTTTAGATTAGGCACGCATATTACCATTCCATTTATCTCAAGCGCCGCATTGGCGTCTTTAGTGCAAGATCAGCAAGGCACGATCTTGGATATGTTTAATATGTTTTCAGGTGGTGCTTTAGAGCGTTTATCCATCTTCACTTTAGGCATTATGCCTTATATTTCTGCCTCTATTATTGTCACCCTAATGACATCGGTAATCCCGAAGTTAGAGCAACTTAAGAAAGAAGGTGAAACTGGCAAACGTAAGATCACTCAATACACACGATTAGGTACGGTTGTTTTGGCTGTATTCCAATCTTACGGAATTTCTATTGCCTTACAGTCTCAAAGTGCAGGTGGTGTCGCACTCGTTACTCAAGGTGGCTTTACATTTAGTATGGTGACCGTTGTGACCCTAACAACAGGCACGTTATTTTTGATGTGGCTTGGTGAACAAATTACTGAAAAAGGTATTGGAAACGGTATCTCAATGATTATTTTTGCCGGTATCGTCTCTGGACTGCCGTCTGCATTTGGATCAACTTTATCATTAGTATCTACGGGCGAGTTAACCGTTATTTTGGTTGTTATATTACTCGCTATGACTTTATTAGTCACCGCTTTTGTTGTCTTTATGGAACGAGGGCAGCGTCGTATTACGGTTAATTACGCCAAGCGTCAGCAAGGTCGTAAAATGGTTGGTGGTCAAAGTTCATACTTACCGCTTAAGATTAATATGGCGGGTGTTATTCCACCAATCTTCGCCTCTAGTATTATTTTGTTCCCGGCGACCTTGGGTGGCTGGTTCTCACAAAGCGAAGGTTTGGGCTGGTTAGCCGATCTAACAGCTAGCATTTCTCCAGGTCAGCCGTTATACGTTATGTTTTATGGTTTAGCGATTGTATTTTTTACATTCTTCTATACCGCATTAACATTTGACTCTAAAGATACGGCTGATAATTTACGTAAATCTGGCGGCTTTATTCCAGGTATTCGTCCTGGCAAACATTCGGCTGACTATATTGACTCTGTTATGTCTCGTCTAACAGCCTCGGGTGCAATCTACATTACAGCAGTATGTTTGTTACCAGAATTTTTAATTTTATATTGGAACGTGCCATTTTACTTTGGCGGTACCAGTTTATTGATCATCGTCGTAGTGGTGATGGATTTTATCGCGCAAGCCCAATCTCATTTAATGTCTAATCAGTACGAGTCATTAATGAAGAAGTCCGGCTTAAATTAACTAAAGGTAGTAATCATGAAAGTAAGAGCATCAGTTAAGAAAATTTGTAATAATTGTAAAATTATTAAGCGTCACGGCGTCGTGCGTGTGATTTGCAAAGAGCCTCGTCATAAACAAAGACAAGGCTAATTTCAATTGACAATGTTAAGCGTGCAACGTATAATTGCCCGTTTTTCAAATTTGAATTTTGCAAGTGTTGAAAGACGTAAATATTTGTAAAAATTAAGACTAAGAAGTAAAGGTATAAAGGAAAACTATGGCTAGAATAGCGGGAATTAACGTTCCAACACACAAACACATTGTAATTGGCTTGCAGTCAATTTTTGGCATCGGTGAAACAAGATCTAAACAGATTTGTGCAACCCTTAAAATTGACCCTGCAACCAAGGTTTCAGAGATTCCTGAAGACCAGGTTGAGTTAATTCGTGCTGAAGTTGCTAAATTTGAAGTTGAAGGTGATCTTCGTCGTCAAGTAGCTCTTGATATTAAACGCTTAAAAGACTTAGGTTGTTACCGTGGCGTTCGCCATAGAAAGGGATTACCGCTTCGTGGTCAAAAAACCAAAACTAACGCTAGAACTCGTAAGGGTCCTCGTCGTTTAATTAAATAATAATAGGTAGATATTATGGCTAAGGCTCCAATTAAAAAGAAATCTAAAAAAGTAATAACTGATGGTGTTGCGCATATTCATGCAACATTTAATAACACCATTGTTATGATTACTGATCGTCATGGTAACGCTGTTTGTTGGGCAACATCAGGCGGTTCTGGTTTTAGAGGTTCTAGAAAATCTACACCATTTGCTGCACAGGTTGCTGCAGGTAATTGTGGTGAAAAAGCATTAGCTTTCGGCATGAAAAACCTAGATGTACGTGTTAAAGGTCCAGGTCCTGGCAGAGATTCTGCTATTCGTGGTTTAAATGCACAAGGTTTAAAGATTCAATCAATTACAGATGTAACGCCAATCCCTCATAACGGTTGNNTTATTTCTAAAAAGCGGCATTAGATCATTAGATTCTAAATGTAAAATAACTCAATTACCAGGTGTTCACGGTGCAAATGCGCGTCGTCAAAAAGGCACAGAATATGGTTTACAACTGCGTGAAAAGCAAAAAGTAAGACGTATTTATGGCGTATTAGAAAAGCAATTCCGTCTGTACTACCAGAAGGCTTCACAAAAGAAAGGCTCAACGGGTGAAAACTTATTGTCTTTACTTGAGTGTCGTCTTGACAATGTTGTGTACCGTATGGGTTTTGGTGCTACACGTGCAGAAGCTAGACAACTGGTTTCACACAAATCTATCTTGGTTAATGGCTCTATTGTTAATATTCCTTCATATCAGGTTAGTGCTAATGACGAAATTTCGATTCGTGAAAAGGCTAAGAAACAAAGTCGAATTCAGTTAGCGGTTGAGCTTGCAGAGCAAGGCGACCAGCCAGATTGGATCGATGTTGATTCTAAAGCCCTAAAAGGCCTATTTAAAAATGTTCCAGCTCGTGATGATTTGTCTTCAGACATCCAGGAACATTTGATTGTTGAATTGTATTCTAAGTAAGGGATTTTAATATGCAAGGTAATGCAAAAGATTTTTTAAAGCCAAAATTAGTTGAGTCTACACAGACTGCTACCAATGAGTTCAAAGTTATTCTTGAGCCATTAGAAAGAGGTTTTGGTCATACTTTGGGTAATGCCCTTAGAAGAACGCTACTATCATCAATGACAGGTTCTGCTGTGACAGAAGTTGCTATTGACGGTGTGATGCATGAATTTTCTACCATTGAAGGTGTTCAGGAAGATGTTTTAGACATTTTGCTTAACCTGAAAGAAGTTTCTGTTGCCTTAAACACGGCTGAGAGTGCTGAGGTTGTTATCGATAAGAAGGGTCCTTGTGAAGTTACAGTGGCTGATATCGAAACAAATGGTAGCGATATTTCTGCGCATAACCCTGAGTTTGTGATTGCAACGGTTAATGAAGGCGGACATATACGTATGACGCTTAAGATCGGTACAGGCATTGGTTACGATACAGCAGCTTCTCGCTCTGATGAAGCAACGTCTATTGGCGGTATTCAGTTAGATGCAAGCTTCTCACCAATCAAGCGTGTTAGCTTTACAGTTGATGCGGCTCGTGTTGAGCAAAAAGTTAATCTTGATAAGCTTAACATGGTGATTGAAACTAACGGTTCTGTTAATGCAGAGGCAGCTATTAAGCGCGCCGCATCAATCCTTCAGGACCAGCTTTCATCATTTGTTGAGTTGGAACTAGTAGAAGAAGAAGAAGCGTTGCCAACCTCTGATGATTTCGATCCTCAGTTGTTAGCTGCGGTTGACGAGCTAGAGTTAACAGTACGTAGTGCCAACTGTCTGAAGGCAGAGCAAATCTACTACATCGGTGATTTAATCCAAAAGTCTGAGCAAGACTTATTGAGAACGCCTAATTTAGGTCGTAAATCATTAAACGAAATTAAAGAAGTATTAACTGACAAAGGTTTAGATTTAGGAACAGATATTCCTAACTGGCCACCAGTTGATCTAATGAGTGAATAAGGAAATAGCATGAGACATAGAAAGTCAGGTAGACAACTAAATCGTAACTCTTCTCACCGTAAGGCGATGTTTAAGAACATGGCAAACTCATTGTTTGACCATGAAACCATCAGAACAACTTTGCCAAAAGCAAAAGAGCTTCGTCGTGTTGTTGAGCCATTAATCACTAAAGCTAAGACAGATAGCGTTGCTAATCGTCGTAATGCCTTTGCAAAACTTCGTGATGATGCTATGGTTGCTAAATTATTCACACAGTTAGGTCCTTTCTATAAAGACCGCCCTGGTGGTTACATCCGTATTTTAAAAGCTGGTTTCCGTACTGGCGATAAAGCACCAATGGCAATTGTTCAATTGGTTGATTTTGATAGCTCTGCAACAGCAGCGGCTGATTCTAAAGACTCATAAGGAAAATAAAACATGCCTTCAATTAAAGTAAGAGAGAATGAACCATTTGATATTGCCCTTAGACGTTTTCGTCGTTCATGCGACAGAGCGGGTGTGATTACCGATGTGCGTAAAAAAGAATTCTTTGAAAAGCAAACATGGGTTAACAAACGCATGAAAGCTGCCGCTGTTAAGCGTACTCATAAAGAGATGGCTAAAAACCGCGTTCACAGAAAGAGAATGTATTAAAAGAAATTTAACACCATTTAGTGTGTTGAAATTTTTTCAAATGCCGATCTTTGTATCGGCATTTTTTTTAACTAAATAATAATAAAATTATGTCAGAATTAAAAGCACGTATTACCAATGATATGAAGTTGGCTATGAAAGCCAAAGATAAGCCAGCTGTTAAAGCGGTGCGTATGATTTTGGGTGCCATTAAACAAAGAGAGGTTGATGAGCGTATTGAGCTTGATGATGCTCAAGTGCTAGTGGTAATCCAGAAGATGGTTAAGCAACGTAATGACTCTATTGCTCAATTTAAAGAAGCAGGTCGTGATGATTTGGTTGATGTGGAAGAAGCTGAATTGGTTATTATTAATAATTATAGGCCTGCACAACTCTCAGAGGCTGAGATATCTAGTGCGGTTGATCAGGCTATTGCTGATTCTGGCGCCTCTTCAATGCAAGATATGGGCAAGCTAATGGGCTTGCTAAAGCCTCGCTTAGAGGGTAAAGCTGATATGGGCCCTGTTTCAGCATTGATTCGCTCTAAACTTTCATAAGTAACCCTTGGTTGCGCTATTTATAAAAAAAATAGCAGTTTTATGAATTAGCTTTATTTTTTACATGCCATGCATTTATCTTAATTAGGCTCTTATGAGTAGGCTGGGCATGCAATTATGCGGAATACCGCTATATTAATCAAAGCTCAATGTTTATATAATAGCCAAATGTTAAATATAAAAAACCCTCTCCCCAAGAAGGTTGTATTTAATATGCTTCTTACATGGTTAATTTTTTCGGAAATTTTACTAATGTAAGTAAGTTTTGAGTGATATTCGCGTAAAAAGTTGTTTTTTCATGCTCTTCTCCTGCGAATATCGCTCTTTTTTTGATTTTTTTTCATAATTAATCAAAAAAATCCTAATTTCCCCCTATTTTTAGCTAAAAACGACTGTTTTTATACTAATTACCCTTTATTTTGTATATTTCTTCTATTTTTGTTCAAAATTAGTCGTTTGCATTATTTCGTAAATTTTTACCTTTATAATAATTAAATCTTTTAATGGGAAAAATAAAATGAAACTATTAGCAGTACTATTATTGATCAGTGGTTTGGTTAATGCACAAACTGCACCTGATTATGCCAAAGAGACGCGTTGGGCCGAGCAAGTAGAAGATGGTTTGATGGATGGCGATGTGGTTTGGCTAACAGCCAACAGCCATGAATTTATGTCGATTTACACACCGAGCGAAACTGATACTCAGAAAACGGCCATAATCGTACATGGTTTAGGGGTGCACCCTGACTGGCAACAAGTTATTCAGCCGTTGCGCGTGGCTTTAACAGCTCAAGGATTTAACACCTTGTCAATTCAAATGCCGGTGTTAGATAACGAGGCGCATTCGGGTGCTTATAGGTTAGTATTTCCTCAAGCAGATCAGCGTATCCAGGCGGCAGTTGAGTATTTGCAAAAAAATGATTTGCAAACGGATGTGTTGGTTGCCCATAGTCTGGGTAGTGTTATGTCAACGCATTATTTAGCCAATTATCCACATCCATTTAAGCGCTTTGTTGGCATTGGTATGCCGAGCGATAATGTTGATTATTTGCCGAAATTGTCTATTCCAATCTTAGATTTATATGGTGATCAGGATATTGAATCGGTTTTAACTAGTGTTAAAGCTAGAGCGCAAGCGGCCAAGGGAAATAATGATTACACGCAGATAATGGTAGCTGCAGATCATTTCTTTAACGATAAAGATGAGGTGTTGATTAATTCAGTTGGTGCGTGGCTGAAATAATTTCATTCTTATTGTTGGGCGCCTTTTCAGGCTTCATTGCTGGCCTGTTAGGCGTTGGCGGTGGGCTGATTATTGTCCCTGTTTTATTATATTTACTAGCAGGGGATGTTGATCAAGCTATTTTAATGCACAGCGCGGTTGCTACCGCACTGGCCGCTATTATTTTTACCTCGCTCTCCAGTGTTAGGGCGCATCATCAGCACAAGGCCATTCACTGGCATTATTTTAAAAAACTCACGCCAACAATTTTACTCGGCGCTTTTAGTGGTGCGTTATTAACACAACTAATGAGCTTTGATTTTATGCGGCTGTTTTTTGCTGGCTTTGAGCTGTTAGTCGCGGCCATCTTGTACTTTGGCTTAAGTAGTCAACAGCATATTGACCATCTATCTGGTTGGATTTGGAAAGTAGTGGGCTATGCGATTGGCTTGATATCTGCCATTGTTGGTATCGGCGGCGGCACGTTGACTACGCCATTTTTAACTTACAATAATGTGGCTATTAAAAACGCCATTGCCACTTCTGCTGCAGTTGGTATGCCGATTGCGATTGCGGGTGCTTTGGGGTTTGTGGTCGCTGGTTGGAATGTAGAATCTGCAGTGAATAACTTAGGTTTTATTCATATTCAAGCACTGGCTAGCATTGTGGTGATGAGTGTGATTTTTGCACCACTCGGCGCTAAAGTGGCTCATCGTACTAACAGCCAAAAGCTCAAAAAATTCTTTGCATTGTTTTTGGCTTTTTTAGGGCTTTCTGTACTCGCTTTTTAAGCGCTTATCGCCAGCGTTAGCCTTGCCAAGGCGGCGCTAAGCTGTGCTCTACATCTAGATGATCTAGAATGCGAGCCACCACAAAATTGACTAAATCTTGAATACAGCTTGGGTTTTGATAAAACGCAGGATTGGCATCCATAATCACCACACCGAGTCGGGAAAGCTTGAGCATATTTTCCAAATGAATGGCTGAATAAGGGGTTTCTCTGGGTACTAAAATCAGTTTTTTCTGTTCTTTAATGACCACATCAGCGGCGCGATGCATAAGGTTGTCTGCGTGGCCATGAGCAATAGCAGACAGTGTACTCATGGTGCATGGGCAAACGACCAGTGCCCGTGGCGGGTTAGATCCCGAGGCAACAGGCGCTGTCCATTGATTTTTGGAGAATACTTCAATTTGTCCTTCTTTAGCTCCTAAATACTGGCTTAGGTTTTTTTCAATGGCGTTCGTGTCTGCACCCAGCTTAAGATCGGTTTCCATAGCGATAACGGTATTCGCTGCGGCTGATATCATCACGTAAATTTTGTCTTGAGTTTTGACCAATTCTTTTAGTAAGGTCAAAGCGTACGGCATGCCTGAGGCACCAGTTAGGGCAATTGCAATGGGTTTCATAAGCGTTTTATTAGTTTGTTAAAAATATCATCAAAACTTCCATTTGACATCACCACCAAGTGGCCTTTTTGAATGTGACTCAGGGCCTTTACTATTTCATCAACCGAGTTAAATAATACTGATTGATCAAATAATGCCTCTATGTTCCAATCTTGGTTTGTGGGTCTAAGGATTAAAACTTGGTCGGCAGCTGTTAGAGCATCAACCAGACTTTGTTGATGAATGCCAGATTTCATGGTATTGGATCTCAACTCCAAAATAGCCACAATTGGCTCATTACCCACTTTGGCACGCAAACCTTTTAGTGTGGTTTGGATGGCACTAGGGTGGTGAGCGAAATCATCATAAAGAGTCAGCTGGTCTGTTTGATGTTTAATCTCTAAACGACGCTTAACACCTTTGAATTGGTTTAGTGCCTCACAAGCTACCTTAAAAGGCACACCGACATGGTGAGCGGCATAAATAGCACTCAGACCATTTTGCATATTGTGCTCGCCCAATAAATGCCAATCAACGCTCGCGCCTTCAACATCAAAACCACTACCTGTTTTTGTTGTGGTTAGTTGCTGAGCAGGAAAGGCCTGCTCGGCAGACCATAAGCCTTGTTCAAGTACAGTGTCAATAGCTTGATGGTTTACTGGGTGGATAATTAAGCCGTCATTCGGTACAGTGCGAATGAGATGGTGAAATTGTTTTTGAATGTCTTTGAGCGAGTCGAAGATATCACTGTGGTCAAATTCAAGATTATTAATGACTAAGGTTTTCGGATGATAATGTACAAATTTTGAGCGCTTATCAAAAAACGCTGTGTCGTATTCATCGGCCTCAATCACAAAAAAGTTTGAATCACTCAGGCGTGACGACACGCCAAAGTCCTCCACCACGCCACCAATTAAAAAGCTGGGACTGTAGCCAGAAAATTCTAAAATCCAGGCAAGCATACTCGCTGTGGTTGTTTTGCCATGAGTGCCTGATACTGCTAACACCCATTGATCACGCAAGACATTCTCACTCAGCCACTGAGCGCCAGAAGTGTAAGCATATTGCTTGGTTAGAATTTCCTCTACACAGTCATTGCCACGAGACAAAGCATTACCAATAATATAGATATCAGCCTTGGGCATATCAGCAACTTGATAGCCATGTGTATAAGAGATATTTTGCTCATCAAGCTGGGTACTCATGGGCGGATAAACACCTTGATCTTGACCAGTGACTTGGTGGCCAAGTTGCTTAGCAATGAGAGCGAGTGAGCCCATGAATGTGCCGGCAATACCTAAAATATGTAAATGCATAATTATTTTGCTTGAAAGTTTAGTGAGGCAGAGTTGACGCAGTAGCGCTGTCCGGTTGGTGCAGGGCCATCTGTAAAGACATGGCCTAGATGAGCGTTGCAATTTTTACACCGAACTTCCGTGCGTGTCATAGCGTGCGAGTTGTCTTGAATGAGTTTAACGCTGTCGGCTTCAGCCATATCGTAAAAGCTAGGCCAGCCGGTGCCTGAGTCAAATTTAGTAGCCGATGAAAACAAGACTTGATTACAACAAATACAAGTGTAATAGCCTGCTTCATGATGGTTAACAAATTCTCCGCTAAAGGGGGCTTCGGTGCCACATTGCTGCGTCACTTTAAACTGTTGGGGGGTTAATTTAGATAAATCCATTCGTGTATTATATGAGAATTAATAAAATTCTTCCCATAAGTATGAAAGTTTATTTAGTTGGCGGTGCGGTTCGTGATCGTTTATTGAACCTTGCAGATGACAATACCGAGAAAGATTGGGTGGTAGTAGGCGCTTCTCCTGAAGAAATGCTGGATTTGGGTTATCGCCAAGTAGGTAAGGAATTTCCTGTTTTTTTGCATCCAGGTACGCAGGAAGAATATGCTCTGGCTAGGCTTGAGCGTAAAGTAGCGGCTGGCTATAAAGGTTTTGAATTTGACACCTCGAAAGCAGTCACCTTGGAACAAGATTTATCTCGACGCGATCTCACCATTAACGCCATGGCAGAAAAAAACGGCGAATTGGTCGATCCTTTTAATGGCCAAGAGGATTTAGACAAAGGCTTACTTAGGCATGTTTCTAACGCTTTCAGTGAAGATCCGGTGCGCATCTTACGTGTTGCGCGTTTTGCAGCGCGTTTTAAGCCGCTTGGTTTTAAGGTGGCGCATGAAACCCATCAATTGATGAAAAATATGGTGAGCTCAGGTGAGGTGGATGCACTAACCCCTGAGCGTGTTTTTAAAGAGTTGGAAAAATCCTTAGCATATAAAACACCTTCTGCTTTTTTTAAGGTGTTATCTGCCTGCGGGGCTTACGAACGTGTTTTTACACCTTTGGCTATTAGTGCACATCAAAGCCACGATAATGCTTTTGAGTTGTTAGACACTTTAAAGACTGAGCAGTCGCAGTTGAAATTTTGTATCTGGTTGATTCAGGAATCAGTTGAAAATATCGATCAATTGTGTCAGCGGCTAAAATGCCCAAAGCATTATGAACAGTTGGCCAAACTCAGTGCGCAGTTTTATCAGTTTGTGCAGTCTTTTACTCAGCAAACGCCCGAAGACGTTTTTGATTTTTTTGCTAAGACCGATGCACTCAGGCGTAAGGATCGGTTTGCAGATCTGCTAGCAGTTTATCAACTTCTGTCGATTAATGTGGGTGCGATTAATCAACTCGCAGAACAACTGGCTACGATTGATATTGCCAGTCTTGATAAGGCTAATATCGCACAAGCCATTGCCAATGAAAAGAGAGTAATTATTCAGTTATTTTTGAATTCTGCACAATAAGTCAAATTCACAATAATCACAGGCTTTTTGATTAGGTAAAACCTGTGCTTGTCCTGATTGAAAATCAAGGCTGGCCTGATCTAATCGTTGAGCCCAAATAGCGACTTGCTGATCCCACGCCTGACAACTACTTTTACGCGTGGATTGTTTAGGCAAGGAGTCAGGATCTTTAGACAAGCCTTTAAAGCTAACCGCACTTGAGTTAAGCTCAATAAAAGCAGCGCCTTGGGTGTTATTAGTGACACTGTAGATGGGTAATTGTGGCTCGATAATATCTGCTGAGCACCATTTGGCAGTTGAAGTATCGCCCGTTTTGTAATCAAATACAATTTGATCGCCATTATCCATTTGATCAAGCCGATCAAGGCGTGTATTGAAGCTTAATCCAGCAATATCAACACGCACACTTTGCTCGGTAGCCAGGACACGAAAATTCTCCCTCGCCTTATCAGTTTCGATGAATTTATGCAGCAGCTGCGTTAGCCTGATTTTTTCAATGGCTTTGTAGCCAGAGCTAGGATGGCGTTTGAGTGCCGCATAAACTTTTTGATCAATGAGTGTGTCAAGTTCAGCAGCTGTTAATTGCAATAGTGCTTCCTTTGAGCTAATTTCTTGATAAATATATTGCAAGGCGTTATGAATTGCATTACCTTGTTCGCGTCTGTCTAGACCAATATGCGGCTCATCATAACGTGCTAAATTGAGTCGATGGGAAAACCCCTTAAAGGCGCAAGCCATTTGGTCTTTGAGCAAGCCAACCCCAGATTTAACCTCGGTCTGTGTATACCAAGTGCTAGTGTCATCTTGAAGTGATTCTGTTGCACAAGTATTAACCGGTGTATCAGTAGGGGTAATGCTTTCAGTATCAAAGCAAACCAAAGGTGAGGGTAGTTGCTCGAGTTCCAAGTGGGATTTGGCATAAGATAAAATCACGTGATCTGATAAAGAGCACAAATTATCTAACGTGTTTTGTGCATCGGTTTGAATGAGTTCATAACTACTATGCGCAATGGCGTGATGAATGGCGATATCAGCACCGATAAAGCGTGGCGCATTAAGTTTAGCAGGCAAAAAATCATGACTCATGCCCATAACCCAAGCCTTATCAAAGCGCAAACCTTCCGCCTCTAAAGAGCCAATAATTTGAACGTTAGTCTGGCTTGATTGTGCTTGAAAAACAGTTTGATTGTTAATGTCTTTGAGGCTCTGAAGTGCCATTGTTGCACTACATTTACCTTGATGATGTGACAGCTGGTTTAGCTTGAGAGAGCTGATTAAGTATTTGTTAAATAACTGATATTCACTACTACTAAGTGGGCGATCTGTGGCAAACCCCCAGCGGGTTAACACCGTATTAAAACTAAGTAAGTGCTCACTTAATAGCTGAGTTTTCAAACCATCGAGCTGGGTAGTTTGGAGTATATCCAGCAATACAGGGCATTGGCTGAGTGCCTGCTCTAAATGCTCTAATTGAAAATACTCAAGGGACAAAGATAAGGCATGATTGGTGAGCAAATGTCGAGCACTACGCTCCAGTTGATAGCCTCGAAGATAAACACTGGTCACCACTTGATTGAATAAGGTGGTTTGAATATGGTTAGCTTTAATTTGAGTATTTAACTCAAGTAGGCTGAGTAAATCTTGAATTAGAGTGTAGTGAGATAAAGGCAGACCTAATGAGATATTGTAAGATTTTTGCCCTGTTTCTGTTAATAGGTCATCAAATGTTTGATCAAAAATTGAGCTCAGTAAATATTGCATTTCGCTGAGTTGTGGGCAAACGATAGCAATTGATTGGTTTGGATTTTCAGCTTGCTGATGCTTAGCCCAGAGTGCAGCAGCCTTAATTTCATGGGTACTATTGTCAAAGCACTTTTGCTCAGTTTTACGTGTATATTGAGCGTTAATAGTCTGGTAATTTAGGGTGTCAAATACTTGTTGTTGTAGCGGTGTCAGTGTTTTAAAACCGTAAACATGGGGTGCTTGAAGATTATCCTTGTCCTTTAGCAGAAGCGCAGGTAGATCATTTGCATCAATGAGTTTTAAGCTGTGTTTGGTTTTTTGATAATGTTTAATCCAATCTGTAAAAACTTCACAAATTTGAATTTTAGACTGGGCTAGCGTATCTAGCCCGATTAGATGATTAACGCAATAATCGTAATTTTTAATCACCTCATTGGTTAGCTGGGTTTGACGAGTTTGATCGAATTGTTGTAATGAGGATTCGATTAAGTAACGCTGTTCCGTAGCGTCAATTAGACGCAGGGTGCTATGAGCTTGCTGTGATTGCCAATAGTGTTTGAGATATTGCTGCCAAGATAGGACATTTGGCAGTTGTATCAGCGGTTGTTGTTTGAAAAAGGTGTGTTTAAAAGCTAAAACTTGACGATTATTGGCAACAACAACTGTATCTGTTGTAACAAGGTGGGTCAGATCAGCATTTAAATGCATTTATTCGCCATAACCAAAAAAAGTATCTAGGCGCGACCATAGCTCTTCTAAGCCTTGTTTTTTCAGACTAGAGAATAGCTGAACATCGACATAAGGATGGTTTTTAATGGATTTTTTAACTTGTTGATAGGTGTTAGCCGCCGCACCTTTTTTAAGTTTGTCAGCTTTGGTTAAGATGATTTGTGTGGGCAGATTAATGCTAACACACCAGTCCAGCATCATTTTGTCAAAAGGTTTGAGTGGATGACGAACATCCATGACCAAAACAGCACCACGCAAGCAGTCACGCTTGTCAAAATATTCGCTCATATCTTGGTGCCATTGTTTTTTAACATGCTCGGGTACTTTGGCGTAGCCATATCCAGGTAAATCGACCAGACGTCTATTTTCATCCAGTTCAAAAAATACCAAATGCTGAGTACGTCCTGGCGTGCGTGAAACTTTGGCTAACTTATTTTGCATGGTCAGGGTATTAATAGAGCTTGACTTGCCCGCATTGGATCTGCCCGCGAAAATAACCTCAAAGCCTTCATCGGGTGGACAGCCTTTTAAAGAGGGGCAAGAGAGTAAGAATTTAGCTTGGTGGTAGTGTTTGCGCATTTATTGAAATTATGTATAATCGGAAATCAGTGGTATTTGAACTACTTACCATTTTATATTATTAAAAAACAAGGAGAGAGTAATGAGAAAGGTTTTATTAGTAGCATCAGCTGTATTGGCAATGGGTTCTGTTCAGGCAAATCCATTTGACGCGTTAGGTTGTTCAGGTTGTCATGGTGCAGGTGGTAAATCAGCGATTCCAACCTACCCATCATTAGCTAAATCAGCACGCCCTGATCTGGATGTTGTGAAAGCGCTTAAAGATTTCCAATCTGGTGCTCGTGTAGATGCAACAATGAATGCAATGGCGCCAATGGCTGCTGGTCAAGAGCAGGCGATTGCAGACTACTTAGCAGGACAATAAATTACTTGGCGTCTTTAAGGCGCATTTGGTAAATTTAATAAGCCGATATTAACGTATAATATCGGCTTATTTTTTTCTAAAAAGAGATACATTATGAATAAATTAGCACTGATCTTTGCAACGGCTCTAGCCCTTGTTTCCACTCACACTTTTGCTGCAGGTGACGCTGCCAAAGGTAAGGCCAAGTCTGCAACGTGTACAGCTTGTCATGGTGCTAATGGCAATTCAATGGTGCCAAACTTTCCGAAATTAGCGGGACAAGGTGAACAATATCTTTTTAAACAGCTTGAAGATTTTAAATCGAATCAGCGTCAAGATGGATTAATGGCAGGTATTGTGGCAGTTTTAACCCCAGAAGATATGGCAGATTTATCCGCACACTTCTCTAAGCAAACAATTGCTCAAGGTGTTGCTAGCAAAACAGCTAACATCACACTTGGTGAGAAACTCTACCGTGGTGGTGATAAATCTAGAGGTATTGCTGCTTGTATGGCTTGTCATGGCCCTCAAGGTGCAGGCATTCCATCTGCAGGATTTCCAGCGCTTGCTTCTCAGCATGCTGCCTACACAGCTAAGCAGTTAAAGGATTTTCGCCAGGTTGCTATCAATACACAAACAGATGCAAAAACACCCGCTAGAACTAATGATAACCGCAAGATGATGACAGCATTTGCAAAAAGTTTAACCAACGCTGAAATTGACGCTTTAGCTCAATATATTGCTGGTTTACATTAAAAGCATAAAATAAACGCATCAAAAGGCAGTCTTTACTGCCTTTTTTATTGTCTGCAATTTAGGTATAATTGAGCGTTTTATATAAACAAAGAGACGGATTTAAAGCACATGAAAACTTCACTAGAAACATTAGAAGGTCTAAAGAGATCATTAACAGTAGACGTATCAATTGACACCTTTAATCAAAAAGTTGACAAAATCTTAAAGACAATGGCTTCTCAAGTAAGTATTGATGGCTTTAGAAAGGGTAAGGTTCCTGTCTCAATGGTTAAGCAACGTTTTGGCGACAATGCCAAATCTGATGCGGTCAATGAAATTGTTAATGAAACTTTGGTGGAAGCTTTAACAGAGGCAAAAGCAACGCCTGCTGCGCGTCCATCTGTCAGCAAGGTTGATGCAGATGGCGATACTAACTTTTCTTACACGGTTGAATTTGAAGTGTTTCCAGAAGTTAAGATTGCCGACTTTTCTAAATTAGAAGTTGAGCAAATTAAGGTTGATATTACTAAGGCTGATGAAGAAAGAACTTTAAGTGGTCTACAAGAGCAATTGATTGAATTTAAAGCGGTTAAGCGCAAGTCTAAAGAAGGCGATCGCGTTGCTATGGATTTTGTGGGTACGATTAATGGAGAAGCTTTTGAAGGTGGTGAAGCTAAAGATTTTAAATTAGTACTTGGCAAAGGTACTATGATTCCTGGTTTTGAAGAAGCGATTACTGATGTTGCTGCTGGCAAAACCGTTGATTTGGATGTGAGTTTCCCTGACGATTACCACGCAACACATTTAGCGGGTAAGCCAGTTAAATTTGATATTACAATTAATGAAGTGGGCTCACCAAAAGAGCCAAAACTAGATGCAGAATTTGCTAAGAAGTTTGGCGAAAACGACATGGATGCTTTATTAGTCAGTGTGAAAGAGCAAATGCGCACTGAAATTGACGGACGTATTGAGCAGTTGAATAAAGACGCATTATTTAATGCTTTGGCATCTGCTAATAAGTTTGATGTACCTCAGGGAAGTATTGACGGTGAAGCGCAAAACTTACTAAGCGAAATGCAAGAACGCATGCAACAGCAAGGCCAAACACCGCAAACAGATATGCCAGCATCATTATTCAATGATGAAGCTGAGCGTCGTGTGAAGTTAGGCTTGTTGGTAGGTCAAATTGCCAGCGACAACCAAATGCAGGCGAGCATGGAACAAATTGATGCACGCATTCAAGAAATGTCTCAATCGTATGGTGAAAATGCACAGCAAATGGTTGATTATTACAATGAAGACGTTTCAAGAAAATCAAGTGTTGAGCTGATGATCGTTGAAAAAATGGTGCAAGAGAAGATTTTAGAAGGTGCCAAGATTAAGACAGTCAAAAAGAAATTTACAGATATTACTGAGCAAGCTTAAATGGGTATCAGTAATCTGAATCAAATACCAATGGTGGTAGAGCAATCTGCCCGAGGCGAACGTTCATACGATATTTATTCGCGCCTTTTAAAAGAGCGCATTATCTTTTTGGTTGGTCCGGTTGAAGATTACATGGCGAATGTGGTGGTTGCTCAGTTATTATTTCTTGAGTCTGAAAACCCAGATAAAGATATTCATTTATATATCAATTCTCCAGGTGGCTCGGTCACGGCAGGATTGGCAATCTATGACACCATGCAGTTTATTAAGCCTGATGTGTCCACGTTGTGCATTGGTCAAGCGGCGTCTATGGGTGCTTTGTTATTGACAGCAGGCGCGAAAGATAAGCGCTTTGCTTTGCCAAATGCGAGAATGATGATCCATCAGCCATTAGGCGGATTTTCTGGCCAAGCCAGTGATATTGATATTCATGCGCAAGAGATTTTAACGGTGAGAGAAAAGCTCAATACCATCTTAAAAACACATACAGGCCAAAGTTTGAAGTCTATTCAAAAAGATACTGACCGAGATAATTTTATGTCGGCAGCAGATTCTGCTAAATACGGCCTTATTGATAAGGTTATTGATAAGCGCTAAACACTATGGAAGACGATAAAAAAGAACTTTCTTGTTCATTTTGTGGCAAGGCAAAATCTGAAGTTGAGCGCTTAATTGCTGGCCCTGGTGTTTACATTTGTAATGAATGCATTGAATCTTGCCATGATTTGATTGAAGAGCAATCTATTAAAGAGGTTACTGAAGAATATCAAGATTGGGACTATACGCCCATACAACTTCGTGATTTTTTAAATGAGTATGTGATTGGTCAAGATCATGCTAAAAAGGTTTTATCGGTAGCAGTTTATAATCATTACAAGCGTTTAAAAAACGACTATATCGCCAATGATGTAGAGCTTGATAAATCTAACATTTTAATGATTGGTCCAACAGGATCTGGCAAGACATTACTCGCACAAACCTTGGCACGTATTCTGGATGTACCTTTTACGGTAGCAGATGCCACCACACTTACCGAAGCGGGTTATGTGGGCGATGATGTTGAAAATGTGATTAAAAATCTATTATCAAAATGTGATTTTGATCCGGCTCGTGCAGAACGCGGCATTATTTTTATTGATGAGATTGATAAGATTTCTCGTCGTTCTGACTCGCCATCAATTACGCGCGATGTATCTGGCGAAGGTGTTCAACAAGCGATGTTGAAGCTGATTGAAGGTACTGTTGCTTCTGTGCCACCCCAAGGTGGACGCAAGCATCCTAATCAAGAAACCATTGATGTCGACACATCAAAAATTCTATTTATCTGTGGCGGCGCATTTGATGGGCTTGATGCGATTATCAATCGTCGTGTTGAGAAGGTAACAGGTATTGGTTTTTCTGCAGCAGTTAAAGATAATAATGCCAAGAAAACCCTAACAGATTTATTTGATTTAATTCAGCCGGAAGATTTAATTAAGTTTGGCTTAATCCCAGAATTGGTAGGCCGCCTGCCGGTGCAAACTGCTTTAGGTGAATTAGATGAAGCTGCATTGGTGCAAATTTTGACTCAACCGAAAAATTCTGTTGTTAAGCAATTCCAAGAAATTTTCAAGTTAGAGTCAGTCAAGCTAACCTTTAGAAAGGCGTCGCTGTTGGCTATTGCAAAGCTTGCCATTAAGCGCAAAACAGGCGCCCGAGGCTTGCGCTCTATTTTGGAAGATTTACTATTGGACACTATGTTTGAATTACCTTCTTTGGAGCAGGTTTCAGAAGTAGTCATCGATAAATCAACCGTTGAAACCGATAAAGCGCCACTCATTGTTTACAAATCTGAAAAGAAGAAAAAATCAGATAAAAAAGCCAGTTAGGTCGATTTTCATTGGAATTATTTGATCGTCAAAAAGAGGCAGTAGGCCAGGGTGAAAGAACTCTGTTGGTGTATGTTGAGCTGCCAAGTACACGCAATATTCATAATGCCAAGTCTGAATTTAAAGAACTAGCCCAATCCTCAGGATTGGACATCATTGAAACTATTCAAGTTAATCGTAATTCTGCACTGGCGCAATATTTCATTGGCACCGGTAAAGTTGATGAAATTGCGCAAATGGTGCAAGATTTAGAGCTCGACTTGGTGATTTTTTCACCAGAACTTACCCCTTCTCAAGAGCGAAACCTCGAAAAAACTTTAGCCTGTCAGGTGATGGACCGTACCGGCCTTATTTTGGATATTTTTGCACTCAGGGCCAGCTCTTTTGAAGGCAAGCTTCAAGTTGAGCTTGCACAACTCAGACACCTGTCAACGCGTTTGGTACGCGGTTGGACCCACCTAGAAAGACAAAAAGGTGGTATTGGTATGCGTGGTCCTGGTGAAACCCAATTAGAAACCGATAAACGCTTGATTGCGGTACGCATCAAGAACATTACTAAGCGTTTGGATAAAGTCCACAAGCAACGTGATTTAGGGCGAAAATCTCGAGTTAAAAACGAGCTACCGATGATTGCACTGGCGGGCTACACCAATGCCGGAAAATCTACTTTATTTAACACTCTGACAGATGCTAAAGTTTTTGCTCATGATCAATTGTTCGCCACTTTAGACTCTACTATTAGACGTGTTATTTTGCCCGCTTCTGGAGAGGCGGTTATTGCCGATACAGTAGGTTTTATTCAAGATCTTCCTCATGACTTGGTTGATGCTTTTAAATCGACGCTAGAAGAGACTAAGCGCTCCAATGTGCTTCTTCATGTTGTTGATGCAGCAGATGAATACAATATTGAGAAAATTGGCCAAGTGGATGAAATTATCGAAGAAATTGGCGCTGGAAAAATTCCAACAATTTTGGTCATGAATAAAATTGACTGCTTGGAAAATTTTGCACCGCGCCTAGACCGTGATGAATCAGGCCGAGTTTATCGAGTTTGGATTTCTAGCCAAACTGGAGAAGGGATTGATTTACTATATCAAGCTCTAGCAGAGCAACTGAGTGGTATGATGACTCGAGCCAAAATAGAGTTGGACGTTAAGAGTGCCTATATTCGTAGTGAAATTCATAATATTGGTTATATCCACAACGAGAAGGTGGATGATTTTGGCCAGTGGATACTTGAAATTAACGTCACCCATCACTATCTATCTAAATTATTAAACAAGAAAGGTGTTAAGCTATTATGGGAACAAAGCCAGAAATAGAAGAAATCGATTTAAATCTTGAAAATGTTCCGTTGCTACCCCTAAGAGATGTGGTGGTATTTCCGCATACGGTCATGCCATTATTTGTAGGACGAAAAACTTCAGTCAATGCGATTACCCAAGCAATGGGTGGCAATAAGTATATTTTTTTGGTGACCCAAAAAGACGACAAGATTGAAAACCCACAATTTAGCGATCTACATGAAGTAGGTACACTGGCCACTATTTTGCAAATGTTAAAACTACCAGACGGCACAATCAAAGTGCTGGTTGAAGGCGTTAAGCGTGCTAAAGTTGAGGCGATTGTTGAGCTGGAAGAATATAGTGAGGTAAGCCTAAGCGATTTAAGCTTAGAAGGTGAAAACGAAACTGAAGTGAAAGCGATGATGAGATTAGCGCTAGAAAGTTTCGAGCAATACATCAAGCTCAACAAAAAAATCCCAGAAGAAGTCTTGAAAATGCTCAAAGATGTGAGCGATGTTGAACGCTTTAGTGATGTAATTATTGCTAATTTATCACTCAAAGTTTCAGAAAAACAAGCGTTACTAGGTGGCAACAACTCCCAAGATAGGCTCGATAAAATCTTAACGGTTATCCAAAGTGAGATTGAAGTGCTCGATACAGAGCATAAGATTCAATCACGCGTACGTAAGCAAATGGAATCTAATCAGCGTGATTATTATCTAAATGAGCAAATGAAGTCCATCCAGAAAGAGCTGGGCAATGCAGAAGATGAGAATGAAATAGAAGAATTGCAGTTGGGTATTAATAAAGCAAAAATGCCTAAAGCCGCCAAAGAGAAAGCGCAAAGCGAGCTTAAAAAACTGTCACGCATGTCATCTAACTCATCCGATGCCTCTATCATTCGCACTTATATTGAAAATTTGTGTGAAGTGCCTTGGAAGAAAAAAACCATTATCAACAAAGATCTAAAGAAAGCGCAGAAAATCTTGGATGATGATCATTATGGCTTAGATAAAGTTAAAGAGAGAATCTTAGAGCACTTGGCAGTACAAACACGAGTAAGCCATAATAAAGCTAATATACTATGTTTAGTGGGCCCTCCAGGTGTGGGCAAAACCTCTTTGGGCGAGTCGATTGCTAAAGCGGTTAATCGTAAATACGTGCGTATGGCGTTGGGCGGCGTGCGTGATGAGGCCGAAATTCGTGGTCATAGACGTACCTATATTGGCGCAATGCCAGGCTCGATTGTGCAAAAAATGCAAAAAATTAAGGTGAAAAATCCTTTATTTTTACTCGACGAAATTGAAAAAATGGCTAGTGATTATCGCGGCGATCCATCAAGCGCCATGTTGGAAGTGCTAGATCCTGAGCAAAATCATACCTTTAATGACCATTATTTAGAAGTTGATTATGACCTCTCGCAAGTGATGTTTGTGGCAACCGCCAACTCGCTTGATCTGCCTCAACCGTTGCTAGACAGAATGGAGATTATTGAACTATCTGGCTATACAGAAGATGAGAAAGTGCAAATTGCCAAACGTCATTTGATCAAGCAAGCTATGGAAGGCAATGGCGTCAAGTCAAGTGAAATTAGCTTTAAAGATTCAGCTATTTTGGATATTATTCGCTATTACACGCGTGAAGCAGGCGTACGAGGACTGAATAGAACCATTAGCACAATCTGTCGAAAAGTGGTGAAAGAAGTGGTTTTAAAGAAGCGCAAAACTAAGGCAATCATTACCGATAAAAATTTAGAAAAGTATCTGGGGGTTAAAAAGCATCGTTTCGGCTTGGCCGAAGAAAATAATCAAGTTGGTGAAGTGACAGGTCTTGCCTGGACATCCGTTGGTGGCGATTTACTCACCATTGAGGCCACAGCTTACAAGGGCAAGGGTAAGCTTAATTACACGGGTCAGTTGGGCGATGTGATGAAAGAGTCTATTCAGGCAGCCATGAGTGTTACTCGTACGCGTGCCAAAGAATTAGGCCTTGCTAATGATTTCCAAGAAAAGCTAGATATCCATATTCACGTGCCTGATGGCTCCACGCCAAAGGACGGCCCTAGTGCTGGTGCAGCAATGTGCACGGCTTTAGTATCGGTATTAACCGGTAGAAAGGTGAAGGCAGATGTGGCGATGACGGGTGAGATTACCTTGCGAGGTGAAATCACTCCAATTGGCGGCCTTAAGGAGAAAATGCTGGCAGCGTTGCGTGGCGGCATTAAAACCGTGATTATTCCAGATGACAATGAGCGTGAGCTTTCTGAAGTGCCTGAGAAAATCAAAGGCAAGTTAAACGTCATTAAAGTTAAGTGGATTGATGAAGTACTAGATATTGCTTTAGAAAAATAAATAAAATCGATAATAAAAAAGGCGCTTTTAGCGCCTTTTTTATTGAAGTATTTTTTTTGACTAAGGTCTAATATAAGAATAACCTTGTTGTTGTAATTCACCAATGCGAACCACGCCAGAAGGTGTTTTTCCCACACCATCAGTCAATTTTGGAAAGTGGCCTTTCTTTTTCTTGAAACCATTCATAGTATTTTGGCAAGCGCTAAAAGTAATGTCAGTCATCGCCATTTTCTCAATACGCGAAGCGCTCTTGCTATTCGGCATTAAGATTCCTAGGCCTGGGCCATAAGCCACAATTTCAATATCAACTTTATCTGCACCGTAATATTTTTGTAGATTGGCTGCATTATTCAGCACAATTTTTTGTGTGCGTGCATCGTCTGTACTGACCTGGATGACGTATTTTGGATTAGCTGCTTGTGTATTAAACACAAATAGCAGTGTTACTATGCTGAGTAGTATTTTTTTCATGATTCTCCCCCGAGAGTTATTGTGTCTTTGATATTAAAGACAGAGTTATTCTACCTGTTTTTGTAGTTTTGCATAATAAAAGCCGTCAAACTCATGGCTAGGGAGTTGTTGCCGGCCAATAGAAGTCTTGATTCCCCAATCTAGATCGATTTTTATTTCGCTAGCATCGTCGTGATCATTGAGAAAGTTGGCAATTTGAAACTCATTTTCTGCTTTTAAAACAGAGCAAGTAGCATATAGCAGAGTGCCGCCAGGTTTTAGCATTTGCCAAAGATTGTCTAATATTTGAGCTTGCAGCTTCACTAGATTGACAATATCTTTAGGTTTTCTTAAGAGTTTAATGTCAGGGTGTCTACGGATAACGCCGGTGGCAGAGCAAGGTGCATCGAGTAGAATTTTGTCAAATAATTTGCCATCCCACCAATCTTGTTGTTGGGCATTGCCTTGAATGATGTCAATGTTATTAAGCTCAAAGCGTTGGATATTTTGCTCGACTCTTTCTAAACGCTCAGCGTCGCTATCAAGTGCGATAATGCTTGCACTTGGTGCAAGCTCAGATAGATGTGTGGTTTTGCCGCCCGGTGCGCTACAAGCATCCAAAATCAGATCGGTATTTTGCGGGTCTAATAGGGGTGCAGATAGTTGCGCTGAAGCGTCTTGCACGTAGCACGATCCAGATTCAAAATTGGGTAAATCATAAACACTAACGGGTTTTTCAAGCACTAAGGCCTGAGGCGCAACACTCACAGTGTCAGTATTAATACCGCATTCAACTAGCTCTTGTTGGTATTCAGCAAGCGTATATTTAGGATGAATACGAATGGTCATCGGTGCTTGGGTATTATTTTGGATAAAAATTTGTTCAAAATTATCGGGGTAACTTTGTTTGATTTTTTTTACCATCCAAGTTGGGTGGGAATAATGCACTTGTTTTTTAAGCTGCTCTTGGTCGCGATCAATTTGTCTAAGTATGGCATTAACCAAGCCTTTGGCCCACACTTTATCAAGCGTATTCAGCACGTTTACGGTTTCGTAGATACTGGCATGAATAGCAACTTTAGAATATAGGATTTGATAAGCACCTAAGAGCATTAAGCAGTGAATATCCAAATCTTCTTTTTCCAAAGAATGATTGAGCAGGTCGGTTACTATATCGTTCAGTTGGTGATAAAAACGAATGGTGCCAAACACTAAAGATTTAGTTAGGGCGCTATCATCCTGGTGATAAATAACAGAGGATAAAGAGCGCTTGTCTAAAACAACAGAACAAATTACCTCTAGTGCGACTGATCGAGCGTGGTTAGTTTCCAAGAGTAGCTTGAATTTTTATTAATAGTTTGTCAGCAGGCAAGTAGCCAGGTAGGTGTGTGCCATCAGCCAAGAAGATAGCAGGTGTACCAGTCACTCCCAATTGTTGAGAGATTGCTAACTGGCTGGCAACTGGATTTTTACAAGCGGGTGTGTTGGCAATTGTGCCGTGATCATTGTAATCATCCATGGCTTGGTTTCGATCTTTTGAGCACCAAATTTTTTGCATTTTCCCTTGAGCTTTAGGGTGTAGTGAGGCCAGTGGCGAGGCTAGATATTTCACGGTAATTCCTAGCGCATTCATCTGCTCCATATTATTGTGCAGGTGTTTGCAAAATGGACAATCGACATCAGTAAAAACATGAATTTGGTATTTTTCATTAGCTGCTGTATAGATAATTTTGTCGCTTTCGTTAATGGTATTGAGGAGCGCTAGTTTTAAATTTTTGACTTGATTACTTTTTTGAATCAGACTCCTGGTAGTGAGATCGACCACGTCGCCTTGAATTAAATAGCGACCATCTTCAGAGATTAGCATTGAATCAATTGGATTGTAAGTGATCACTTCATACACACCTTTAAAAGCTGAGTGGGTAATATCTTTTTTGTCGATTTCACCGAAGAAGCGGCTTAAATGTTGAATGACCTCATCTTTTGTTGCAAATGCTGAGCCAGATAAGAGTGTGATAACTAAAAAAAGTGATTTAATCATGATAAAAATATAAGGGAAAAATGAATAAATTTTACCTTTTTAGGTAGAATATCGGGATTATATTTTTTATTTAGGAAGTAACGTGGAATTTTCATTAATTAATACACCTGTGCAAAAATTTGACGGTGATATGGTAGTGGTTTTTGCCAACTCAGAAGCTACTTTTGGCGATGCCAATATTCAACAATTGATTGAATTAAACCATTTTGAATCAAAACCAGGATCAACCTTATTATTAAATTTGGTGCAGGGTTTTAAAGCCAAGCAGGTTTTGGTGTTAGGCTTGGGAAAATTACCGAATAGTGCTAAGAATTATATCAAAGCATTAACAGCAGCAAGTAGCATACTAAGTGCAACCAAGGCTAAAAGCACAATGATTGAGCAGGTGAATGTTGAAGGCTTTGATGAAAACTGGAGGCATAGAATTTCTGCCAGAGTTTTAAAAGATGCAGAATACGAAATTCAGCAGGTGGGCGCAGAGGCGCAAGTATCCAGCTTGGAAAATATTGCCATTCAATCTACACAGACAGATGCACAGGCAATGCTTCAAGGTAGCTCTATTGCGAGTGGTATGAAGCTCACGCGTCATCTAGGAGACCTGCCTTCAAATATCTGTACGCCCACTTATTTAGCGCAAACAGCGCAAGACCTATCACAAGAATTTGATCTTGATTGCGAAGTACTAGATGAAGCTGAGATGTTGGCATTGGGCATGGGCTCTTTGTTGTCTGTTTCTAAAGGCTCGATCGAACCGCCTAAATTGATTAGCCTGAGCTATCAAGGTAATGGCGATGCCAAGCCAATTGTACTAGTAGGCAAAGGCGTTACTTTTGATAGTGGTGGTATTTCACTAAAACCGGGTGCTGACATGGATGAAATGAAATACGACATGTGTGGCGCAGCGTCTGTATTAGGCACTATGCGTGCTATTGCAGAAATGAAGCCTAAGCTTAATTTAACTATTGTTGTGCCAGCGGTAGAAAACATGCCGGCCCATAATGCCTCTAAACCCGGTGATGTGGTAACGAGTATGTCAGGGCAAACGATTGAGATTTTAAACACCGATGCAGAAGGGCGTTTAATTTTGTGTGATGCACTTACTTATGTGGAGAAGTTTAATCCAGAAGTAGTGATTGATACTGCAACTTTAACAGGCGCAGTTATTGTCGCCTTAGGCAAGCATCATTGTGGTCTTATGGCGAACGATCAAGATTTAGCCGATGATTTAATTGCTGCAGGTAAGGCGTCTCTGGATACAACGTGGCAGTTACCACTTGATGATGAATATGATGAACTGCTTAAATCTAATTTTGCTGATATGGGTAATATTGGTGGGCGCGAAGCTGGCACCGTAACAGCAGCTTGCTTTTTAGCAAGATATACCAAAGACTATCGCTGGGCTCATTTGGATATTGCGGGTACAGCTTGGGTGAGTGGCGCTAAGAAAGGTGCGACAGGCAGACCTGTGCCTTTATTGACCCAATATATTTTAGATCAGGCCAAATAAGGAAGAGATATGTCAAGTTTTAAAAATGTAGAGGTGGTTAAAGCAGCCAATATTTATTTTGATGGCAAGGTGACCTCGCGTGTTGTAGTGTTTGCAGATGGCTCAAAAAAGACTTTAGGCATTATGATGCCAGGTGATTATGAGTTTGGTACTGATGATAACGAGCTGATGGAAATTCAAGCAGGCGAAATGGATGTATTATTGCCTGGTGAGAGTGATTGGCAAACTTTTGCGCAAGGCTCGTCTTTTGAGGTGCCTAAAAATTCAAACTTTAAGCTCAAGGTTAAAGAGGTAACAGATTACTGCTGTTCTTACTTTTAAGCAGTTTTATCTAGCCAAACGCCCAGGCCTTGGGCGCAAATCTCCAAATCTCCTTTAAAGAGTTTGATTTGCTGAGCCTCATCAAGCGTGACACCGTGTTTGTTGGCAATTTCGAGTAAGTAATCAAGTAAAGCCTGTTTAATAACCTGGTGACGATTAGGCTGGTCTGCTGATTTTTTAGCAATTTTAACGAAGCCATTGATATGCTGTATGAGCATATCAGCTGATTTTTGGGTAAATGCTATTTGGTTAAAATGGGTTAAATAAGCCGTTTTTGGTTGCAACGTCATGAGGTGATTAACGGTATTAATCCAAGCTTCAGGGTCAAATTGTACGGGGGTTGTTGGTGGGAAAATTAACACACCTTGCTTGGTGTCAAATTCACGATAACTCACACCTAGCGTATCACCTGAAAAAATACCTTGTGATAGCTCATCCCAAATACACAGATGGTGCCTGGCGTGCCCAGGCGTGTCAATAAATTTTAATAGTCTTCCGCCCAGATCAAGGCTATCACCATCTTTGGCAATGATTACTTTATCAGCTTCAATAGGAATCAAATCACCTAAAAATTGCTTGAAGAATAGTTCTCCGTATACACCAATCACACCAGCACGTAGTTTTGAGGGATCAATCAAATGCTGTGCACCGCGCTCATGAACATGTACCTTTGCATTGGGTAGGTGCCTAATTAGCTCACCTGCACCGCCCGCATGATCTAGGTGAATGTGGGTGAGGATAATATAGTCAACTGCATCAGTACTAATGTTTTTTTCTTTAAGGGTTGCAAGTAGTGTCGGTACTGATAAGTGACAGCCAGTATCGATAAATGCAGCTCGACCATTGTGCTCAATTAAATAGGCCGCTACAAAATCTTGGCGCATATGCTCAGTATCAATACAAGTGATATTGAAGTCAAGTTGGTGATAAATAGGTTTCATAAGCTTATTTTAGAGCAAAAAAAACCGCCCAATTGGGCGGTTTTTAACTGATTCAACGACAGCTTAGAAGTCGCCTTCTGCACCACCATCTTGAATCGCTGTAATCACACGCTTAACTTCTAGTGCTTTTTCCAGTAAGTAGTCTGGTAATGGCGCACCACCGTAAATCATAGCGTTCATGTCTAATGTGTACAACCATCTTTGACCTTCTTTGTCTTCAATAAGTGCTAAACGACAAGGTAGGTAAGCTGAGAACGCATCTGAATGATCAACCATAGTCATGGCAGTACGTGGAGAACAATACTGGTAGATTTTTAAGAAACGCTGCTTTTCACCCGTTTGCAATTCAACCATTTCAGATAATGGTAGCATGCCAACTGAGCGAATGCCTTCTGCAGTTGCAATACTTTCCATCGCTTCTTCAACATCGCCATTTGATACATCGTCAGCCACTTTAACACGCACAATAGAAGCCATGGTGATATCGCCTGTATCTAATAATGTATTAGTCATTGGCATATATACCTTAGACATAGAGTCTGGGTGCAGCTTTGGTGAAACCATTTCGCTAATAACTTTGCCAGTTACGCCATCGTATTTCATTTGTAGTGACACGCCGTAATACACAGCAATAGCACCAATAATAATTAATACCCATTTAACCAAACTAATAATTCCACCCATTCTTATCTCCTTTTTAAATTGTATGTTTAAGTTTAATATGAATTGCAGATTTTAGCACCATCGTCAACCATAATGGTGAAAATATATCATTATGCAATTCTTAGCCCATTAAAAACAATACTAGTTAAGCTAATAACACCAACCACTTTGCCATTGTCTAGTACAGGACACCTGGATAAATTAAAGTGAGTGAGTAGTTCAGCGCAGTAGCGAATATCCATATCAGGATGAACTGACATGGCTGGCTTATTCATAATTTCGTAGATATTGACTCGATCAAGTGCACGATCTTTAGCGATAACTTTTGAGGCGATATCTGCAATTAAAACCACGCCATATTCATCATGGTCATGTGATTTTTCTACTAAAAGCACCTTTGTTTTTTTGTATTTCATATCAGAAAGTGCTTGTTCTACAGTGGTTTTTCCATCAACAATATCAACCTGTGGCCACATGACATCTTTGACAAAAGTAGGTGTTTTTCTTTGATTAGTACTCATTATATTTTCTCCTCTACGGTGTGCTCTAGTGCTTGGATTTGATGCATAACGCCCATGGCGTCTTCTACATCTATTTGGAACGCGATACCCTCTTTTGAATTTTCCTCAAAACTACCTGCTTGCGCAATACTTTCTAAGATTTCTCTTGCTAAGTGCTGCTCTACAAGTAAGAGTAATACATCTCTAGGGGTTTCCAGGCTTAATCCTAAAAATGTTTTGGTGTGCTCGAGACCTTCTCCTCGAGCTTGAGAGATGATGGTAGATCCTGTGGCGCCTTTTTCTCTAGCAGCCTCAAGAATTTTGTCGGTTTTGTCGCTATCAACAAAAGCGATAATCAATTTAAAATGCATAATGCCTCCTGTTATTGATTGGGTTTGTCATGGTTGGAAAGATGGATAATTTGCACATAGGCCAGTACGCTCATAATGGGAAAAAGTGAAGCAAAAGCGATTAAGCCAAAGCCATCTGTGAGCGGATTACGTCCGTCAATTGCGCTGGAAAGGCCAAGCCCTAAAGCGGCAATAATAGGTACGGTCACAATGGAGGTGGTTACCCCACCTGCATCATAAGCGAGTGCAACAATATTTTTGGGTGAAAAATAAGTTTGGATCAGGACTAATATATAGCCACCAATAATAAAATAATGCAGGGGGGATCCGGTCACAATTCTAAAGCTTCCCAGTGCAATACCAATCGCCACACCAATTGCCACTGTAATTCGCAACGCCTTGACCTTGATAAATCCACCTGATACTTGGTTGGCTTTAATGGCCACCGCCAATAATGAAGGCTCGGCAATGGTAGTAGCAAAGCCGATGCATCCTGCAAAAATATAAACCCAATAATAGCCATACCAATCTAGCGGATTGCTGACTAAGTTGCTTGATGTAAGCTGTGTTGCCATGATTTTCCCGAGTGGGAATAGGGCTTTTTCAAGGCCAATGATTAAAAAAGTAAGGCCTAGCCAAACTAAGACAAACCCAACAACAATGCGTTTTAAATGTGGAATTTTTTGCTTAAGTATGCCTACTTGAAAAATAAATAAAATAGCAATAATGGGCACCACTGCCCAAAACGTTTCAACAAAATGATGTGCGAATGACGTCATCGAACAATACCAAATATCATAATCGCGACAATGGGCAGTAATGAGGCGATGGCAATCATACCAAAGCCATCAATAAGAGGATTTCTAGCACGAATACTGCTACTGAGCCCAACACCCAATGCAGTTAATAAGGGAACAGTAATCGGGCCTGTGGTTACACCGCCTGCATCATAGGCAATACCAATAATAAAATCAGGCGCCAACAGTGTGCTCACCATGACTAGCAAATAGCCACCGATAATTAAATATTGAATGGCCCAGCCTTTAAGGATTTTAATCACACCAATCACCACTGAAAGACCAACCGCAATGGCTACAGTGTAACGTAGGGTTTGAGCATACTGATTCAGCTCGGCATCTGAAGTAATAATGCCACCAAATTGGGCTACTTTCGCCGCTTCATTGGCCATTACAATGAGATCGGGCTCGGCAATTGTGGCGCCAAATCCTAGTGCAAAAGAAAAGACGAGTAGCCAGACAATAGAGCCTTTTTTTACAAAAGAGAAAGCTAAGACTTCGCCAATGGGAAACAAGCCCAGCTTTAATCCATGCATGAACAGGGTAAGGCCAATCAATACAAAGCCCGTACCTATGATAATATTGTCCATATTGGGAATGGATTGTTGCAATACCACAATCTGAAAAAAAGCAATGACCAGCACAATTGGCGCTAAATCTTTAGCACTGTCGACTAGATTTTTAGCAAATTGATAAAGTGTTTTCTTCATAAGTGTTCTTTTATAGGTGCACTGAATTATAATACTTGCTCATGAGTCATATCATCTTAATTAATGGAAAAAAACAAACCAAATTGAGTGTGTTTAATCGCTTAGTTCAGTTTGGCGATGGTTTGTTTGAAACCTGTTTGGTAGTCGATCAAAAATTACTTTTGGCTGAGGCGCACTTTCAGCGATTAGAAAAGGGCGCAAAACGCTTAAAAATAGCGCCAGTATCACGTTCAGTCTGGATTAAAGAAATTGCCAAAGCGGTCGTGATGGCCAAGTTAGATCGAGCTGTGGTTAAAATTATACTCTCTCGTGGTGAAACCTCTAGGGGTTATGGATATGATAAATCTATCACCCCGACACGCATTATCATCGTCTCTAAAGCGCCTGATTTACCAAACGACTACAGCCTCAGTTTGTGCGATAGTGGCTACGCAACTAATCAGTTATTATCTGAAATTAAACACTGCAACCGTTTGGAGCAAATCTTGGCGCGCACTCATCTTAAAACCCAAGAATGCATTATGCTTGACCCGCAGGCACAAGTCATTTCTGCTACTCAAGGTAATATTTTTGCCTTTAAAAATGGTGTGTTGCTAACACCTGGGTTGAGTGAATGCGGCATTGAGGGCACAAGAAGACAAGTCATTATTGAGTTGGCTAGAGGACTCGGAATATCGGTAGAAATTTGTCGTTTGAGTGTGACAGAGTTGCTAGCCTGTGATGAGCTATTTATCAGTAACAGTGTCATGGGGATTAAGCCGGTTAGCCAGATTAATGAGCAAAAATATTCACAACATCAATTGACCACTCAATTGCAAAATACTTTAAATGAATATTTACTGAAGCCTGAAAATTTCACTTTATTAAAACCAAAAAAAAGCTTTTTAAAAGGCTGGTTAATACTAGCTTTGGGTGTGTTTGTGGCTTGGTCGCTGTGGGCAAATAAGATTAATACAGTTGAACTGACGGTCTATCAAGTGCCACAAGGGGCGACTATTTACTCAACGGCTGATAGTCTCAAGCGCCACGGTTTGGTCAACTCAGCCCAGTTTGTGGTGTGGGCGGCAAAAGCGCTTGGCGTAGGCAGTTCGTTAAAATCGGGCTATTATGATGTAGCTACAAACACCAATGTTTTAAGTCTGCTTGATGATTTTTCCAAAGCTCGTGTTGCCACTCGAACAGTGAGCTTGATTGAGGGTCAAACTGTGCAAGAATATTATCAGTTGCTCAGTCAATCTCCTAGCCTAACCTCATTACGTTCTTTTAAACAAGTTTTGCAACAAGCTGGCGCTAAAGCACCGTATGAAGGCAAATTTTGGCCAGATACTTATCAAGTTAATTATGCAGATAGTGTACTCAGTGTCTTTAATAGGTCGCATACATTATTACAAGAAAAGCTATCTGAAGCCTGGAAAAATAGAGCGAAAGACTTGCCTTTGGATAGTGCCAATCAAGCACTCGTATTAGCTTCATTAATTGAAAGAGAAACAGCAAATAATGCGGAAAAAGCAAGAATTTCTGGCGTGTTTATCAATCGTTTGAAAAAAAATATGCGCCTGCAAACTGACCCAACAGTTGTGTACGCCTTGGGCGATGCTTATCAGGGAAAGCTGACCAAGCAAGATCTGTGGTTTAAAAGCCCGTACAATACTTATCGACACAAAGGTTTGCCACCGGGCCCAATTGGCTCAGTTGGCCAAGAATCTTTAAATGCAGCCATGCATCCTTTACAAACTGATGATGTATATTTTGTGGCCAAAAAAGACGGTACTCATGCCTTTGCAAAAACTTATAAACAACACCTTCTTAATATCAAGAAGTATCTAAAATAAAACCTATGAAAACAGGAAAATTTATTACTATTGATGGCGTTGAAGGTGCAGGAAAAAGTACCCAAATAAAATTTATTTGTGACTATTTGCAAGCCAAAGGTATTAACGTTGTTTTAACAAGAGAGCCGGGCGGCACTGACTTAGGCGAGAAAATTCGCGAACTCTTGCTTAGTACCCAGACTCAATCAATGCACAATGACAGCGAGCTACTTTTGATGTTTGCTGCTAGAAATGAACATATTCATCACAAGATTATGCCAGCACTTGGGCGTGGGGACTGGGTCTTGAGTGATCGTTTTACCGATGCTTCGTATGCTTATCAAGGTGGCGGTCGTGGGCTTAATATTGAACGCATCGAGCAATTAGAGCGCTGGGTATTGGGAGATTTTGCACCTGATATGACACTACTATTAGATATACCGGTAGAACAAGGCATGTCTCGTGTTGAATCTAGAGGTGAAAAAGATCGTATTGAGCTTGAAAAAATGGATTTTTTCCAGCGCGTAAGACAAGCTTATATTGATAGATCTAAAAAATATCCTGATCGAATCAAACTGATCGACTCTTCAAAAGAGCGCGAACATACCTCGCAACAAATACAACAAATTTTAGACAGCTTATGAATCTTCCTTGGCACGATCAGGCTTTGTCAAAATTACAAAAGATGATTGATCAAAATCATCTGCCACATGCACTACTGATTACAGGTGCTGAAAAAATTGGAAAATTTGAATTCATGCAGCAGTTGGTGGGTATTTTGCTTGATAATGATGAAATTATCAGGCGCGATAATATTCGCGAAGAGCTTGATCATCCGGTGTTAATTAGGCGCTCGAACTATACCAATATGATTTATTGTCGAGCAGGTGAAATTAATGAAAAAAGCAAAAATCGCTCTAAAGATATACGCATAGACCAGGTTCGCGCTTTTTGTGAAGCGCTCAATAAAACCGCAGATCAATTGCAAATTGGTGTGATTTTTTATGGCGACCAGATGACTATCAATGCGGCGAATAGTTTGCTGAAAACCTTGGAAGAGCCACGAGAAAATACGCTTATTATTATTTTAACGCACAATATTCAAAACCTGCCAGCTACGGTTATTTCTCGCTGTCAAAATATCCATATTGCACCGAGTTATAGCGAAACAACTCAAGCATGGCTTAGTGCACAACTCAGCGATACTCAAAAGGCAGATTTTGATGTTAAGCAACTCCTTGAAAATACTCATGGTGTGCCATTTAAGGTGCTTAGTGAGCTTACAGATGGTGGCTTTATTGCGTATCAAGAATATCAAAACCAATTGCTTAATATCGCCACACACCCGTTAAATATTAATCAAACAAAGTGTTTTGAAGGCAAAGAGTTAGAGGTATTATTCTGTTTACAAAATTTAATTATTGAAGCCATTAAGCTTAAAACCACACAGCAAGAAGGCGGCTTGATAGAGCTTAATCAGCTGGTAGAACGAGTCAAAGCAGATTTTTTATTTCAGCTATTGAACGATGTCTCCCATGCCATTCGTTTGTCAGAAACCAGTATCAACCTTAAGCTATTATTGGATAATATCTTAATCGTGTGGTCACACATTACCCATTTAAAGCAGTATCCGCAAATAAGCGCAAATTATTAGGAGCAAATATGAGTCAGTCAGATATTTTATTCGAACAAGCAAAAAAAGTTATTCCAGGTGGGGTTAACTCCCCCGTTCGTGCCTTTAACGGCGTGGGTAGCAATCCTATATTTTTCACGCGCGGTGAAGGGGCTTATTTATTCGATGCAGATGATAAAAAATATATCGACTATGTCGCTTCTTGGGGGCCAATGATTTTGGGTCATGCTAATCAAGCGGTCATTTCTGCGGTTAAAAAGACCTTGGAAAATGGATTGGGCTTTGGCGCACCCACACAAATTGAAACCACTCTAGCTGAAAAAGTTTGTGAGTTAGTGCCTTCAATTGAAATGGTGCGCATGGTTAGCTCTGGCACCGAGGCGACTATGAGTGCTATTCGCTTAGCGCGCGGACACACGGGCAGAGATAAAATTGTTAAATTTGAGGGGTGTTACCACGGACATTCTGACTCGTTATTAGTTAAAGCAGGATCGGGCGCACTCACTTTGGGTGTGCCAACCTCGCCTGGTGTGCCAGCTGATTTTGCCAAGCATACGCTCACCCTTGAATACAACAACATTGATCAAGTGCGCGAAACTTTGAGCGAGGTGGGCGATGAAGTGGCTTGTATTATTGTTGAGCCAGTTGCTGGTAATATGAACTGCATCCCCCCTGTAGAAGGGTTTTTACAGGGCTTGCGTGAGGTATGCGATGAGCACGGCATTATTCTTATTTTTGACGAAGTGATGACAGGGTTTCGTGTGGCATTAGGCGGTGCGCAGGAGTTTTATGGGGTAACACCTGATCTAACCACTTTAGGTAAAGTCATTGGTGGCGGATTACCAGTGGGCGCTTTTGGCGGCAAGTATGAAATTATGTCATCCATTGCGCCTTTAGGCCCTGTGTATCAAGCAGGTACGTTATCAGGCAACCCTATGTCAATGTCGGCGGGGTTGGCTATGCTCAATGCCTTGTCAGCTGACAAGAATTTTTATCAAACGTTGGGCACTAAAGTGAAAAAGCTAACTGACGGCATATTGGCCAAGGCTAAAGAAAATAACATTGGTATGACGGCAAATGTGGTTGGCGGAATGTTCGGCTTATTTTTTACGGACTCAACAACGGTCACCAACTTTCACGAAACCTCAGAGTGTGATGTGGATAAATTTAAGAAATTTTATCATTTGATGTTAGAGGAGGGTGTTTACATGGCGCCTTCGGCTTATGAAGCGGGCTTTGTATCTAGCAGTCATACTGATGCTGATATTCAAGCAACCATTGATGCATCAGCGCGCGCGTTTGCAAAACTATAGTCGATTTAAATTAGTCTTAGGATAGTCATGGCATTAGCAATTTTTGATTTGGATAAAACCCTAATTGGCGGAGATAGTGATTTTCTCTGGGGCGAATTTATGAGCGAGATAGGGGTGGTAGATGCAGATACTTATCAAGCCAAAAATCAATACTTTTTTGATCAATATGCGCTGGGAAAACTAGATATTAACGAATATCTAGAGTTTTGTTTAGAGCCGTTATCACAACACGATATGCCCACACTTAATGCATGGCATCAACGTTTTATGGATGCGAAAATTAACGATATTTTATTGCCTAAAGCGCAAGCAGTTGTTGATAAGCATAGAGCTAAAGGCGATACGCTCTTAGTGATTACTGCTACTAATAGTTTCGTTACTGCACCGATTGTTGAGCGCTACGGTATTGAAAATCTTTTGGCTACCAATCCTGAGATTAAAAATAATCAGTTCACCGGCAAAGTGCTGGGTGAGCCTTGTTTTCAACAAGGGAAAATTACTCATTTAAAACAATGGCTTGAGCAAACGGGTGAGAACATAAAAGGCGCTTATTTTTATTCTGACTCTCATAATGATCTGCCTATGCTTGAGTTGGTCGATCATCCTGTGATTGTGCATGGTGACGATACTTTGCAGAAAATAGCCCAAGAGCGAGACTGGCCGAGTCTAGATTGGCGCTAGTCAGTCATTAACATTCAGACAATAAAAAACCGCCCGAAGGCGGTTTTTTATTACAGGTAGTTTTAAGAAAACTACATATAAAGGTGGTGGTCACCACTTGAAGCTTCATCAAAGTACATGGCAGCACCAGCAAACTCAACACCATCGATAAAGTCTTCTTTATCAAAGCCGAATAGTTCTACTGTCATTTCACAAGCGATAAACTTAACATCAAATTCTTGACACATAGAGCGTAGCTCTTCAATCTTGGCAACGCCGTGCTTAGCCATGGTTTTTTTCATTAACCAAGTGACTAAAGCTTCTGTACCAGGAATGTTCCATAAAATATTTGGGATTTTAGGACCGAAATCAATTTTTTGTAACCACTTAGGGCCAAAAGGCATTTTCATTGGCATGCCAGGGTTGGCAACCGGAGAAACCTTTAGCTTAGAAGTGTCTTTTAGTAAAAGATTTAAACCGTAAAAAGTAAAGAAAATAGTTACTTCCTTATCCATGGCAACACCTGTAGAGGCAATAATGAATGGGGGAAATGCCCAGTCAAAAGTACCTTTAGTGGCGATGATAGTCATCTTATTGTTATCTTTATCTGACATAGTTATTCTCCTATGAAGCGATTATGAATTATACTTTTTCAATGGTGAAAATGTACTTGCCGCCATCTTCAGTTGTAGAAACTAATTTATTACCCGTTTGATTACAAAAAGCTTCAATGTCTTTTACTGAACCAGCATCGGTAGAAATTACGTCTAAGATCTTGCCAGTATCCATTTTTGATAATGCTTTCTTAGTTTTTAAAATTGGTAATGGGCAGTTTAAGCCTGATGCATCTAAAGTTTCGTCAGCCATTGTGGACTCCTTTTTTGTTTTTTAAATAGTGAAATTAATCTTGTTTTTTTTAAACAAGTCCTCCTATTTTAGTCGCACGGCGTGTAAGAGTCAAATATAATGGAGTCATGATAAAGATTATTATTGGTTTTTTGTATTTAACGGCGAGCGCTTATGCGCTAGACCTACCTAAGGCAAACCTCTCCGAATCACTCCAAGAGCAAAAACAAGGTAATGAATTTTTGCAAATTATTTGGAATACTGACAGAGTTGTTGCGGATGTAGAGACTCAAGCCTACTTAAAAAAAATTGGCAAAGAGATGAGTGTTTATAGTGAAGACCCGAGCAAGCATGTTGATTTTTTAATGCTTAATGATGGCAGTATTAATGCATTTGCTGGCCCTTATGGGTATATTGGCGTGCATACTGGCCTACTGCTAAGTTCGGAGACAGAGTCGGAGTTGGCGGGTGTTTTGGCTCATGAGTTGTCACATATTACCCAAAATCACCTCAAGCGTTTTAGTGAAAAAACCGACAAACAAACCTATCTTATGGTGGCAGGTATGCTGGCTGCTGCTTTGGTTGATAGCTCTAACGCTTCTCAGGCAATTGCCGCTTCAACGGTGGCAGGAGCAGCGCAACAAAATATCAACTTTACTCGAGAGCATGAGTGGGAGGCTGATAGAATCGGCACAAGCATGCTAAGCAAATCTGGCTTTGATCCAAGCGGCATGGCGAGTTTTTTTGAAAAACTCGAAGACGATGTTAATGCACAAGAATTTTTACGTTCGCATCCATTGAGTATTAATCGAGTTTCTGATGCGATGCAACGCTCTAGCCGACTAACGGGTGATTATCGAAAAGATTCATTTGAGTATAAAAGCATCAAAGCCAAGCTATATTACCACCAACACAAGCGTATTAATCTTGAAAAAGATCCAAGCTTAACGCTATATATGCAAGCTTATCAAGCGCTAGACGAGCAACAATACGCGTCTGCTGAGCGTTATGTTGTTCAACTTTTAGAGCAAAATAAAGATGCGCCAAGCCATATTTTAGCTGGCAGAATTTATGCTAAATTGGGGCAGTTAGACGTGGCGCAACAACACTTCTCAAAGGTCTTAGAGCATGAGTCTGGCGTGTATTACGCAGCCCAGGCTTATTTGGATAATCAGCAAACTCAGCAAGGTATTTTGCTTTTAAGACGCTATTTAAAGCAGAATTCAGGCACTTATCAGTCGCATAAGTTACTGTCTTCTTTATATGTAGATGTAGGGAGTTTAGATCGGGCCCATATTCACAATGCTAAGGCGCTAGCTATTCAGGGCAAACTAGAGCAAGCAATAGATCGTTATGAGCGGGCTAAAACAACGACACGCTCTCAAGATTTGTTTGATATTATTAGTGTTGAAATCGAACGCTTAGAAAAACGCATCGATCTTTATAAAGAGCTGCCTTAAAGGTTTTTAAGCACTAACAACTTTAACGCCATTTGGCGTACCTAATAACAAAACATTAGCGCCACGATTAGCAAATAAGCCATTCGTTACCACGCCAACAATACCATCTAGTTTTGTTTCTAAGGCTTTGGCATCGGTAATTTTTAAACCTTGAATGTCTAAAATTTGATTGCCATTATCCGTGGTAAAGTCTCTTAGAATAGCTTGCCCACCGATCTCATTTTCGATGGTGCGCTTAACATGGTTAGCTGCCATAGGGATTACCTCAACTGGCAGAGGGAATTCACCCAT
>ENA-UZXC01000391-UZXC01000391.1-metagenome-genome-assembly--contig:-Day-2-25m-contig-391_pt1 | contig 64460 bp, 68 predicted proteins | sample MGYA00260340_ERZ794900 | MGnify/ENA metagenome assembly ERZ794900 | reverse complement strand
GAGGTGATTATGGTAACGGTTAAGCGTGTTGATCGCGGCAATGTTTATGTTGATATGGGCGGCGTTGATGGCATGATTTCTAAATTTGACCTCATCCCAAATGAATCAGTACGTAAGAATGATCGATTAAGAGCTTATATTAAAGAAGTTAAGTCGTCTGTACGTGGTGCGCAAATTTTCTTATCTCGTACTGTGCCAGAAATGATGATCCAGTTGTTTGAAATGGAAGTGCCTGAAATCTCAGAAGGTGTGATTGAAATTATGGGTGGTGCTAGAGATCCAGGACTGCGCTCGAAACTTGCGGTTAAGGCAAAAGATAAGCGCCTAGACCCAATTGGCTCTTGTATTGGTATGCGTGGTGCACGCGTTCAAGCAGTTTCAAATGAGCTGAATGGTGAGCGTGTTGATATTATTCTTTGGGACGAAGATCCTGCACAATTTGTGATTAATGCAATGGCACCAGCAGAGGTAAGCTCTATTGTGGTTGATGAAGATCGTAACGCAATGGATATTGCAGTTGAAGAAGATCAGCTAGCCTTAGCGATTGGTCGTGGTGGTCAAAATATTAAATTAGCAGCACGCTTAACAGGCTGGAAGCTAAATGTTATGTCAACTGCAGATGCAGATGAGAAGCAAGCTGAAGAGTCGCAAAAAGCCAGTGGTAAACTTGCTGACAAATTAGGTGTTGATGGCGAAGTGGCTGGTGTACTATTAGAAGAGGGCTTTGCCAGTGTTAGTGATATTGCAGATGCAGACGCAGCAACATTGGAAAGCATTGAAGAGTTTGATGCTACTATGGTTGAAGAGCTACAAGAACGCGCAGCAGATGCACAACTGGTGCAAGCGCTGGGTGATGCTGACGCTTCTGAGGCCTTAACCAGTGTTGAAGGTGTAGACGCTGACCTAGCCGACGCCCTAATTGAGGCGGAAATAACAACAGTCGATGATTTGGCAGAACTGTCTATTGACGAGTTGCTTGAGATTCAAGTTATGGACAAAGAAAAAGCCTCAGGTGTTATCATGACGGCAAGAGAAAATGAAGGATGGTTTGATTAATAACGATAATTAGTAAGAAGCGTTCATTTAATCATTATAAAAACAGGCAAGCATTATGGCACATACAGTTGAAACTTTATCCAAACTACTGAAAAAGACACCCGATGAGGTAATTACCATTCTAACGAATGCGGGCATTGAGGGTAAGCAAGCAGATTCTGATATTTCCGCTGAGGAAAGGAAGATTTTAATGGGTAGCTTGTCAAAGCGCTCATCGAGCAAATCTAGCATATCAGTTTCTCGCAAACCTAGTGGTAAAACCACCAATAGCACCAGTGGCGGCGTCAAGGTTCAGGTCAAGAAAAAGCGCGTCAAGCAAGTGGTGGTTGAAGCCGAAACTGAAACAGGTGTCAACGAAGCGGCATTAGCCGCGCAAGCTGCACTAGATGCAGGGCGTGATGCAGATGAAAAATTATTAGCACAAGATGCCAAGCGCTTAGAAATGGTACGCTTACAAAAAGAGCAAGCTGATGCATTAAAGACACAAAAAGACACGGCTGATCAAGCGCAAGAAGCGGCTAAAGTAGAAGAAAAAGCAGAAGAAAAGACAGTAGAAAAGCCTAAAGAAGCGAAGCCAGCGGAAGATAAAAAGCCGCAAAGATTGCGCAATGCAGCTAACAATAAAGCTCCAGAACGTAAGCAGCTACATGTGGCCAGACATAATCCGAACCGCAAATTGAAAAAGAAAGACAGAACTCGATTAAGCCAAAAGATTCAAGAAGAGCAAGCACAACACGGCTTCCAAAAGCCAGTTGAAAAAGTCATGCATGAAATTGCTGTGCCAGAGAACATTAAAGTGAGTGATCTTGCACAGAAAATGACCACCAAAGCCGGTGAAGTTTTAAAGGTATTGATGGGCATGGGTGTTATGGCAACTCTGAATGACGTTATTGACCAAGACACTGCTTTATTAGTGGTTGAGGAAATGGGGCATACTGGTGTTGCCAGCGTTGAAGAAACGATTGAAGATGTATTAGTTGAAAAGTCAAAGCCAACAGGCAATGAAACAGCTAGACCGCCAGTGGTTACTATTATGGGTCACGTTGATCACGGCAAAACATCGTTATTAGACTACATTCGTCAAGCTAAGATAGCAGACGGTGAAGCGGGTGGCATTACACAACATATTGGCTCATACCAAGTTGAAACTGATAACGGCAAAATTACTTTTATTGACACACCAGGACACGCGGCTTTCTCGAAAATGCGCTCACGTGGTGCAAATGCAACAGACCTTATTATTTTGGTTGTGGCGGCTGATGACGGCGTGATGCCACAGACGATTGAGTCTATTAAGCACGCTAAAAAAGCTGGCGTTCCAATCATTGTTGCTATTAATAAGATTGATAAAGAAGGTGCAGATCTAGACAAGATTAAGCAGGTATTGTCAACACACGATGTGATCTCAGAAGACTGGGGTGGCGATGTTATGATGGTGCCAGTATCAGCTCATACTGGTGAAGGTATTGATGCACTACTGGAAGCAATTACGCTAACAGCAGAGGTATTGGAGTTTTCAGCGGTGGCTAAAGGTCCGGCAAATGGTACGGTTCTAGAAGCTCGATTAGAAAAAGGCCGTGGTAAAGTAACCACGATTTTAGTACAATCAGGCACTTTAAAGAAAGGCGATATTATGATTGCCGGTCTAGAATACGGCAAGGTTAAGCAAATTGTTAACGACCAAGGAAAAGTTCTTAAAGAAGCTGGCCCGTCAACACCAGTTGAGGTGTTAGGCTTGTCTGGTGTACCAAATTCTGGTGACGAAGTCTTGGTGGTTGAAAGCGAGCGTAAAGCGCGCGAAGTGGCTGACTTTAGAAAAACCAAAGAGCGTGAGGCAGAGTTGCAAAGACAGCAAGCTTCGAAGATGGAGAACTTCTTGCAGAAGATGGAAGAAGGCGATGTTTCAACGGTTAATGTATTGCTTAAATCAGATGTTCGTGGCTCAGCCCAGGCATTGGTTGAGGCTTTGGAAGAGCTATCAACGGACGAAGTGAGAGTTAAAGTAGTATCAAGCGGTGTTGGTGGTATTAGTAATACTGACATTACACTAGCAGCTACTTCAGAAGCTTTAGTGCTTGGCTTTAATGTTCGTGCTGATGCTATGGCTAGAAAAATGGCAGATAGCGAAGGTGTGCGTATTGAGTATTACTCAATTATCTATAACTTGATCGACGATGTTAAAGCTATTATGAGTGGCCTATTAAGCCCAGCACTTAGTGAAAATATTATTGGTATTGCCAATGTTAAAGACGTGTTTAGATCACAAAAACTTGGCGATATTGCGGGTTGTATGGTTCAAGAAGGTGTGGTTAGAAAAGACTCACCAATTCGTGTATTGCGTGACAGCGTGGTTATCTTTGAAGGCGAGTTAGAATCATTAAGACGCTTTAAAGATGACGTTAAAGAGGTTAAATCAGGAACTGAATGTGGCATCGGTGTTGCAGGTTATAACGATGTTCAGCCGGGAGATCAGATTGAGGTCTTTGAGCGTGTTGAAACAGCGCGTACTCTATAACGCTAATGGCACAACAGGAATCCTTTAGAATTGAACGTATTAACGAGCTGGTTCGTCGTGAATTGGTGACGTTATTAAAAAACGAAACTAAAGATCCTCGGTTGGTCAACGTGGTTATTACTGACGTGCTAACCAGTCGTGATTTGAGTGCGGCTAAGGTTTACTACACAGTGTCTGAGCAAGATCAAAAAGAAGTTGAGATATTGCTGAATAAAGCCTCAGGATTCTTTCGTTCGCGCCTTTCAAAAACCGTTGATTTGCGCCATACACCTGCACTGAGATTTATGTTTGATCCTGCACCTAATACCGGTGCAAGAATAGACGACCTACTTTCTAAGCTGTAAACTTAGCCATGTCACGGCGTAACCTAAAAGGCAGAGATATTAATGGTGTTGTCTTGTTGGATAAAGACACCGGACTAAGCTCCAATGCTGCTCTACAAAAGGTTAAACGACTTTTTTTTGCTAAAAAAGCAGGGCATACTGGCAGTTTAGACCCACTTGCTAGTGGCATTTTGCCGATTTGCTTAGGTCAGGCAACCAAGGTGGCTCAATTTTTACTTGATGATGATAAGCGCTATTTTGTTCGTGGCAAGCTGGGGGAAAATACCGATACGCTCGATTGTGAGGGGGAGGTTGTACAAACCCAGGAATATAAGCACTTAAGCGAGGCAGCTATCAAAAAGGCCACCATGAGTTTTATTGGCGACATCTTGCAAATTCCACCCATGTATTCAGCGTTAAAGAAAGACGGCCAGCCCTTGTATAAGCTAGCTAGGCAAGGTATTGAGATTGAGCGCCCGCCCCGCCCCGTCACCATTCATAGTATTGATTTTATCAGCTATAAAAAAGGCATTATCACCCTAGAGGTGAGTTGCTCTAAGGGTACCTATATTCGCAGTTTAATTCAAGATATTGGCGATCAGCTGGGCTGTGGAGCGCACGTTATTGAGCTTAGGCGCACAGGCTTTGCCCATATTGACATTAGTGAAACCATTAAGTTTTCTGAGCTAGAGGCGCTCGCTACTGAGGATTTTAAATCGCTCGACGCGCATATTTTCCCCAGTGAGCAAATGTTGCCTAATATTCCAAACGTCAGCTTAGATGCACAACAAACCATAGATATTAAATACGGGCGAAGTATTCTTTCAGAGCAAAAAAGTGAGCAGCACACGGTTAAATTGTTTGATCCGCAACAGCAGTTTTTAGGTATTGGCGAATTAACACTAGATGGTGTCATTGCACCCAAACGTCTTTTTGTTTAATCTATAATTTAATTTATGAATACGGGAGATAATAAAAAAGGCGCCTTGGTAGGCTACGGCTTTGATGACAACTTGATGCGCAGCGTTAAGGGTGATGAAGGTCTGAAGGACAGCGTGTATAACCGTGAGCGCACTCAAAGCATTGTTGATGACAATATTGAAGAGTTGATGGATGTGGTTTTATTTTTGCTGTTATCAACCGGCATTTATCGTATTGTTATTGGCTTGAATAACGGCGAAATCAAAACCTCTTCTGTGTTTGATCCATTTAATGTTGAGATTCATCTTGCTGAAGATTTGTTGGTGCCTGATTATGTTTTTAATCATTTTGGCATGATTGCCCTGGATGAAAAAGAGGCATTAATTAAACGCTATTATCAAATGCTTGAGCACGATCGAGCGTTTGACTATTTGTCTGATGAGTGGCAAACGGCTTTTCATCAACGCAATAAAGATATGAAACAACTAACGGATGAGGGCGAGCTTAGATATATTGTTGACCATATTCCAGAGCTTAGAAATTTAGATGGTTATTATTTGCGCTCAGCCGTGATTAATTTATTTAACTCGACCATTTCTATGTCATTTAACTGTGATGGTACACAGATTATGTCGCATAAGAAATTTAGAGAGTTTATCGAAGAATACGTATAGGAAAAAATATGAAAGTTTTAGTAATTGGCGCAGGCGGCCGCGAGCATGCCTTAGCTTGGCAGTGTGCTAAGTTTGATAATGTTAAAGAGGTTTTTGTGGCACCGGGTAATGCGGGTACTGAGCTAGAAGGCAAGCTGACCAATGTTGATATTGGCGCTGAAGATATTAACGGGCTGATTAAATTCGCTCAAGATAATCAAATTGATATCAGTATTGTTGGCCCGGAAGCGCCACTGGTGATTGGTGTGGTAGATCGTTTTCAAGCGCAAGGGCTGGCTATTTTTGGCCCAACTGAAGCCGCTTCACAACTCGAAGGCTCAAAAGCATTTTGTAAAGATTTTTTGGATCGTAACAATATTCCAACTGCCTATTATGATGTTTTTACTGAGGTTGATCCTGCGGTTAAATACGTACAAGAAAAAGGCACGCCGATTGTTATTAAGGCCGATGGTTTGGCTGCAGGTAAAGGCGTTATTATTGCCAATACTGAAGCTGAAGCGGTTGTTGCAATTAACGATATGCTAGAAGGAAATCGCTTTGGTGAAGCGGGTTCACGTGTTGTTATTGAAGAGTTTTTAGTGGGCGAAGAGGCGAGTTTTATTGTGATGGTAGATGGTAAAAATATCTTACCAATGGCCACCTCACAAGACCATAAAGCACGAGATAATGGCGATCAAGGTCCGAACACAGGCGGCATGGGTGCTTACTCTCCAGCACCAATTGTGACCGACAAAATATTTCAAGATGTGATGGAGCGTGTTATTCGTCCAACAGTTGACGGCATGGCATCTGAGGGCAATTCTTACACCGGGTTTTTATACGCCGGTTTAATGATTGACCAGCAGGGCAACTCCAAAGTGTTAGAGTACAACTGTCGTTTTGGCGACCCTGAAACGCAACCTATTATGATGCGTCTTAAATCTAATCTGGCAGAATTATGTCTATTGGCCACCCAAGGTAAATTGGACGAAGCGGAGATTAAGTGGGACGATCGCTCGGCTATGGGCGTGGTGTTAGCGGCCAATGGCTACCCGGATGCTTATCCATCTGGCGAGGTTATTGGCTTGCCTGTAGACGGCAGTGATGCCAAAGTATTTCATGCAGGCACCAAAATACAGGGTGATAAGGTACTTACTAGTGGTGGGCGAGTTTTGTGTGCAACGGCTTTGGGTGCAGACACCCAGCAGGCGCAAACCAATGCTTACCAGCTGCTTGAAAAAATTGATTGGCCAAGTGCTTATTATCGAACCGATATTGGTTTTAAAGCGCTTTAAGATCAGCCTTTGATTTAACACCCAGTGCGATAAGATGGGTGTAATATGTTAAGCGTTAGATCGGGTATTTTGATACGGTATTTTTACTTGAGGGCGTATGAAAGTTTTAGTTGCAGGCAGTGGCATTATAGGCATTACTTCGGCCTATTATTTGGCAAAATCTGGCCACGAAGTGACGGTCATCGAGCAAGAATCAGAGCCAGCGCTAGGAACAAGTTTTGCCAATGCGGGGCAGTTGTCATACGGCATGTCATCGCCTTGGGCAGGGCCCGGCATTCCTATCAAGGCCATGAAATGGTTAGTGGCAAAGTATGCGCCCTTGATTATCAACCCAAAACTCACCCTGCTTACTTTTAAGTTTTTATTTAGAATCTTAAGAAACTGCACAGTAAGTCGTTATGAGATTAATAAATCTCGCATGGTTCGAGTCTCAAAATACTCCCAACAGGCCATTGCTGAGATGGTTCAAGAGCATGATTTTGATTTTGAGCTAAGAAGCCATGGTTTGTTGCAAATTTTTAGAACGCAAGCACAACTCGATGCCGCTAAAAAAGACATGGCAGTTTTAGATGCTTATCAAGTTAAGTATGAGCAACTAGATGTCGCAGGCTGTATTAAGGCCGAGCCTGCGCTTGTTCATGTCCAAGATAAAATCACAGGTGGGTTGCGCTATTTAGAAGATCAAAGCGCTAATTGCTTTTTGTTTGCCAACCATCTAACAAAAATCTGCAAGCAAATGGGGGTGAAGTTTGAGTTTAATGTGAGTATTCAGCAGATTAACGCCGAGCACCAAAAAATTACCAGCATCCAAACAGATCAAGGCGATTATCAGGCCGATAAATATGTAATTGCTTTGGGCAGTCAGTCAGCCGATATCTTGGCACCACTTGGCATACACTTGCCAATCTACCCAGTTAAAGGCTACTCCATTACCCTGCCTATTAAAAACGATGTAGATGCGCCACAGGGTACACTAATGGATGAAACCTACAAAGTAGCCATTACCAGACTCGGCGACATTGTGCGTGTTGCTGGCATTGCTGAGCTAACAGGATATGACAAAACGCTGTCAGATTCTGGCGATCGTATAACCCAGTTTGTACTTCATGACTTATTCCCTAAAGCGACGGATCAAGTGCCAGATGACCAACTCTGGGCAGGATTGCGCCCTATGACACCTGATGGAACGCCTATTATTGGCAAAACGCCTTATGATAATTTATTATTAAACACCGGGCACGGAACCCTAGGCTGGACTATGAGCTTGGGTTCTGCAAAGGTGATTAACTCACTTGTATCTGAGCAAACACCCGAGATAGACATCGAAGGCCTTAGTATGTTTAGATACCAATAAATTCCAAGAACTCTATGATCATTGTTGGTGTTGATGAAGCGGGCCGTGGCCCATTAGTGGGCTCGGTGGTTGCGGGTGCAGTGGTACTGCCGAGCAAGTTTGAGCTGCCTGAGCTAACCGATTCTAAAAAACTCAGTGAGAAAAAACGTGAAACTTTATACGCACTTATTACTCAACAATGTCAATGGGCGGTGGGCGAGTCTAGTGTGCAAGAGATTGATGAAATTAATATTTTGCAAGCCACAATGCTAGCGATGAAGCGCGCTGTAGAAAATCTCAATCTTAAATATGATCAAGTTTTAGTTGATGGCAATCGCTGCCCTGATCTGCAATATTGCACGGCAATCGTTAAAGGAGATTTGACAGAGCCTGTTATTTCGGCAGCGTCTATTATTGCTAAAGTGACTCGTGACAGGCAAATGCTGGAACTAGATAAGCAATATCCTCAGTATGGATTTGCTCAACATAAGGGTTATGGTACTAAGGTGCACTTAGCGGCGCTCAAACAGCACGGTGCTATTCAAGGCCAGCATCGAGCTTCTTTCGCTCCGATTAAACGTTTAATCGGTTAAAAAGGCGTGCCTTCCATGGCGCTACCACCATTCAATTCTTGAATTTGGCGTTTTAACTCCGCTTTTTTAGCATCAAGCTCTACTTGCTTTTTTAATAGCTCGGCTTTTTTCTGCGTTGCTATTTCTCTTTGTCGATCACGCTCAATTTCAGCGGCTGGGCGGGTTTTTAGGTAATCAAAACGCTTAACAATTTTTTTGGCCCATTTAGCCTTGGAAGCAACTTTAACCGCTTTTTGCGCTTCACGCTGTGTCACCGCACCCATTAAGTAAACCGTTTGGTTTTCAGTCATCACCCTAACAAGGGTTGGATGAAATACCTCTTGATCATGAAACAAAGTCTCTACTTGTGCAGTGATAGCTGCATCTTTAGAGCGACTTAACAACCCGCTGTTCGGACCAACAGTTATTTCGTTAAACACTTGTTTGATTTTTGGATCTTGAATTTGGGCTTGTTCAATTGTGTACTTTAGCACTGTATTGCTCGGCACTTCACCGGTAATTAGCACGCTTTTGTTGTACACCATAAAATTAAGATGCGAATTCTCTAGCGTAATATCTTGGCTTGGCCAAGCAAGCATTCTAAACATAATGGTTCTATCATCTAGCACCTCACCTGCACTGCGTCTGTCATTGGTAGTGGTAATAATGGTGCTAATAGTTGAGGCGCCTTGAATCGCAGGCAAACAGCCCGTTAGCAAGAGTGAATTGGCGATTAATACAGTGGCAAGCAGTAATTTTTTCATAAATAATTAGCCTTCGAAGGCGTCTTTAATCCAGTTGATTTTAGGATATTTTAAATCAGATTCTAGTCCTACAACATCAAACCGACAGATATATTCATCAAACTCATCGTGTTGCTGCAAGTAGCGCTGTGCACTGCGAATAATTTTTGCCTGCTTGCTAGGGGTAACGGTGTCAGTGGCCGACCCAAAGCGTGTATTTTTTCGATAACGAACTTCAACAAAAACCAATACTTGCTCGGCTTTATCAAGCATAATAATATCTATTTCACCAACCTTGGTAAGATAATTTTGTTCAATTAGCGTTAGACCTTGCTGAATCAGATATTTCAGCGCAATGCCTTCTGCCTGATTGCCAACTTGTCTTTTAATACTAAACATGATCGGAACGCTTTATATTGTCGCCACCCCTATTGGAAATCTAGATGATATCACTTTTAGGGCAATTGAAACCCTAAAAAATGCAGACGTTATCTTGGCAGAAGATACGCGCCATTCCAAGCGTTTGCTTAATCATTACGATATCAAAACTGATTTACGCGCTTTTCATGAGCACAATGAAACGCAAAAATCTCAGTTGGTAATCAACGAGCTGCTTGAAGGCAAAAACATGGCACTCATCAGCGATGCGGGTACGCCACTGATTAGCGATCCTGGCTATGTGCTGGTACGTGAGGCCAAAAAAGCCGGCGTTATGGTCTCACCCATTCCGGGCGCCAGTGCGATGATTAGTGCCATGAGTGTGGCTGGTATTGCCAGCGACCAATTTGGATTTTTTGGTTTTTTGCCCAACAAACAAATTGCTAGAATTAAGGCCATTCAGGCTATTGCACACATTGATCAAACTGCTATTTTTTACGAATCACCCAAGCGCATTTTAGCGTGTGCGCGCGACCTACAAAGCGTTTTGGGCAGCGAGCGAGTTGTGTGCTTTGCCAAAGAGCTGACCAAATCTTTTGAAACCATTAAAACTGATACCCTGCCTAATTTGATTAACTATCTAGAAGCAGACCAAGCGCATCAAAAAGGCGAATTTGTGGTTTTAATTTCCAGTATCGATAAAAACAACAAGGTTATCGGCGAGGAGCAATTAGACAAAATACTGCCCATTTTACTGGTGGAAATGGGTGCTTCAAAAGCCGCCAAGCTAGCCGCAAAAATAACCGGCATTGACAAAAAACATTGCTACCAAAGGGCAATTGACCTATAAGGATTTATTATGGATTTCTATACCCGACATATTTTCTTTTGTAACAATCAGCGCAAAGACGGCAAAAACTGTTGTTCTCAACTGGGCGCTAAGCAAATGTATCGTTATGCCAAAGACAAGTGTCGAGAAGAGGGGCAAATGGGCGAAGGCAAAATTGGCGTTAGCGAATCACGCTGTCTAGGGCGTTGCGAGTATGGGCCGGTGGCAGTTGTATATCCGGATAATGTTTGGTATCAATATATTGACGAAGAGGATATTGACGAAATCATCGATCAGCACTTAATCGCCGGAAAACCCGTTAAACGCCTACAGATTGACTAATTTTTGATATAAATTCTGCACTTTTTGCTTTATTTCGAAAATTTCCGAATTATTTTCAATCACATCAATGGGCAACTGATCTGCTAGTTTTAGTCTGTTTTCTGCACTGGTTTGTGCAGAAATAAGTGTTTTTGCAGAGTTTTTATCAATATTTTCACGTTTTATTAGTCTTTTTAGCTGATTTTGTTCATCACAGCTAACAATAATAGCTCTATCGAACAAATAAGCTAAGTTTTTTTCAACTAGTAGCGGTATTTCGATAATAACCAGCTTATTTTTAACCTTTTTGATCTCCATTTGCATTTTTTCCAATATTTTTGGGTGCAAAATTTCCTCAATTTTTTCTTGATTGGCTGGATTTTTTAATAAAACCTCTCGTAACGCGCGTCGATTCAAAGTTTGATCAGTATTCAAGATGGAGTCGCCAAAACAATCGATTAATTCGCTCAGGCCTTTGGTGCCAGGTTCAACCATCAAACGCGACAACTCGTCAAGGTCGATAATATCCACGCCCAGATCAGAAAAGATTTGAGCAACGTTTGATTTGCCACAAGCAATCCCGCCAGTTAGTGCAATTTTAATGGGTGAGTTCATGAGCTTGATTTTAGCAATATTAACCTTTAACTATTGACATTTACATCAAATGTCTTGATAATACACGCTCTTTGGTTATGTAGCTCAGCTGGTTAGAGCACAGCATTCATAATGCTGGGGTCGGTGGTTCAAGTCCACCTATAACCACCATCTATTCTAATACCCCTTTTCAGGGGTATTTTTTTTGTCATATTTTCTAGTAATGAGTCACGGTATTATGAATACTGAGGTCGATGGTTCAAGCCTGCCTATAATATCCACCCCCTATTTGAGTGCCTCTTGTCAGGGGTGTTTTTTTGCCACATATCTAAGCCATAAAAATCCAGATAATCCGGCAAGCAAGGAGGCTGACAAAATTCCGATCTTGGCTTGAAAAATGAGTTCAGGAGTTTTTAGAAAAGCCAGTTCTGCTATAAATATAGACATGGTGAAGCCAATGCCACCTAAAAGTGCGATGCCAAAAATTTGGCTCATGCTGCTCTGATCTGGAAGTTTGGAGATTTTTAATTTTATAGCGAGCCAAGAAACGCCAAATATTCCAATTACTTTTCCGACAATGAGACCTAAGATGATTCCCATTGATATGGGCTCAATAATAACATTACCAATCGAGTTAAAATCTATCGCAATACCTGCGTTGGCTAGTGCAAATAAAGGGATAACCACTAAAGCCACTGGAAGGTGTAAGTCATGTTCAAGCCTAGCAGCTGGCGATCTGACAGAATTAATTTTGTCTTGTATGTTGATTAGAATAGCCTTTTGCTCTTCATGTAACATGTAGTTTTCACGTGGGGGGTATTTGTCATATTCGTCTAGTAATTTCTTAGTATCTTTGGGAAGGCTCGAGGAGGTTTGCTTGGGTTTTGAAGGGACTGCCATAGCGGCAATAACGCCCGCAATAGTTGCATGGACGCCTGATTCAAACACAAAGAACCACATGAGAGTACCTATTATAAAATAAGGCAAAATCATATGAATACCAAAACGATTAAAAAGAACTAAAATTAAAAAAGCAACACCAGCTAAGGCGAGCGGTGCAATGTGGATTTGATCGGTATAAAATACTGCAATCACCAAAACCGCACCCAGGTCGTCAACAATGGCCAGCGCGACTAAAAATGTGACCAATGCTGTTGAGACTCTTTTGCCTAATAAGACTAATACGCTAATTGCAAATGCGATGTCTGTCGCCATAGGCACGCCCCATCCGCCGGAGCCAATCTCGTCTACATTGAGGCTGAAGTATATTAATGCAGGAAAAACCATGCCACCAATAGCGGCCATAATAGGTAGGGCCGCCACTTTTATATTTGACAATTCTCCTACTAGGACCTCTCTTTTTATTTCTAGTCCGATCATAAAAAAGAATAAAGTCATTAGACCATCGTTGATCCAATGATGAATGCTGTGTGATAATTTCCACGAGCCAATATTAAGATCTATTTTTGTGTGGAATAGTTGCTCATAGTTTTCCGTTAATGGCGTATTAGCTAAAATTAATGCCAATATCGTCATGAACATTAAGATTTTTCCGGTTGTGGTTTGGGCATGAATAAAATGCTCAAACGGCGTTGATATTTTTTCAAAGGCCTTTTCCCACGGGGCGTATAACTTCATTTTATCTCGCTTAAATTTGTATTATAAAATTAGCTTTATAATACCTAATGAATTAATAAGTTTGGGTCACCTAGTGAATTAATAAGTTTGGGTCGTTCTATTTTTTCAGAAGAAACCCCGTTAGATCAACGCCCAGGGCCAGCCTTGAAATTTTCCTAGTTTCTGAGTATAATTGCTCTCTTTTGCATTCAAGGAAATTTAATATGCCATCACGCAGAGACCTAGCAAACGCGATTCGTGCCCTAAGTATGGACGCCGTTCAAAAAGCAAATTCAGGCCACCCAGGTGCACCAATGGGCATGGCAGATATTGCTGAAGTGCTTTGGAACGACCATATGAAGTATAACCCAACCAGCTCTCAGTGGGCTGATCGCGATCGTTTTGTTTTATCGAATGGCCACGGCTCAATGTTGATGTATTCGTTACTACATTTAACGGGTTTCGAATTAAGCATGGACGATATTAAAGATTTCCGTCAATTACACGCTAAAACAGCAGGCCACCCTGAGTATGGTTACGCTGAAGGTATTGAAACAACAACGGGTCCGTTAGGACAAGGCATTACTAATGCGGTTGGTATGGCAATTGCTGAGCGCACATTAGGCGCACAATTTAACAAGCCGGGTCATACAATTGTTGATCACAACACTTATGTATTTATGGGCGATGGTTGTTTAATGGAAGGTTTGTCGCATGAGTCATGTGCAATGGCGGGTACATTAGGCCTAGGTAAATTAATTGCATTTTGGGATGATAACGATATTTCAATTGATGGTCACATTGGCGATTGGATGGAAAAAGGCGTTCCAGGACGTTTTAACTCATACGACTGGCATGTTGTGGCTGTTGATGGCCATGATGCAGATGCAATCAGCAAGGCAATCACTGAGGCTAAGGCCGTTACTGATAAGCCATCTTTAATCTGTTGTAAGACAGTTATTGGCTTTGGTTCACCAAATTTATGTGGCACACACGATTGTCACGGTGCACCACTAGGTGATGAAGAAATTGCAGCAACACGTAAAGAACTAGGCTGGGATTCAGCACCATTCGAAATTCCTGCAGACATTTACGCAGGTTGGGATCATAAAGCCCAAGGCGCGACTGATGAAGCAGCTTGGAATGATGCATTTGCAGCATACAAGACTGAATTCCCTGCAGATGCAGCTGAATTTGAGCGTCGTATGGCCGGTGATTTACCAGCTAACTTCGAAATGGAAATGGACAAGTTTATTGCTAAGACTCAAGAAGAGATGCCAAAGATTGCTTCTCGTCAAGCATCACAAAAAGCTATTGAGGCAATGGGACCATTACTACCAGAAATGTTTGGTGGTTCAGCTGACTTAACAGGCTCTAACCTAACCAACTGGTCAGGTACGGTTAAAGTTAATGCAGACAACGCGAATGGTAACTACATCTCTTGGGGTGTACGTGAGTTTGGTATGGCACACATGATGAACGGTATGGTTCTACATGGTGGTTTTAAAGTTTACGGCGCAACCTTCTTCATGTTTATGGAGTTCATGCGTAATGCACTACGTATGTCTGCCTTGATGAAGATCGGTACGATTTACGTCTACACGCATGACTCTATTGGTTTGGGTGAAGATGGTCCAACACACCAGCCAGTTGAGCAATTAGCGACAATGAGAGTTATTCCTAACTTTGAAACATGGAGAGGTTGTGATGCAACTGAGTCTGCGGTTTCATGGAAAGAGGCGGTTATTAGAGACAATGGTCCAACTGCATTAGTATTCTCGCGTCAAGCACTAGCGCCAAACGAGCGAACAGCTGAGCAAGTAGCTAATATCTCGAAAGGTGGTTACGTACTTAAAGACTGTGCTGGAACGCCTGATGTTGTCCTAATTGCAACGGGTTCAGAGGTTGGCTTAGCGGTTGAATCTGCAGCAGCGTCAAGCAAAAATGTTCGTGTTGTTTCTATGCCTTGTCCTGAAAGATTTGATAAGCAAGATGGCGAATACAAAGAAAGCGTATTGCCAACGGGTGTTAAGCGTGTTGCGATTGAGGCAAGTATTGACAACGGCTGGTACAAATATGTTGGTTTAGAGGGAGCTATCGTTGGTATGAAATCATTCGGTGAGTCTGCACCAGCGGATCAATTATTTAAAGAATTTGGCTTCACAGTAGAAAATGTTGTAAACACTATTGATGGGCTTTTTAAAGATGGCTGTTGCGGCAGCTGTTCTTAATTTTATTAATAAAGTAAAAGGAGTAGAAAAATGACAATTAAAGTAGGTATTAACGGTTTTGGTCGTATTGGTCGCATGGCATTTCGTGCAATTAAAAAGGACTTCCCTGAATTAGAAGTAGTCGGTATTAACGACTTATTAGAAAATGATTACTTAGCATACATGCTTAAGTACGATACAGCACAAGGTCGTTTTGACGGTGAAGTAGCGGTTGAAGGAAACAACTTTATTATCGATGGCAAGAAAGTTCGTCTTTCAGCTGAGCGTAATCCTGCAGACCTTAAGTGGGACGAAATTGGTGCAGAGATCGTCATCGATTGTACGGGTTTCTTCTTAACTGAAGAGTCTTGTCAGGCACACATTGATGCGGGTGCTAAGAAAGTTGTTCAATCAGCACCTTCTAAAGATGGTACGCCAATGTTTGTATACGGTGTAAACCACGAAGAATACGCAGGTCAAGCAATCGTTTCAGCAGCTTCTTGTACAACTAACTGTTTAGCGCCAATTGCAAAAGTTATCGATGATAACTGGGGCTTAAAGCGTGGTTTAATGACGACGGTTCACGCATCTACTGCAACCCAGAAAACTGTTGACGGCCCTTCAATGAAAGATTGGAGAGGTGGACGTGCGGTATTTGAGAACATCATCCCTTCATCAACAGGTGCTGCTAAGGCAGTAGGTGTTGTACTACCTGAGCTTAACGGCAAATTAACAGGTATGGCTTTCCGTATTCCTTCGGTTGACGTTTCAGTTGTTGACTTAACGTGTGAGCTTGATAAGCCTGCAACTTACGAAGAAATTTGTGCAGCTATGAAAGAAGCTTCTGAAGGTTCTATGAAAGGCACATTAGGTTACACAGAAGAAGCGGTTGTTTCTTCTGACTTCCGTGGCATTAGTCAATCTTCAATCTTTGATGCTGGTGCAGGTATTGCACTAGATGACACGTTTGTTAAGGTTGTATCTTGGTATGACAACGAGTATGGTTACACATGTAACATGCTTCGTTTAGTACAGCACGTAGCTTAATATTTAAAACAACGGCCTGCTTAGGCAGGCCGTGTTTTTATATGCCAGATTTAATCATCAAAGACTCTCAACTTAGCGTTGAAGAAGTCATTGAAAAATTAAAAGAAGCGGTTCCAAACAATAAGTTTGGAATTTTGCATTCTTACGATATTAAACAAACACTGGCTGGAAAAGGCCAAGTATTGGCAGAAGAGTGCCATGTGTTTGAAATTTGCAATCCAGTGGTTGCAAAGAATATCCTTGAGAAGGATATGAATTTGGCAAGCGTTTTACCTTGTCGAATTTCGGTATATACAATGGATGGCGCCACTAAAGTAGGAATGGCGTCACCCGCTAAACATATTGCTCAATTGACGGATTTAGACTTATCTCTAATCATCGATCCAGTTGAGCAGGCACTGATTAACATTGTTGATCAGTCAATTGCATAAATAACTAGGAGAAAATAATGTCAGTTATCAATTTATCAGATCTAGATCTAAGCTCTAAAAAAGTCTTAATTCGTCAAGATTTAAACGTCCCTATTAAAGACGGTGTTGTTACCAGCGATAAGCGTATTAAGGCTTCTGTGCCAACTATTAAGATGGCTATGAAGCAAGGCGCAAAAGTGCTACTTATGTCGCACCGTGGTCGCCCGACTGAAGGCGAATATAGTGATGAGTTTACTTTGCAGCCAGTGGCAGATCGCTTAACAGAAATCTTAGGCGTGACAGTGCGCTTAGAAAAAGATTGGTTAAATGGTGTTGAGATGAATGACGGTGAAGTAGTTTTATGTGAAAACGTTCGTTTTAATGAAGGCGAAATGGCAAATGACGACGCATTATCAAAGCAAATGGCTGCGATGTGTGACATCTTTGCGATGGATGCATTTGGTACAGCACATCGTGCACAGGCTTCTACACATGGTGTGGCTAAGTATGCGCCAATCGCTTGTTCTGGCCCGTTACTTTCAGGCGAGCTAGAAGCGTTAAGCAAGGCACTTGATAATCCTAAGCGCCCAATGGTTGCGATTGTTGGCGGTTCTAAAGTGTCAACTAAGTTAACCGTATTAGAGTCTTTATCTAAAATTGTTGATCAGTTAGTTGTTGGTGGCGGTATTGCCAATACGTTTATTGCAGCACAAGGTCACAACGTCGGTAAATCATTGTGTGAAAGCGACCTAATTCCAACGGCTGAGAAGCTCATGAGAGATTGTGAAATCCCAGTGCCAACTGATGTGGTTTGTGGCAAGGAATTTTCTGAGACCGCTGCAGCTGAAACTAAGAATTCAAATGAGGTGGTTGATGACGATATGATTTTTGATATTGGTCCAAATTCAGCAAATGAGTTGGCAGAAATTATGAAAAATGCTGGCACAATTGTTTGGAATGGCCCGGTGGGCGTATTTGAATTTGACCAATTTGCAGGTGGAACTAAAACACTAGCAATGGCAATCGCTGAGTCTGATGCGTTTTCAATTGCAGGGGGTGGCGATACACTCGCAGCAGTTGACAAATACGATATTGAAGACAAAGTTAGCTATATTTCAACTGGCGGCGGCGCATTTTTAGAATTCTTAGAAGGTAAAAAATTACCAGCAGTAGAAATTCTTGAGCAAAGAGCGGCGGAGTAAAGCTTGATCAGAAGAACTAAAATATTAGCAACCCTAGGCCCAGCAACGGATAGACCAGGGGTTTTGGACAGCATTCTGGCAGCAGGCGTTAATGTCGTGCGTATAAACTTTTCTCACGGTTCTGAAGCAGAGCATTTGGGCAGAGTTCAGGCGGTTCGTGACTGGGCGCATGCAAACGATACTTATATTGGTGTACTGATGGACCTTCAAGGTCCTAAGATTCGCACCGCATCTTTTAAAGATGGTATAAAAATCACTTTAAATAATGGTGATCATTTTGCGCTTGATGCGGATCAAGATGAATTATCAGGCGACCAGGCTTCTGTTGGTATTGCTTATAAAACACTACCTCAAGAGGTTAAGCCAGGTAATATTTTAATCCTGGATGACGGAAAAATTGTTCTACAAGTAAGTAGTATCGACGGTAATAAGATTAACACTCTGGTTACTCAGGGCGGTATCTTGTCTGATAAGAAAGGTATTAATTTACGTGGCGGCGGCTTGTCTGCTAATGCGCTTACTGAAAAAGACAAAAAAGACATCTTTACGGCCGCAAAGGCTAAAGCTGACTATGTTGCTTTATCATTCCCGATTAGTGGTGATGATGTTCGTGAAACTAAAGCCTTACTCGTTAAAGCGGGTTGTAAAGCAGGCGTTATCTCAAAAATTGAGCGTGCAGAGTCGTTAGAAAAAGACACCATTCTTGATATTATTAATGAATCTGCCGGCATTATGGTGGCGCGCGGTGATTTGGGTGTTGAAATTGGTGATGCGCAACTACCAGCACAACAAAAACGCCTCATTCAAATGGCGCGAGCGAATGATCGTATTGTTATTACTGCGACGCAAATGCTTGAGTCCATGATTGAAAACCCAATCCCAACACGAGCTGAAGTTTTTGACGTGGCTAATGCAGTACTTGATGGTACTGATGCGGTGATGCTGTCAGCAGAAACGGCAGCTGGAAATTTTCCTGAAAATGCAGTACGCACTATGGCAGAGGTTTGCCTTGAAGCGGAGAAAAATCCAATTGCCAAAGAGTCGCACCATCGATTGAATGAGTCATTTGAGTATATTGATGAAACCATTGCCATGAGTGCTATGTACGCCGCTAATCATTTAGGGGCAAAGGTTGTAGTATCATTGACTCAGACTGGAAAGACAGCCATGTGGATGTCGCGAATTAGCTCAGGAATTTCAATTTACGCAATGTCAGACAATGTTCAGACGTTGCGTAAGGTTACTCTGTATCGTGGCGTATATCCGTGCAGTATTGATAAAGACACCAGCTCAGAATGGTCAGATGTTAACCAAAAAGTTATTGATACACTGACAAAAAACAGTGTTGTTGAAGATAGAGATTTGGTAGTATTGACCAAAGGAATGTATAAAGATAAATCAGGCGGAACCAACATGATGAAGATCCTTCGTGTCGGCGATGCTAACTATTAAAAAAAGTAATCAAGTAAAGGAGAAAATATGTTAATTTCATTAAGAGAATTATTAGACCACGCCGCAGAAAACAACTACGGTATGCCAGCGTTTAACGTTAACAACATGGAGCAGGTTCATGCGATCATGGAAGCGGCTGACAGAACTAATTCACCCGTTATTATGCAGGGTTCTGCAGGTGCGCGTGGTTATGCAGGCGAGCCGTTCTTACGTCACTTAATTATTGCAGCTACTGAAATGTACCCACATATCCCAGTGGTTATGCACCAGGATCATGGTTCAGAGCCAGCAGTTTGTTTGCGCTCAATTCAGTCAGGTTTTTCATCAGTGATGATGGATGGTTCTTTAGAAGCAGACTGCAAAACACCATCTTCATTTGAATACAATGTTGACGTGACTAAAAATGTTGTGGCAATGGCTCACGCCGGCGGTGTTTCAGTTGAAGGCGAATTAGGTTGTTTAGGTTCATTAGAAACAGGTGAAATGGGCGAGGAAGATGGTCATGGTGCTGAAGGTAAATTAGACCTTGATATGTTATTAACAGGTGTTGAAGAAGCAGCTGATTTTGTTAAAGCAACTAACGTTGACGCTTTAGCTATTGCTATTGGTACATCACACGGTGCTTACAAGTTTACCCAAGAGCCAACGGGTGAAATTTTACGTATCGACCGCATTAAAGAAATTCATGAGCGTATTCCTGACACTCACTTAGTTATGCACGGTTCTTCTTCAGTGCCACAAGATTGGTTAAAGATCATCAACGACTTCGGTGGTGATATGGGCCAAACTTATGGTGTTCCAGTAAGTGAAATTCAAGAAGGTATTAAAAACGGTGTGCGTAAAGTTAACATCGATACCGACTTACGTATGGCGTCTACTGGTGCAATTCGTAGACATTTGTCTGAAAATACATCAAACTTCGATCCACGTAAATTCTACAAAGAAGCAACTAATGCTATGAGCGATATTGTTGCAGCGCGTTTTGAAGCATTTGGTGCAGCGGGCCAAGCAGATAAGATTACAGTGACTTCATTAGATGAAATGAGTCAAAAGTATGCTGCAGGTGAATTAGACGCAAACATTAAGTAAGCGCCTAACGATCAAGTATCAGAAGGGCTCGTTTATGACGAGCCTTTTTTATTTCTAAGGGAAATTAATGAGTCAAAAACCACACTATTCAGTCATTGTTATTGGTGGCGGCCATGCAGGAACAGAGGCTGCACTTGCCTCTGCACGCATGGGGGTTGATACACTGCTGGTTTCTCATAATATCGAAACCTTGGGGCAAATGAGCTGTAACCCTGCGATTGGCGGAATTGGTAAAGGGCACTTGGTAAAGGAGATCGATGCAATGGGTGGTGCAATGGCTAGTGCTATTGACAAAGCTGGCATTCAGTTTCGCACTTTAAATGCTTCAAAAGGTCCTGCAGTTCGAGCAACGCGAGCGCAAGCTGACCGAGTATTGTACAAGGCAGCCATTCGTTATACTTTAGAAAATCAAGAAAACCTGTCTTTATTTCAACAAGCGGTTGATGATTTGGTGATTGAAAATGACATGGTAACTGGTGTCATAACGCAAATGGGGCTTACCTTTACGGCCGATAAAGTGATTCTTACTTCGGGTACTTTTTTGGGTGGTATTATTCACATTGGACAGAAAAATTTCCAAGGTGGGCGAGCGGGTGATGCCCCTTCGAACCCTTTGTCTAGAAAATTGCGTGAATATGATTTGGGCGTGGGACGGCTAAAAACAGGCACACCACCAAGACTAGATGGGCGCACGTTGGATTATTCCCTCATGCAAGAGCAACCGGGTGATCAGCCACTACCCAGTTTTTCTTTTATGGGAAAGCCGTCAGATCATCCAGAGCAAATTTCGTGTTTTATTACCCATACCAATGAAAAAGCACACGACTTTATTCGCGCTGGGCTAAAAGACTCGCCAATGTACACGGGTAATATTGAAGGCATTGGCCCAAGATATTGTCCGTCTATTGAAGATAAGGTTGTACGCTTTGAAGAGCGCAATTCGCATCAAATTTTTGTAGAGCCAGAAGGCTTAACCACGAATGAAGTTTACCCAAACGGCATTTCAACTTCCTTGCCGTATGAGGTTCAAGTAGATTTTATCCATTCGATTAAAGGCTTTGAGAATGCACAAATTGTACGTCCTGGTTATGCCATTGAATATGACTTCTTTGATCCACGTGGTCTAAAGCAAACACTAGAAGTTAAGCGTATTGCAAATTTGTATTTTGCAGGTCAAATTAACGGCACGACGGGCTATGAAGAAGCGGCAGCGCAAGGGTTGTTGGCAGGTGTTAATGCCGCATGCGCCGTTCAGGGTAAGGATGCTTGGCTGCCAAAGCGTGATGAAAGTTATATTGGCGTTATGGTGGATGACTTAATTACCAAAGGTACGAATGAACCGTACCGTATGTTTACCTCGCGCGCTGAATATCGATTGCTCTTGCGTGAGGATAATGCCGATGAACGTTTGTGCCCTATTGCCCGAAAGTTGGGCCTCATTAGCGCAGATAGATACCAAGCATTTGAGCAAAAATATGCAGCCGTTGACCGCGAAAAACAGCGCCTAGAGAGCACTTGGATTCAAGCTGGTGACACACAGGCGGATGCAGTATTGGGTCAGAAGCTTAATCATGAATATTCGTTATTGGAGCTGCTTAAACGCCCTAAGGTGAATTATAAAATTCTCAGTCAAATTGATTCTGGACAGCCGTACTTAACTGACAACAAGCTAATTGGCGTGGTGGAAAATCAAATTAAATACGCAGGCTATATTAAGCGTCAATTGGATGAGATTGAAAAATACCGTAAAAATGAAAACACCCGCCTACCTGCCGATATAGATTACAATTCGATTCAGGCTTTGTCTGCAGAAGTGCGCCAGAAGTTGACGCAGCACCAGCCAGAAACCATTGGACAGGCTAGTCGAATCCAAGGTGTTACCCCCGCTTCTATTTCCATTCTATTGGTTTATCTCAAAACCTATAAAAAACTATGAGTGTTAAAACCTTGCTAATAGAGGGTGCAAAACAGATGGATATTGATCTTGAAGATCGGCAGGTATCTAGTTTATTGGCGTATTTGGAGCTTATTATTAAGTGGAATAAAACCTATAATTTAAGTGCTATTCGTCATTTGGAAGACGGCGTGAAAAAGCATTTGCTCGACAGTCTTTCGGTGATTCCTTATATTAAGCAAACACCCCTGCTTGATGTGGGTGCTGGTGCGGGCTTGCCAGGTATTGTTATTAGTATTATGAGGCCTGATTTAAAGGTGAGCGTGCTAGACAGTGTGGGTAAGAAATGTCGTTTTATGCAATTTGCAAAAACCCAGCTAGGTCTTAAAAATCTTACTGTGGTGAATCAGCGAGTTGAGGATTATCAGCCTGAGCAGTGTTTTGGGCAGATTACCTCAAGAGCATTTGCAGAAGTTGAAAAAACCTTGAGCCTAACCAAGCATTTATTGTGTGATAATGGTCATTATTTGTTGATGAAAGGAGATCATTTTGCCAACGAGACACTTGAAGGTTTTAGCCTTGAAGTGCATAAAATTCGAGTGCCTTATGTATCCGATCAGCGTTATTTTTTAGAAATACAGCCCCATTAAAATATGAAAAAAATTCTTTATTATTTATTAGCAATTATCCTTATTGGCGCTATCGCCTTGGTAACTTGGTTTGATACACTGGCCAAAGGTGCACTCGAATCTTATGCGCAACAATCAGTTGGATCTACTGTCAGCGTTGGTGAATTTAGAAGTGACTGGGACCAGGCTCAGGTAAATATTGACTTTATTGAAGTAGCAAATCCAGCGCATTTTTCCAATAAAAATGCCTTTGTTTTAAATCACTTGAGCGCCTCGCTCTCTGAGCAAACTCAAGATAAACTCGTGGTTTTAGAAGTGCTTGAGTTTGACGGCCTGTTATTTACTTTAGAGCAAAACAATGGCCAAGTAAATTTGGTTGAGTTGTTAAAACAGTTAAACCAACAATCTAAAAACGCCAAAAGCGACACTTTTAGTAAGCAAGCCTCAAGCCAAAGCGCAGATTCTACTCAGGCTTATCGTGTGATCATTAAACAGCTAAATTTTGTTAACACTCAGCTCTTTATTGATACACAATGGTTTAAAGAAACGGTTGTGGTGCCTGATGTACTTATTCATAATTTTGGTGGACAAGGTGGTATTCCACTGGCACAGATCGGCGTGGAAATCATGAAAGTTGCACTGACGCGTATTCAGGCTGAAGTTGAGAAAAATGGCTTAAGGCTTAGCGAAGAAGAAATTAAAGAAAGTGTTAATCGTCAATTGCGCAAAAAGCTAAATACGCTAACGGATGATCTAGACGATCAGAGTAAAAATTGGCTAAAAAAACTCGGGCTATAGGATGCATATTGTCGATTCCCATTGTCATATAGACCGTGTTGATTTTGAGCAGTTTGGCGGCAGTGTTGAGAGTATGCTGGCGCATGCAAACGAAATGTCTGTTAAAGAGTTTCTCTGTGTTTGTATTGATTTAGAGCATTTTGATGACGTCTTTTCGCTTGCCAAAAATCATGCACCCATTTATGCCTCCGTCGGCGTACACCCCACCGAACAAGAGGGTCAAGATCCAAGTGTTGATGAGTTGTTAGCCTTGGCAAATCATGAGAAAATTATCGCCATTGGTGAGACTGGGCTGGATTACTTTCATGTGGAAAAAGAATCTGCAGATTGGCAGCGAGATCGTTTTAGGCGTCATATTGCCGCGTCTAATCAATCAGCTAAACCGATGATTATTCATACGCGAGAGGCCAAAGCCGACACCATTCAAATTATGTCCGAGGAAAAAGCACAAGCAGGTGTGATGCATTGTTTTTCTGAAGATTGGGCAACTGCCAAAGCGGCACTTGATTTGGGTTTTTATATTTCATTTTCTGGCATTATCACCTTTAAAAGTGCGCAGGCGTTGCGCGAAGTGGCCAAAAAAGTCCCTGCAGATCGTTTGCTGGTAGAGACCGACTCACCTTATTTAACTCCAGTGCCTAATCGTGGAAAGCCCAATTCTCCGGCCTATACTTATTATGTGGCACAAAAATTGGCTGAAATTCGAGGCGTGAGTATTGAAGAAATTGCCAGTACGACTACTCAAAATTTTAAGCGTTTGTTCTTCTCAAAATAATGGCTGTTTCTTTTCAAACAATTGACGAATTTTCTGCTGGCCAGCGCCTAGATAATTTCTTGCTTAAAATTCTTAAAGGTGTGCCTAAGTCACATATCTATCGTGTTATTCGTAAAGGTGAAGTGCGGGTTAATAAAGGCAGGAAAAAAGCGGATTACAAACTTCAACTTGAGGATATTGTACGTATTCCGCCGATTAGCGTGAGTGAGAAAAAACCTGCACACGTCTCAGACAGTCTCAAAAAAATTCTGCTAGATGCTATTATTTATGAAGACAAAGGTTTGTTGATTATCAACAAACCAAGTGGCGTGGCAGTTCATAGCGGTAGTGGTGTTGATACCGGCGTGATTGAAGCACTTAGATCAGTATACAAAGAGCCTATTGAGCTGGTGCATCGTCTTGATCGGGCAACTTCAGGTGTCTTGTTAATTGCTAAAAAACGCAGTGTGCTGAAAAATTTGCATGAACAGCTGGCAAATCATGAGATGGAAAAACGCTATACCGCTTTAGTGAAAGGCGTTTGGTCAAAAAAACGCCACACCATTGATGCGCCACTTTATCAAAATTCAAGATATACAGTCGTGGATAGTAAAGGCAAGCATGCGGTTAGTCATTTTCAGCCACTTAAAAATTTTACTCAAGAGGGTTTTGCCGCTTCCTTAGTCGAGGTGACGATTGAGACAGGGCGTACACACCAAATACGTGCGCATGCGCAATACGCTGAGCATGCGATTGCGTGTGATGATAAGTATGGTGATAAAGAGTTTGACCGACAAGTTAAGTTTCGCGGACTTAAGCGTTTATTTTTACACGCACATCAGCTTACTTTTACCAATCCATTAACGGGTGATATTCAAAAAGCACAAGCGCCGTTATCAGTTGAACTGGAAGAGTTTTTAGCAAAACTATGAACGCATATTTCCGTTTGATGCGTCTAGATAAGCCGGTCGGTATTTATCTGCTCTTGTGGCCAACGCTTTGGGCGCTATTTTTGGCAGCAGAGGGTTGGCCAGAGCCCAGGCTATTGGTTATTTTTATATTGGGCGTGGTATTGATGCGTTCAGCAGGTTGTGTGATTAATGATTATGCTGATCGAAAAATTGACCAATTTGTAAAACGCACTCAGCATCGCCCGATTACCTCTGGAGAAATTTCAGCAAAAAATGCCTTGTTATTATTTTTTGGTTTGGTTGTCATGGCTTTTGGGCTGGTATTGTTTACCAATGCTTTGACGATTAAACTGGCTTTTATAGCGGTGTTTTTAGCAACTTTATATCCGTTTACCAAGCGTTGGACACACCTGCCTCAATTTGTTCTAGGGGCGGCTTTTGCCATGAGTGTGCCCATGGCATTTTCAGCAAGCAGTGGCGTAGTACCAAGCGCCGCTTGGTGGGTTTTTTCAGCGACGCTTATCTGGACGGTGATTTATGACACCATGTACGCTATGGCGGATCGAGATGAAGATTTAAAAATCGGGGTAAAATCTACCGCAGTTTTATTTGCACATTACGATCGCTTGATTTTGGCTGGATTACAAATAGGGCTTATTGGCGTCTTGTTAACAATTTCAGAAATTTTCAAAATGGGTGTTTTTTACGATATTTCTATTGTTTTTAGCGCCATATTAATGATTTATCATCAGTTTTTAATCAAAAATCGAGAAAAAACCGCCTGTTTTCAGGCTTTTTTGCATAATAATTACATTGGACTGCTAATTTTTATCGGAATAGCGCTATCTGTGACCCAATAGGTGTTTTAACGTTAAAAATTTCGCATTTTTTCAAAATATAGTCTTATAAATACCACTTTTTGGCAGTTTTTCATCATAAAAGCTTGACATTAGTCAAAAAACACTCTAAATTGTTAACAATCCGATCACAAAGGTTGGGTTGTTAATATAACTAAAAAGAGAGGAAACTATGTTTGATACTATTATAGGTACAATCAAAAAACTAACCGAAGCAGGTATTGCATTAATCGCTTTAGCTGTTGTGGTTCAAATAATCTTCGGTACGGGTGCTGCAGGTGTTCCGTTTATTGGTGGCGATGTTATCGGCACCATTACGGGCATCGTAGCTAGCCTTGGCTCACACGGACTAGTCGGTTTAGCATCCGTTGCTGTGATCTACGCTTTGTTCACACGCCAGTAATTAACAACATAAACAACCAATAAAAAACCCGCCGAAAGGCGGGTTTTTTGTCTTTAGTAAAAAGCTTAAATACCTCTAAGCAGTTCGTTAATACTTGTTTTAGAGCGAGTTTTAGCATCTACTTGCTTAACAATTACTGCACAGTAAAGTGAGTAGCTGCCATCTTTAGATGGTAAGTTTCCAGAAACCACAACCGAACCTGCAGGGATACGTCCGTAAGTAACCTCACCGGTTTCACGATTGAAAATCTTAGTTGATTGACCAATGTAAACACCCATTGAAATCACGGAGCCTTCTTCAACAATCACGCCTTCAACGACTTCTGAGCGAGCGCCAATAAAACAGTTGTCTTCAATAATGGTTGGACTGGCTTGAAGTGGCTCTAAAACGCCACCAATACCAACACCACCAGAAAGGTGAACGTTTTTACCAATTTGGGCACATGAACCAACAGTTGCCCACGTGTCAACCATGGTGCCAGAATCGACGTAAGCACCAATGTTAACGTATGACGGCATCAGTACGGTGTCTTGAGCAATGTATGAACCACGACGCGCGCTTGCTGGTGGCACGACGCGCACACCTGTTGCTTTAAATTCATCAGCAGACATATCAGCAAATTTAGAAGGGACTTTATCATAGTACTGAGTAAAACCACCCTGCATAGGTGTGTTGTCTTCAATTCTAAAAGAAAGTAGTACAGCTTTTTTAAGCCACTCATTAACCGTCCAGTCGCCGACACTTTGTCGCTCAGCAACACGAGCCTCTCCTGAATCAAGCATGCGAATTGCTTCATTAACGGCCTGTTTAACTTCAGGCGTGACATTTTGTGGATTGATATTTGCTCTATCTTCAAAAGCTGCTTCGATAATCTCTTTCATGGTGATTTTGGTCGTAAAAATTGGACATTATATCAGATGCGTGTTTTTAATAGGTGCTGGCAGTTTTATGGTTCTTACTTGATTGAAATCAAGAAAAAAAATAGGAAAAATGTTATGATATCGCAGTTCTTCTAAACACTGATAAAAAGTAGCTATGAGCGATAACAAAATCCAACTTGAAAATTTATATGAAGAGGGTGATCAATGGGTTCAAAACCTAGGTGATGAAACCATTCATGCAAAACGCATGGGTGGCATGTTTCGTAATTTTAAGTGGTTAGCTATTATTTTTTGGACGCCATTTTTTATCGGCCCATATATTACTTGGAACGACAAACAAGCTATCTTCTTTGATATGGAAAATAGACAATATCATTTGTTTGATATTACCATTTTCCCACAGGATATTTGGATGCTAACCATGGTGTTGTTATTTTTAGCAATTTTGCTGGCAGCGATGACTACCGTGCTTGGGCGCGTTTTTTGTGGTTATTTTTGTTTCCAAACGATTTGGACAGATATTTTTACCTGGGTAGAGGCTAAGGTTGAAGGTACGCCAATGAAACGCCGCAAGCTAGATAAGGCGCCTATGAGTTTTTACAAGCTAAAAACCAAGCTGATCAAGCATGCTATTTGGATGTCCATCGCCCTGTTTTCTGGCATTACTTGGATGTTGTATTTTGGCGTAACTTGGGCGGATTATTTCAATGCAGATATTAGCACCATCACCTTAACCATCACCGTTACGATTGCCTCAGGTGCTTATATTTTTGCCGGATTTATGCGCGAGCAAACTTGTATGTGGGTTTGTCCGTATGCACGTATTCAGGGTGCGATGGTAGACAACCAGAGTGTTATGCCCACTTATGATCATTATCGCGGTGAAAATCGGGGCAAATTGAAAAAAGGCGAATTTGTTGATGGCAATGGAGATTGTATTGATTGTAATCAATGTGTGGCCGTATGCCCAACGGGTGTTGATATTCGTAAAGGTCAAGAATACGGCTGTATTACTTGCGGCTTGTGCATTGATGCCTGTGATTCGGTGATGGAAAAAGTGGGCAAGCCAAAAGGCTTAATTCGCTACACTTCTTTAGCTGAGCTGGAGTATAAGCAAGCACCTAAGTCCTTGTATAAAAGACCACGAGTGATTGTTTATGGTTCAATTTTGGTGGCTGCTTTATCGATACTGGCTTATGGCATGAGCACTTTAGCGCCAATGGATTTAAAGGTTTTACATGATAGACAGCCATTGTTTGTGCAGTTGTCAGACGGCTCTATTCGTAATAAATATGAGCTTAAAGTGATGAACAAAACCGATAAAGATATGCAGGTTGATATTAGCTTTGAAAGTCCAATTAAAGGGTTGAAATCCAAAAATTCATTAGATTTAGTCACTATTCCGACAGGTAATGTTAAATCTATTTTTGTTTATTTGTCTGCTTATGAAAATAATGTGGGTGATGATTATGAGGTAACTTTTGTGGTTAAAGGGGCGCAGTCTACATTAGAATACAAGACTTCATTTTTCACTCCGAGAAGCATGCGATGAGCGTACAAAAATCCCCAGTAATGATGTTAATGCTCGTGCTGTTTGTTGTCTTGGTTGGTGCGACAGTTTGGCGCATTATAACCGCCCTAGAGACTCACCCAGGTTTGGTAGTGGCCGATGCGTATGAAACGGGTGAGCGCTATGGCAGTACCTTAAAAAAGCGTAACGAGCTCATTCAGCAAGGCTGGAAGCTAGAGCTAGTCTTGCCCGAAACTATTACTCATGGCATTAAGCAAACTTATCGTGCCATTAGCACCAAGCAAGCGGTACGTCTGAATAAGGCAGATGCCACGGCTTATTTTTACCGACCATTGGAAATGAAGCATGATTTTTCAATGCCGATGACTAAAACCAGCGACGGCGCCTACCAATTAGAGGTCACACTTCCCTTAAAGGGGCGTTGGGATTTGTTGGTTGAGATATCTAAAGGCAGCTTTTTGCAGCAAAATTCTGCACGTATGTTTGCAGAGTAAGTAAGCTTTAATCCTCGTGGCAGTGATTGTGATGATGTTCATAAGTTGCCATTAATTCATCCATTTGATCAGCGAATAAATCGTTAAACTGAGAATCTTTCAAAATAGACTCTGGCTGACCCATGCAACAAATATGGTGATAAAGGCACAACACCTGAGTAGATTCTTTCATCACGCGATGTAAGTCGTGTGAAACCATTAGCACCGCGCAACCTTGTTGTTGATGAATATCCTGAATAAGCTTATACAGGTGCATCTGGCCATTGACATCTAGATTTTGAGCGGGCTCATCTAAAATGAGCACATTGGGTTTGGCGAGTAAGGCTCTTGCAAGTAATACCCGTTGCATCTCACCTCCCGACAAACTTTTTAGCTCACTGGCAAGGATTGGCTCAATGCCGGTTAATTGGGCGGTATCTGCTAAAAAATCCGCACCGACTTTTTGATTTAGTTGTAAAAATCCGGTGACAGTAATCGGAATAAATTCATTCGGAATAAATTTTTGTGGGGTGTAGCCGAGTCGAATTTTGCTTGATTTTTTAACGCTACCTGAATCTGGCTTGATCAAGCCTAGTAAAATTTTGATTAAGGAGCTTTTGCCAGCACCATTCGGACCAATGAGCGTGATAAATTCACCGGCTTTAAGCTCAAAGCTTACCTGATCCAAAACTGATTTCCCGTGGTGGCTTAAACTAACTTGGTCAACATGAATGAGTGTTTCTGACATAGACTTAAAAATTGCTAAAGTAATGTTATTTTACAACTTAAGCAGTAGATAAAAATTGGTAAAATTGGCGCATGTTACATAAGCTCATATTACTAGATGGCTCGGCTTTTTTGTTCCGCGCTTACTTTTCTACACTCAAACAGAATCTAACCAATCAAGAGGGCTTTCCAACGGGCGCCATGTTTGGCGTGGTAAACGCTATTAAGCGTTTGCAAAGGCAGTACCCTAAAGCCAAGCTAATTGCTATTTTTGATGCTAAAGGTAAAAACTTTCGTCATGAACTCTACCCGCAATACAAAGCTCATAGAAAACCAGCAGACGATGATCTAGTGATGCAAATCGAGCCTTTGTACGAGATTATTCGCGCCATGGGTTTTCATTTTATGTGTGTACCTGGTGTAGAAGCGGACGATGTTATTGCCACGTTGAGTCGTTGTGCTGATCAGAACAGTATTAAAACCATGATTGCCAGTGGTGATAAAGATTTAATGCAGCTGGTGAGTGAAAATATCTCTCAATTAGATATGACTGGTAGCACTTATAATCGCGATAAAGTCATTGAAAAAATGGGCGTTGCACCTGAGAAGATTTTAGACCTATTGGCGCTTACGGGCGATAGCGCTGACAATATTCCTGGCGTGCCGAGTGTTGGCCCTAAAACAGCTATCAAATGGCTTCAAGCATATCAAGACCTTGACGGCATTAAAGAAAATGCACATGAAATTAAAGGTAAAGTGGGCGAAAAGCTACGCGATAATTTCGATTTATTAGACCTATCACACCGATTGGTGAGTCTGAAATTTGACGTGGACTTGCCTTGTAATATTTTAGAAAGCGAGCCGGGTGAAGATAGTGTCAAATTAGCTGATTTGTATCAGCAGTATGGATTTTCCATGTGGCATAAGCAGTTAGGAGATGTGGACACTTCTTCTGCGAATGAGGCCGCCGAGCAGCCGCATGAAGTCTCTAAGCCTGCACAAAGTTTATTAGAGGGTTATTCACAAACCACTGTATTAGATGAGGCGACATTTACCACTATGGTCGAGCGCCTCAAGCGTTGCAAGCGTTTTGTGGTAGATTTGGAAACCAGCTCGCTGGATTATATGAATGCCAAAATTGTAGGCTGGGTCTTTTTAATTGAACGCGATAGTTTTTATATCCCTGTTGCCCATGATTATTTAGATGCACCTAAACAATTGGACTTTTCCAAGGTTATGGCAGCACTTAAACCTATTTTGGAAGGGGCAAATATTGGTAAGGTGGGGCAAAATCTCAAATATGACGCTCATGTTTTGGCCAATTATCAAATTGATTTAAACGGCATTATAGACGATACAATGGTTAAGTCGTATGTCTTAAATTCAGTGGCAACACGCCACAATATGGACGATTTATCTGAGCATTACTTAAACCACCAAACCATTGCATTTTCTGAGGTAGCGGGCAAAGGTAAAAAACAAATTACTTTTAATCAAGTATCGTTAGAGGTGGCTAGCCCTTATGCTTGCGAAGATGTGATTGTGACAGATTTACTCAATCAGGTATTGGATGAAAATTTGGCCCAGTATCCTAAGTTGGTTAAGCTATATCAGCGTATTGAACTGCCAATGGTTAAGGTATTGCTGGCGGTCGAGCGCAATGGTGTTAAGCTAGATGTGAGCTCGTTGAGCGTACAACAACTAGAGGTAAAATCCCAGATGGAGCGCATTCAAGCGCAAGCATACGAGCTTGCAGGCGAGGTGTTTAACCTAGAATCGCCTAAGCAAATTCAGCAGATTTTGTTCTCTGAAGAAGGCCTGGGTTTGGAGCCGAAAAAGAAAACACCGAAAGGCGCACCTTCTACCAATGAAGAGGCGCTTAAGTTGCTAGACCATCCTTTGGTCGATTTGATTTTGAGTTATCGAACCCTAACCAAGCTCAACTCTACTTATTTAGAGGCATTACCCAAGCAAATTGATTTGCATACTCAGCGACTACATACCTCCTATCATCAGGCGGTGACAGCGACAGGGCGCCTATCTTCGTCTAGTCCAAATTTGCAAAATATTCCTATTCGATCTGAGTTGGGTGCGCGTATTCGTGGCGCCTTTGTGGCTAGTGAAGGCTGCGTGATTATTGCTGCGGATTATTCTCAAATTGAGTTAAGAATTATGGCGCACATCTCCCAAGATGCTAACTTATTAGAGGCTTTTAAGCATGATCAAGATGTGCATAGTGCAACTGCTGCCACCATGTTTAAAGTGGCTATTGATGAAGTAACCAAGGAGCAACGTCGCCGAGCTAAGGCGATTAATTTTGGCCTGATTTATGGCATGAGTGCTTTCGGTTTGGCCAAGCAAATTGATGTTTCACGTACAGAGGCTAAAGAATATATTGATGCCTATTTTGAGAACTATCCAGGTGTGGCTCAGTATATGGAAGATACGCGAGAATCTGCTAAGATTCAAGGCTATGTTGAGACGATTATGGGCAGGAGATTGTATCTGCCACAGATTAATGCCAAGAATAAAATGCTACAGCAGCATGCACTCAGAACAGCGATTAATGCGCCAATGCAGGGCTCAAGTGCTGATATTATTAAAAAAACCATGTTGGATGTACATGACTGGATTGGTAAAAATAATAATGACATTAAAATGATTATGCAAGTGCATGACGAGTTAGTTTTTGAAGTCAGTGCCGATCAAGCAGAAGTGTTTTCTCAAAAAATAAAAGACTTAATGGAGGGCGCCGTTTTGCTCGATATCCCTTTAAAGGTGGATGTCGGCACGGGCAACTCTTGGCAACAAGCACACTAATTAAAAACAGATAAAAAACAGGTTTGATATGAAGCAACAATTACAACAACTCCTAACCCAAGCACTGCAAGCATTGATCGATGAGGGTGTTTTAGAAAGTGCACCAAGCGAGATTCGACTAGATCATTCTAAGGACAAAGTGCAAGGAGATTTTGCCTCGAATATTGCCATGGTTTTGTCTAAACAAGCGCGATGTGCCCCTAAGGTTTTGGCCGAAAAGATTGTGGACAAGCTAGCTAATGCTAGTGAAATTGATAAAGTGGAAATTGCTGGACCCGGTTTTATTAATTTTTTCATGTCTCAAGGTTCAAACAATCAAGTGCTTGAAGATATTTTGGCTCAAGGCGATGCTTTTGGCTTGTCTGATGTCGGCCAAGGGCAACGTATTTTGCTGGAGTTTGTCTCCGCTAATCCAACAGGACCACTGCATGTGGGTCATGGTCGAGGCGCAGCTTATGGGGCGACAGTTTCTAATCTATTGCGCGCCGTTGGCTTTGAGGTGGATAACGAATACTACGTGAATGACGCTGGACGCCAAATGGATATCTTGGCAACGTCAGTTTATTTACGCTATTGTGAGGTCAGCGTGTTTCCGGACAATGCTTATAAGGGCGACTATATTGTGGATATCGCCAAGCAAATTAGCGGCGTGGAAAAACACGATATTGCCGAAGGTGTGTGCAAGGATGAAAAAGACGGTGGCGATAAGGAAAAGCATATTGACGAGCTAATTGCCAATTGTAAGAAAGCCTTAGGAAAGGGTTATCAGCAGATTTTTAGATTGGCAATCGATCGTATTTTGGGCGGTATTAAAGCGGATTTATCTGAATTTGGCATTGAGTACAACCAATGGTTTTCAGAACAATCTTTGGTAGATTCTGGTTTGTCTGAAAAGACGGTTAAAGCCTTACAAGCCTCTGGCCATATTTATGAAAAAGACGGCGCTTTATGGTTTAAAACCACAGATTTTGGCGATGATTTAGATCGTGTTGTGGTGCGTGATAACGGCATGCATACGTATTTTGCCTCAGACATCGCCTATCATTTAGAAAAGTTTGAACGTGGTTATGACAAAATCATTAATATCTGGGGCTCAGATCATCATGGCTATATCGCTAGAGTTAAGGCGTCTATTGCAGCATTAGGGCACAATCCAGAGAAGCTAGAAATTCTACTGGTGCAATTTGCCAACTTATATCGTGGTGGTGAAAAGGTTGCCATGTCAACCCGTAGCGGCTCGTTTGTGACGCTGGAAGAGTTGCGCCATGAAGTTGGCAATGACGCAGCGCGTTTTTTCTATGTACTGAGAAAATCAGAGCAACATATGGATTTTGACTTAGATTTAGCCAAATCCAAAACCAATGAAAACCCTGTATTCTATATTCAGTATGCCCATGCACGTATTTGTTCGGTGCTTAAACAAGCGCAATCAACAAAAGACGATACTGCCAAATTATCGCGCCTAACCAGCGATACGGAAATTGCCTTAATTAAAGAATTGAATCGTTATAAAGGGGTTTTGCAGGCCAGTGCTGTTAATTATGAACCTCATGTTCTGGCTCATTATTTAAGAGATTTGGCTGGTGAATTTCATAGTTATTACAATAACAGTGAGTTTTTGGTGGATGAAGCAGAACTCCGTGAAACTAGGGTATTATTAATTAGAGCCGTCAAGCAAGTACTGGAGAATGGTTTAGGGATTTTGGGCGTTAGCGCACCAGATTCTATGTAGGCTGGTATAGACTTTGAGCATGGATGACCAAGTACAAAGAGCTCAGGCCTTAGACACAACACGTTCTTTTTTAATTCAAGCGCCAGCAGGCTCAGGCAAAACTGAGCTATTAACGCAGCGCTATTTAAAACTCTTGTCTATTAGCGACTCGCCAGAAGGCGTGTTGGCCATGACATTTACCAAGAAAGCGGTGAGTGAGTTGAAATCCAGAGTGATTGAAGCGCTCAAATCTGCTTCAGGCGCACGCCCAGAGCAGGCACACAAGCAAAAAACCTATGATTTGGCCGTGGCAGTATTAGCCCAGTCGAGCACAAATGGTTGGGATTTAATTAACATGCCACAGCGGCTCAAAATCTCTACTATTGATGGTTTGTCGAGTTTAATTACTAACCGCTATCCACAGCCAAAATCCTGGGTTAACAAGCAAATTATTACCCAAATTTGGCAGCAAGATAATCTCTATCTGCAAGCAGCTAAGCAGACTTTACTGAGTATAGATACTGAGGAATTTGGCCCGTGTATACGCAATACACTATTGTATCTAGATAATCATGTAAATCGTTTTTATCAGCTGATCACCTCTATGCTGAAAAAGCGCGATCAGTGGCTCAATAAACTCTATTTGCAAGATACGTTAAATATTCAAAATTTAGAAAATAGTGCAACCGTTATTATTAACCGTCATTTAGAGCAATTGTTAGCACAGGCTAAGCCTCATTTTAACACTGAGTTTTTCACCGCACTGGACACCAACACGCAGGCAGATGTAGCCAGCATTAGCCAGCTGCCAACTGCGAGTGTGGGCGATTTAGCGCAATGGAAAATTTTGGCTAATTTCTGCCTAACAGCTTCGGGCGATTGGCGTAAACAACTCACCAAAGCCAATGGCTTTCCACCAGAGCTGAAGACTCAAAAACAAACTGCACTTGAAGTCTTAGCAGAGTTGGCTAATCAACCCGCCTTGCAAGCGCTGCTCCATGGCGTGCATAAGCTGCCAGATGTAAATTTTGATACGACACAAATCCAAGCGTTAGATGATATCGCTCAAGTCTTAAAAATTGCCGTTGCTCAGCTAGGTGTTTTGTTTGATGAACAGCAAGTCACTGATTTTATTCAAGTGGCACTTGATGCAGACCAAGCATTAAGCCAGCAGCAGACAAGCGATATTGCCTTATTTTTAGACTATAAGATCCAGCACCTACTGGTTGATGAGTTTCAAGATACCTCGACTACGCAGTTTTCCTTGATTGAGAAATTGATTGCAAACTGGCAGCCAAATGAGCATAAAACGTTGTTTTTGGTGGGCGATCCTATGCAGTCAATTTACCTATTTAGACAATCTCAAGTTGGATTGTTTTTACAGGTGCGCGCTCAAGGTATTGCTAATATTCGCCCTGAGTTTTTACAACTAACCACCAATTTTCGCTCTTCAAAGGCAGTGGTGGAAGCTAACAACGAGATTTTCGCTAAAATATTCCCCGCGCAAGAAGATGCTTACTTAGGCGCTATTTGCTACTCACCTTCTGTGGCTGCGAATGATCATCTAGATCCTGCTGTTCACATGCATGCTTGTGCCTATCAGGAAGATGAACGTGAAGCGCAAATTGTTTTAGATATTATTCAAAATAATCCAAATAAACAGATTGCTGTTTTGGTTAGAAGTCGCTCCCATCTAAAATATATTGTGCCCAAACTAAAAGCTGCAGGCATTGAGTTTGAGTCGCTTAAAACCACCCCGCTTAAGCAGGAGTTATTCACCAAGGATTTATTAAGTCTCACCCGTGCTTTACTACACTTGGGTGATAAAACCGCCTGGCTTAGTTTATTACGAGCACCTTGGTGCGGGCTGCTGCTAGAAGATTTATTGCTACTATCTCAAAGTGATGAGCAGGTCATTTTAGAATTAATTTCCAACCAAAAAGTATTGCAAAGTCTTAGTGAAGATGGGCAAAAACGTGCGAAGCATATTGCCACGGCTTTAGGGCAGGCCACTGGACAACGTGCAAGATTTGGTTTTGCACAAACCCTTGAATTTTCGCTGTACCAACTGATGCCAAAGTTGAGTTTGTCAGTTAAAGAGTCGATGATTAAAGACCAATTTATGCAAATTATTCATGAATGTGAATCGCAACAACAGCTTAATATTGCCACCATTAATCAAATGCTAGCTGAGCTGTATGCGCCGAGTGCAGCTGCTCGTGTGCAACTAATGACCATTCATGAATCTAAAGGCCTAGAGTTTGATTGGGTGATTATGCCTGGACTTGGAAAATCCTCGAAAAGTAATCAATCGCCTATTATTCATTTGCAGCAGTCGCCCGACCAATCTTTATTGCTAGCCCCGATGAAATCGTATGTACACGTTCAACAGAGTGCCACGTACGAATATCTTAAAGATGTTGAGTCTCAGCAAAATAACAATGAAACCTTGCGCTTACTATATGTTGCAATGACGCGTGCTAAGCAGGCTATTCATTTATTGGGCACTGTTAGCAAAAGCAATAAAGCCAGTAAAAATACTTTATTGGCTTTATTGGCGTCAAAATTCCGGTCGCAGTTTGATGAGGTTAGACCGACAATCACCGAGACAGATCAAGTGGTAAAAGTAGCGCCAGAGTTGGTGCGTTATGTAGCGCTTACTGATTATCAACAGCTTGAAGACTGTGCCCATGAGTGCCTTGATTTCCAGCTGAGTGTTGAGTTGCAATTTAAAAGTTTGCTAGGCACTTTACTGCATCAATATTATGAACAAGGGCAATTCTCACCTGATCAATCCAGTATTAAACTGCGCCTGATAGAGGCTGGATTTGCTCAACAGGATTTAGACCAGCAAGCAGGGTTTATTACACATATGCTGAGCCAGACTCAGCAAGATCCACAGTTTGACTGGCTTTTTAAAGTTCGAAAATCCACCCAAGTTGAGGCGGAGTTTATCGTTGATAATCGTAGCATTATTATTGATCGGTTATTTATTGCGGATGATGTTTTATGGATTATTGATTTTAAAACTGCCACCCAATCAGAGCATGAGTCAGTCGATCAATTTGTTAACAGACAAAAACTCGCACACACCAAGCAATTATTATTCTATAAACAGGCGCTTGCAAATATCTATTCGAATGACATTCAATGTGCGCTATATTGCCCTGCCGTGCAGAAAATCATACAGATTGACTAACTGTCAAAATTTCAGAAATTTTGCAAACCACATTATGATCGCGTTTTACTTGAATAAGGTATTAATCATTGCCACCGCATCACAGCCTGCATCTAGTGCCTGCTGTTGATTGTTAAAATCAATACCGCCAATCCCCACAATAGGAATATTGAGCGCTGCTTTTGCTTGTGTAATGGTGCGGAGTGAACACTTGGGCGCATCTGGCTTAGTGTTAGATGGAAATAGTGCACCAAAAGCCACGTAGTTTGCCCCTCGGTCTTGCGCCTTTATTGCTAAATCAATATCGTTATAACAAGACACACCAATAATGGCATGCCCGCCTAATTGTTGGCGTGCATCTTGAATACTGCTGTCATTTTTGCCTAAATGGACGCCGTCGGCGTCGACTTTTTGAGCTAGGTTAATATCATCATTGATGATAAATAAAGTATGATGTTGTAAACATAATTGGCGCAGTTTGAGAGCCCCATTAAGCTTTAAAGCGTTATCGGTAAGTTTACGTCGATACTGCAAAATGCTGATATGGTGCTGAGTTATTATTTTTTCAATTTGATCGAGGTTAAGCGAAGTATCGGGGGTAATGGCGTAAATACCACGAATTTTTTCAACTGAATTTGACATAATGAATTTTCAATTAAGGCACAATTTATTAATTACCGTCTTCATTATAGTGACTATCGCCACTATGTGGCTTTTGATGCGCGGCTTGTCTTATTCATTTGAGCAGTTGAGCTCTACTGATGTTATTGAATTGGACAAGCATCAAGCGCCCGCTGAAAAGACCTATGTAGAAAAAATTGATAACTTTGCATTGCAAGAATTTGACATCCAACAAAATCTATCTCATTTTGTTGAGGCAGATAATTACTATAATTTTAAAGATGAGCCCGCTTTATTGGTCAACCCTAAAGTGACCACTTATGATCAAAATGGCGTATTAAATTATATTTTAACGTCTAAGCATGCGCATTATTTAGAGAGTGGCGAGGTGAGTTTTAAGGGGGAGGTGGATATCTCTTCGAGTAATGGCATTAGCCATAAGATGAATACTCAAGAATTGTTGGTTAACACCACTACAGATAATCTTTTAAGTCGTGAAGAGGTAACTTACCTAGGCGAAAATGCCAAAATCATCTCTGAAGGCATGACTATGCAGGCAAAGGCTGACAAGATGCAGCTCACCGGCGATACAGTTATTCATCAAGATAGTGGTCAGAAAGTATTTACTAAGGATTTGCATGTGGATCAATCTAACCAGAAAAAACACTATTATTCAGACAACAAAACAACCTATTTATCCGTAGAAAATAAGATTTATGCGCAAGGCATGGATATGCAAGATCAAACAACTCAATTGTTGGGCCAGGTTAATATTTTGCAAAATTCAGGATCGACTATTGATACTAAAGATTTGACGGTTGATCAGTCAAACGATGTAGAGATATATAAGACAGATAATGGCATTCATTATCAGTCAAATCTGGCAGATATTCGCGCCCAAGGCATGCACTATGATGCCGCTCAACAAAAGATCCAATTTACAGGTGGCGTGGTAGGGCAGTATGATTAATAAGCTATTTTTTATTTTTTGCCTCGTGCCCAGTATTGCCATAGCCTTGTCGAGTGATGCCGCGCAACCGATCAAGGTTAAGGCTCAAGCGGTACTGATTGATGAAAAACAAGGTCTCAGTGTGTATACCGGTAAAGCCAGCGTGGTTCAAGGCTCTTTAATATTAAGCGCTGAAAAAATTCGCCTGTTTAGCAATCAAAAAGAGGTTACCAAAGTAATCGCCAAGGGTAATAAAAAACAGCGCGCACATTACCAACAAAGTCAGCCAAATCAACCACGTTTTATTGAAGCGACAGCGGACAATATCACCTATTTAATTCATCAAGAATTGGTGCACTTAAAAGGTCATGCACATTTGGTGCAAGGCTTTGACTCGTTTAGTGGTGGGACATTGGATTACGACATTAAAAACGATAAAGTCATTGCTAACAAGTCTAAAGACGGCATTCAAAGGGTCAAGTTTAAAATTAAACTTTAGCTTATATATCATTAGGGATATATAAACGTATCTCTATATCGAGGTCGTGTCAAAAATCAGAGTAGGTATAATTTTCTATCTTTAAAACATTAATAGGATTTGTACTATGTCAAAATTAGTCCCACCACATGGTAGTGATACACTGAATGCTTTAGCATTGTCGGGTGATACGCTAACAGCAGAATTAGCAAGAGCCGAATCTCTGGCAAAAATTACGTGCTCTTCTAGAGAGGAAGGCGATGTTGTGATGTTGGGTATTGGTGGCTTCAATCCTTTAGAAGGCTTCATGGGTAAGGCAGACTGGCAAGGCGTTTGTGACAACATGACTATGGCTAATGGCTTATTTTGGCCAATTCCAGTCACACTATCAACTGATGATGAAGCGGTTAAAGCAGGCGATGAAATCGCTATTGTTAGCAGCAAGTCGGGCGATATTATTGCCACAATGACCGTGACTGAAAAGTACACAATCGACAAAGACCACGAGTGTGAAACAGTTTATAAAACGACCGAAGATGCACATCCTGGTGTTGTTATGGTTCAGGCGCAAGGAAAATATAATCTTGCCGGCCCTATCAAAGTATTATCAGATGGCGGCTTCCCTGAAAAGTTCGGCGCTTTGTATATGACGCCAGCAGAGACGCGCGCTTATTTTGATGAAAAAGGTTGGAAAACAGTCGCAGCATTTCAAACGCGTAACCCAATGCACCGTTCACATGAATACTTAGCAAAAATTGCAGTTGAGATTTGTGATGGTGTGATGATTCACTCAGTATTAGGCGGCCTTAAGGCTGGCGATATTCCTGCTGACGTGCGCTCAGAGGCGATTTCAACATTAATTGAAAACTACTTTGTACCGGGTACAATCCTACAATCTGGCTACCCATTGGACATGCGTTATGCAGGTCCTCGTGAGGCGCTATTGCACGCATTATTTAGACAAAACTATGGCTGTTCACACCTAATCGTTGGTCGTGATCATGCTGGTGTTGATGACTATTACGGCCCATTTGATGCACACAATATCTTTGATGAGATTGCTGAAGATGCATTAGTTACACAACCACTGAAAATCGATTGGACATTCTGGTGTCATGAATGTGGCGGCATGTCTTCAATGAAGACTTGTCCACATGAAGCTAAAGATCGTGTTCTTTTATCGGGTACCAAGGTACGTAAGATGCTATCTGAAGGTGAAGATCTTCCAGAAGAATTCTCACGTCCTGAAGTGGCTAAAGTATTACAAGCTTACTACGCAACGATTAAAGAAGAAGACAAGGTGGAAGTGAAGTTAAGCGGACACTCAGCGAAGTAAAATAAACACCAGGTAAAAGGCTCTTAGCAAATAAGAGCCTTTTATTTGAAACCAAACTTTTAAATAAGTATAATAGTTGGATTTTGACTTGCCGTATTTGCGTCGAGTGAGATAAAGACTAGAAAGAAAGTGTTAGCCATACGGCTAATTTAATAGAAGTAATTGATTTAACCTAAGGAGGATGAAACTATGATCAATTTCGATACAACACCAATCGCTTCATTATTAGAAGCGGGATATAGTTATGCAGATATGCAAAACTATGTAACCATTATGATTGCCCTAGTGGTAATTATGACAATTGCGGACTTAATCCATAAAGGAAGTAAGACGTATTTTGACAATGCAGGCGCAAAAGCAGAGGCTCTATTAGCTGCTGGTGATGCGGACTGTTCAGTTGGTAAAGAAGATACTAGACTAACGCAACTTAGCGCTGGTGATAAAGCAGGTATTCTTGTAAGCACGTTAGTAACTGATGTTGCTTCAGCTGGCGAGTTTGCTAATCCAGTTCGTCGTTTGGTTCACATCTTAACAATGTATGGTTTCATCCTATTCAATGCGGCAACTGCAATGATTATTTTTGGTGAAGCAACTACGACTACATTAGCGCAAGTATGGAATACAGGTGCAGTTATGTTGTTTATCGGTACTTTCTGGTTCTGGTTCTCATTTAAAGTAGATGGACAAGCGGAAGGCGTTTCTTGGACAAGTGTTACACTAAGAAAAGACATGTTCTCATTAGCATTAATGGCAACATCAGTTACTGCGATCGGTTGGTCTTACACAGGCGGCGGTACAGGCGTTTGGTTTGCACTAGTTATCCTTTCTACAGCATCATTATTTGGTGGCGTTTATTGGTCTAAATTCTCTCACATGTTCTTTAAGCCTGCTGCTGCTTTCAACAAGCGCGTTATTAAGGCGAACGGTACAAACGAGAACTTACCGCATGAAACTAGATTTGGTGGCAAAACTGCTGCAGACGATGAGTTTCAGCAAAACAGACACTCTATGGAGCTTCTTGTAGATGCACCAATGGACATGGGTCTTGGTATTAAGCGCGAAGCGCCTAAGCACTACTAATATTAACTAATTAAATAAGAGAGGAAATAATATGCCAACTTTTGTATATATGACTCGTTGTGATGGTTGTGGACATTGTGTAGATATCTGCCCATCTGACATTATGCACATTGACGATAAATATCGTCGTGCTTATAACATTGAACCTAATATGTGTTGGGAGTGTTACTCATGTGTTAAAGCATGTCCACACCAAGCTATTGACGTACGTGGTTACGCAGACTTTGCGCCATTAGGCCATAGTGTGCGTACTATTCGTGATGAAGAAAAAGGTACGATCGCATGGAGAGTTAAATTCCGTGACGGCCGTGTTAAGAACTTCTTATCACCGATCACTACTCAACCTTGGGGAACCAAGATCCAGGACTTCAGAGACTTAGAAGAGCCTAGTGCTGAAATGCGTAACTCTGAGTTATTAGCATTTGAACCTAAGTACATCCGTATGGATGACGGTGGTTTACACACGTTAAAAACTAACAAACTATCATTAAAAGTAGGAGCAGAATACCATGAAAGCCTATAAAACTATTGTAGAAGACAACATTGACATCCTTGTTGTTGGTGCTGGCTTAGGTGGCACAGGTGCTGCTTATGAAGCTAGATACTGGGGCCGTAACAAGAAAATCGTAATCGCTGAGAAAGCAAACATCAACCGTTCAGGTGCTGTTGCTCAAGGTCTTATACGCTATTAACTGTTACATGGGTACTCGTTTTGGCGAGAACAATCCTGAAGATCACGTACGTTATGCACGTATTGACCTAATGGGTATGGTTCGTGAAGATTTACTTTTCGACATGGCTCGTCACGTTGACTCTGCAGTTCATAAATTTGAAGAATGGGGTTTACCTTTAATGAAGGATCCTAAGCGTGAAAATGCTGAAGGTCTTGCTAAAGGCGCATACATGCGTGAAGGTAAGTGGCAGATCATGATTCATGGTGAATCATACAAGCCTATCGTTGCTGAAGCTGCTACTAAGCAAGCTGACAAAGTGTACAACCGTATTATGGTTACACATTTGTTAATGGACGATGCACAAGATAACCGTGTTGCGGGCTGTGTTGGCTTTAACGTACGTACTGGTAACTACCACGTTTTTAAATCTAAGGCAACTATTGTTGGTGCTGGTGGTGCTTCTAACATCTTTAAACCTCGTTCAGTAGGTGAAGGTGCAGGTCGTGTTTGGTACGCTCCGTGGTCTTCTGGTTCTGCTTACGGTCTATTGATCGAAGCGGGTGCGAAGATGACACAAATGGAAAACCGTATCGTTCTTGCACGTTTCAAAGATGGTTATGGTCCTGTTGGCGCATACTTCCTACACTTACACACGTACACTCAAAATGGTTACGGTGAAGAGTATGAATCAAACTGGTTCCCTGCATTAGAGGAAATGGTTGGTAAGCGTTACTTGAATACTGAAGCATCTCACGTTTCTGCTCGTCCAATTCCGACTTGTCTACGTACTTCTGCAATCATTTCTGAAATGAATGCTGGTCGTGGTCCAATTCACATGGTAACAATGGAAGCCTTCCAAGACCCTCATTTAGAAGAAGTTGGTTGGGAAAACTTCCTAGGTATGACTGTTGGTCAAGCGGTATTATGGGCTGCTACAGACATCGATCCTAAGTTCATTAACCCTGAGTTAACAACTTCTGAGCCGTACGTTATGGGTTCACACGCAACTGCTTGTGGCGCATGGTGTTCAGGTCCTGAGGATCTATCTCCTGAAGAGTACTTCTGGGGCTATAACCGTATGACATCTGTTGAAGGTTTATTTGGTGCAGGTGATGCAGTTGGTGGAACGCCACACGCATTCTCATCAGGTTCATTTACTGAAGGTCGTCTAGCTGCTAAAGCTGCTTGTCAATATGTTGACGATGGCAAAGGTGAAGGTATTGTTGTTTCTGATAAGCAAATTGCTGATCGTAAAGAAGAAATTTACCGTCCACTTGAGACTTACAGAATTGGCCGTAACGAAATCGTTGCTGGTACAGTTTCTCCAAGCTACATTCTTCCGATGCCTGGTCTACAGCGTCTACAGAAGATTATGGATGAGTACTGTGGTGGTGTAACCGTTTCTTACATGACTAACGATAAGCTTCTAAACATGGGTATGCAGAAAATGTCTATCATGGAAGAAGACTTAGAGAAGTTAGGTGCTGAAGATATTCACCAGTTAATGCGTGCATGGGAGCTTAAGCACCGTCATCGTACTTCTGAGTGTGTATTCCAGCATACGTTCTTCCGTAAGGAAACTCGCTGGCCTGGTTACTACTACCGTGGTGATGCGATGAAGCTTGACGATGATAACTGGCATGTATTGACAGTTTCTCATCGTGATCGTGAAACAGGTGAGTACACAATGGCGAAAGCGCCTTGTTACCATTTGGTTAACGATGAGTAAAGATAAATAGAAGTTAGATTTCTATTTTGATAAAAAGACCAAGCTATTGCAGCTTGGTCTTTTTTATCTATTGTAGGTTTTAAAAAAAGACTTACAATAGATAAGAAATAATTTATTGGAATAATTAGTATGAATATTATAGATAAGACAGACGAAGAAATTTTGGCCATCGCTCACCCAATGTGGGATGACTTAATAAAATTTTCTAACAATGCCAACTATGGCGCCTTTACGCGTAACTTCTCAGAAGATTTTTTACGTGGTGCAAATGAAGTTGAAATGGGTAAACAGTTCGCTCGTAGTGAACTAACCAAAGGCTTGGAAAAAGGCGCTGATTACTTAGGCATGATTCGTCGTGGTGAGTATGTGACTGTTTTATACAGACAAACCAATAATGGTAAACTCAACATTGAAAAAAAAGGCGAGTACCTTGGTAGATTGGTTTTAGGTTATGAAAGTGATGTTGTTAAAATTTTTGGCGCAACTATTTTTTAAAGATTATGGCAGATTTTATTGAAGAGTCTAAATACGTTGAATTAATCTATAAGGTTGTTGACCGTAAGACGGGTAATGTTTTTTCAAATATTGAGTATCCTGTTGGCTATGTACATGGTGCAAATGATGTTCTTGGCAAAGATGTTCTTAACGAGCTTGAAGGTCGGGAAGAAGGCGATATTATTGAGATTAAGATCGATGTAGAGAAGCTTTATGGGCCTAGAGATGAGTCGCTAGTCTTTATTGATAAAATCGAAAACGTTCCACAAGAGTACCGAAAGATTGGTACTAAAGTGGTAATGGAAAATAAAGATGGCCAGCCAAAAGATTTCTTGGTAACTAAAGTTGATGATGAAACAGTTACGATTGACGGTAATAATCCACTTTGTGGACGTGATGTCAATTTCTTGCTTGAGATTACCTTGGTGAGAGATGCAACGATTGAAGAGATGGAAGCTGGCGGCACAACAGACAGCGAGCCAAGTTTAGAAGAAATATTACAGCAGAATTAATATGAGTATTGAATTTAATGAATCAGAGCTAACAACTATTCAAAATAATGTGAATAATCGCTGGCGCAATGAGGAAAAAGAAGTTCATTTAGCTGATATTGAAATTACCAAAGAAGGTGAAGATAAGCCAACTTTATTTCCTGCTGCTGTGTGGGAAGATCCTAATTCAACTTTTATCATTATTAAGCTTGATGATTTTAAATACAAGAGTTTTTTCTATTATTTAAAAGACAAACGTTTTGATACGGGCCAGGATGAGTACACAGACTTACATGAATGTACTGATAAATTATTAAAAGCCCAGGCTGATTTTGTCTTAACCAAAAATACAAAAGGCTTGAATGTCCAACTCCACAAGGGTACGGGTATTTAGACTTTTAAAAATCCAAAAAAAGGAGTGCTTAGCACTCCTTTTTTAGTTCTAGCTTATGATTAGAGTAACGGAATAATCATAATGGCTACAATGTTAATAATCTTAATTAATGGATTAATAGCAGGGCCTGCTGTATCTTTATACGGATCACCGACGGTGTCGCCAGTCACAGCTGCTTTATGAGCATCTGATCCTTTGCCACCGAAGTTTCCATCTTCGATATACTTTTTGGCGTTATCCCATGCACCACCGCCCGTTGTCATTGAAATGGCAACAAAAATACCTGTGGTAATAGAGCCAATCAACAGGCCACCCAATGCTTCTGCGCCCAATAGTAGGCCGACAGCTACTGGAAATAAAACTGGCAAAATTGACGGCAAGATCATCTCTTTAATGGCAGATTTGGTGAGCATGTCAACTGCTTTAGAGTAGTCAGGTTTTTGCGTGTAATCCATAATACCTGGCATTTCTCTGAACTGACGACGCACCTCATTTACAATGCCACCTGCAGCACGGCCAACAGCTTCCATCGCCATTGCGCCAAATAAGTAAGGTACCAACCCTCCTAAGAATAAGCCAATAATCACTTTATGATTAGATAAGTCAAATGCCATGTTTTTGAATTGTTCTAATTGCCCTAGTTCGTGAGTGAAATCAGCAAATAAAACTAGCGCTGCTAGCCCTGCAGATCCAATAGCATAGCCTTTTGTGACCGCTTTAGTAGTGTTTCCAACTGCATCTAGTGGGTCGGTAATATTGCGAATCTCTTCAGGCAATTCGGCCATTTCGGCGATACCACCAGCATTGTCTGTAATTGGGCCATAAGCGTCAAGTGCTACAATCACACCGGTCATGGACAGCATGGCAGTTGCTGCAATGGCAATGCCATACAACCCGCCTAAATTAAACGCCGCCCAAATACTCGCACAAACTGCTAAAACTGGTAGGGCTGTTGATTTCATCGATAAACCTAAGCCTGCAATGACGTTAGTGCCATCACCCGTTAATGAGGCCTTAGCCACATGTTGTACGGGTGCCCGCTCAGTTGAAGTGTAATATTCTGTAACCACTACCATGACACCTGTTAGCGCTAAGCCAATGAGTGAGGCGTAGAATAATTCTAAACCCATGCCCATGTTCATAGTAATATAGTAAAAAGCCACTGCGGCTAAACCTGCAGAGACAATTAAACCCTTATAAAGAGCGCCCATGATAGAGCCGCCATCAGATACTTTTACGAAAAATGTGCCAATAATTGAAGCAATGATTGAAACTGCACCTAATGCTAGTGGATAAAGAATTGCATCATTACCCATGCCTAGTACGCCAGCCAACATCATGGTGGCAATAATTGTTACTGCGTAAGTCTCGAACAAGTCTGCTGCCATACCTGCACAATCACCCACATTATCACCAACGTTATCAGCGATTACTGCTGGATTACGCGGGTCATCTTCTGGAATACCCGCTTCGACTTTGCCCACAATATCAGCACCAACATCAGCACCTTTGGTAAAGATACCGCCGCCCAAACGTGCAAATATTGAAATGAGTGAGCCACCAAATGCTAAGCCGATTAATGCGTGTAATGCTTCATTTTGTTCTATACCATTGGCTTCCATGCCAGCATAAAAACCAGAGACGCCTAATAGGGCTAGACCAACTACCAACATACCGGTCACTGCACCACCTTTGAAGGCAACTTGAAAAGCGGCGTTTACGCCATTTTTAGCAGCTTCAGCTGTGCGAGAGTTAGATTTAACGGATACATTCATACCAATATACCCCGTTAAACCTGATAATACGGCGCCAATTAAGAAGCCAAGACCAACAGTCATTCCCAAGAAGTAAGTGATCACAATTAATAACACAACACCAACCATAGCAATGGTTGTGTATTGACGATTCAGATAGGCTTTGGCACCTTCTGCAATCGCATCTGAAATCTCTTTCATTTTGTCCGATCCTGGGGATTGTTTGTAAATCCAGGTCATTGTGTATAAGCCGTATAAAACAGCAATAATTGAAGCCCCGATGGCCATGGTTAATGTATCCATTATCTCCTTCCTCTTTTAAGATTTAGTTATCAAAAAAAACACGCGCTCTGTTGTTTCTAATTAAGGATTATAAAGAATAATTTTTCACAATATGAATTAATAATGGATTTTTTTACTATAAATTGATGTAGGTTAACATTTAACTCTTTTTCCAATGCTTGGTTTCAATGCCCTCACCCAAGTCCGCCTCAACCAATCTTGAGCGTAACTTTAAGAGTTTTTCTAGTAAGGCGGGTTCGGCAGCTTCATAAGCCTGTGCATCAGGAGTACGATTAACCACCACACCAAGTAATTCCGTAATTGCATTGCCAATTGAATTTTGTGAAATAGTTACAATTAACTTACCTTGGTCATTACGATAAATGAGTTGTTTGAAGGCCGGTTGCCAACGAATTGATGAAGAGTATTTTGCATCATTAATACATTTGTCGCGTACTTTTTTAGCAGCTGACAAGAAGCACGTATTAAACAATAGCGTGTTTTCAATCAGTTCAGGAAAATAGGCTTCCTTAGGCACGGCTGAGTTTCGACAAGAAACTTGGGCAAAAAAGGTTCTATAAAAATCAAGAAAACCTTTTAAAACGAGATCATACTCATCCCAAAATTTGACATTTTTAAGACTCTCGATACCACCAGTCACCTCCCAACTTGGCAAGCCTTGCGGATAGCCTGTTAGTGCTAATCCTGACGCCTCACCAGTGACAGGCTTTAAAATTTCAAAATTAAGCTTAGATTGAAACTCTGCATAAACATCCTCCATGTAATTCGCAAACAGCGAATGCTGGCCACCATCGGTTAGGTTGGGGTTTTTTGGATCGGCAAGTTCTGCATTTTTCAGCTGCTCTTTGTCAAAGACAATAAAGTGGTTGTGCAGCATGCGAATACTCGGAACCCCTGGTGAGGTAATCGGCCAAGTTGAATCAAGCGAAGCCTCGCCTGCAAGCACCAAATGCTTGTCAGCATCTGGAAATTCCTCCAACATAAAGCCGATAATAATTTGGTTCATGCGGTTCCAAACATTTTTGACATTATTCGCGACTTGCGTACGCCTAACGGGGCGACCTAACGGGTTTAAAACACTTTTAGAGGTGTTGTAAATAATGGAGCAGTCAAATAAATTTGAATGTCCAAGCGCCTTACGATAGAGTAGCAGATCTTCATTGTTGGTAAGTAGGCCGTTGTTCTGGGCCAAATCTTTCAGATTCTCAGATGAGTTAAAAAACTCGTTAGGTTTCATGCCTTCGGGTACATCAAGTGGGATGGGTCTGAAAGGAACGCTTATTTGTCTTGGGCCAATTGTCATAATAGCAGGGTGTATTAAATAAATTATAAAAAAGGCTTATGTCATACTTGACATAAGCCTTTGGTTTTTCGAGAAAAAATGAGCGTTTAGCCTAGCTGAGCGATAACACGATCTCTCACCTCATCAAGCGAGCCAACACCGATAGCAGCGCCATATTTAGGTGCTTTATCATCACTTTTCATCCAAGCTTGGTAGTAATCCACCAAAGGCTGAGTTTGTTCATGATACACATCTAAACGTGAGCGCACTGTATCTTCATTGTCGTCAGCACGCTGTACTAACGCCTCGCCGGTAATATCATCAATACCTTCCGCTTTTGGCGGATTGTAAATAACATGATAAGTGCGACCAGAGGCTAAATGTGCACGACGACCAGACATGCGAGCAATGATATCTTCATCGGGTACTTGAATCTCAACAACGTAGTCAATGGCGACGCCGTCAGTTTTCAAAGCTTCAGCTTGCGCAATGGTGCGTGGAAAGCCATCAAATAAGAAGCCATTTTCACAGTCATCTTCTTGAATTCTTTCTTTTACTAGGCCGATGATAATATCATCAGAGACTAGACCGCCTGCGTCCATCACTTTTTTAGCTTCAACACCTAAAGGGGTCCCCGCTTTAACGGCAGCACGCAGCATGTCGCCAGTTGAAATTTGAGGAATTGAATACTTCTCGCAAATATTAGTTGCTTGAGTACCTTTTCCTGCACCTGGAGGTCCTAGTAAAATTACATTCATATTAATCTCGTGTTTTTTCTCTATTAAAGATCCATGTCGAAAGTTGGTAATTTTCTTTCAACCATTTCTTTCTTCATAACTACGTAGTCAGGAAGACCGTTTTTGTATGGAGGGTAGTTTTCACCTTCAATTAATGGCTGTAAGTACTCGCGACAAGCATCTGTAATACCAAAGCCATCTTCAGAGATGTATTCCATTGGCATCATTTTTTCAACGTTAGCAATATCTTTTAACTCGCCCATGCCAATTTCCCAAGTGTACGGGTTATTTGAGGTGCGAATAATAGCCGGCATTACTGAGTTTTTACCTTGCATTGCAAGCTCAACAGCTGCTTCACCTAAAGCGTACGCTTGCTCAACATCAGACTCTGATGCTAAGTGACGTGCAGCGCGTTGTAAGTAATCGGCAACAGCCCAGTGGAATTTATGACCTAATGCATCTTTAATTAGTTGAGCTACAACTGGAGCAGCGCCGCCTAATTGTGCATGACCAAAGTCATCGCGAGTACCTTGCTCAGCTAAGAATCTACCGTCTGGCCATTGCGTACCTTCAGATACAACAATTGTACAGTAGCCAAATTTCTTCACGTTAGCGTCAACTTTAGCTAGGAATTTCTTTTCATCAAATTTAACTTCAGGGAAAAGAATTACAACTGGAATTGAATCATCTAGTAAGCCACCTGCAGCAGCGATCCAACCAGCATGACGACCCATAACCTCAAGCACGAAAATCTTAGTTGAAGTAGCACACATTGAAGCAACGTCAAAACTCGCTTCCATTGTAGACACTGCAATGTACTTAGCAACTGAGCCAAAACCTGGGCAGTTGTCTGTTACTGGTAAGTCGTTATCAACAGTCTTAGGAACGTGAATTGCTTGAATTGGGTAACCCATTGACTCAGATAATTGAGAAACTTTTAAACAAGTGTCAGCTGAATCGCCACCACCGTTGTAGAAAAAATAGCCAATATCGTGCGCTTTAAATACTTCGATCAGTCTTTCGTATTCAGCTTTATTAGCTTCTAAAGATTTCATTTTATAACGACAAGAGCCAAAGCCACCTGAAGGTGTGTGCTTAAGTGCAGCAATATCCGCATCTGATTCTTTAGATGTGTCGATTAAGTTTTCCATTAAAGCACCAATAATGCCATTTTGACCGGCATAAACTTTGCCAATTTTTTCTGGATATTTGCGAGCTGTTTCAATCACGCCACATGCAGAAGAGTTGATTACTGCAGTTACACCGCCTGATTGTGCATAAAAAGCATTTTTCATTGTCGTTCCTATTTACTTATAAAAGCCGTCAATTATACATTGCATATGGTGAAATACTTGATTTTTTACTAAGGCTATTGTTTATAACTCGCTAAAATCATAAGGTTCGATGTGCCAATTTTGTGCGGATTGTATGGTTAGCAGTAGACATTTAGAGCTGCCCTGATTGCGTGTTGCGCCTGCTGCACCCGGATTGACAACCCAAGGGCTTGTATCTTGCTCTATCAGTTGTTTGTGTGTATGCCCATAAACAATCATTTTGGCATTTGGATGCGCCTCTCTGAGTGAGCTGTGTGAAGGTTGGCGGTTGCCATACATATGCCCATGGTTGACGACCAACGTGCCACCTGGCAAGTCAAGCAACTCTGTGGTTTTTAATTGAACCAAGTGACTATCATTATTACCTTGGACAGCCACCAGTTTTTGCTTGGGTGTTAGCACGGATAGTGTTTTTTCATCAACAATATCACCTGCATGAACAACAATATCACACTGACTAAACAGACTGACAATATGCGGATGAATAAAGCCGTGCGTATCTGAAAGAATGCCAATTTTTAGAGGAAGATTCATGCTGTCAAATTATACGCCAACTCGTTTTCAGATAAAATCAAGTCGTGATATTTTGTTTTATTATTTGGTGAAAAAATAAACAATTTTGACACGTATTAATAGGCATAATATTGCCATTCATAAAATGAATAAACTTGAGGGGAGTGGGTAAAGTCAGGTTGAAAAATGACTTTATTTTTGTTGATACTATCAATAGGAGATTAGCATGGCAGTATTATTTTCAGACGATTGGATGAACCAATTAAAAGATGAGTGGAATGGATCCGAAGAAGTTAGAGGCAAGTTGGCAGAAATTAATTTTTCTTCAACAATTGCATGTGGCTTTAAAGGCGACGGCACACCAACCGGTATTTTCGTAGTTGAAAATGGCGAGTGTGTCAAAGCAGGTGACTACAATGGGGAGAGTGTTGATTGGGACATGCGTGCCGATAAGAAAAACTGGATGAAATGGTTGGACAAGCCATTAGGCATGGCATCCATGGGTATGGCAGTGACTATGGGTAAGCTAAAGTTTGAAGCAGGTGATTTTGGTGCAATGATCAAAGATCCAAGAATGGCAACACCTTTTGTTAAAAGTTTTGCCTTAATGGGTGCGATTGGCGGCGAGTAATTGCCAGCTAATTGTTATCAATTGAAACCCGCTTATAAGCGGGTTTTTTTATGCGTGATGCTTTAAGGGTATTGCTTGCTCAAAGGTTTCAATATTGATAAACCCATCCACAGATTTTGTTTTAATTTTTGAGCTGGGTTTGCTGATGGCCACAACCGTGCCAATGCCAAATTTTTGAGCAGAATTAAGCACGCTAATAGAGTCATCAAAGAAAATACTGGTTTTTTTGTCAAAGCCAATGGCTTGTTCTAATTGTTGCCAAAAGCTTTGATCTTCTTTTGGCGCGTTGTAGTCATGTGAAGAAATAATGTCGTCAAAATAGCTTTCTAAATTAGTGACTTGCATCTTTAGTTGCACGGTTTTTCGATGGGCATTGGTGACTAGATAAATACGCTTATTGTGTATTTTAGCCTGAGCTAAAAACTCCAACACAAAAGGGTGGATTTGAATGAGGTGGGACACATCTTCTTTAAGCTTGGCAATGTCCAAGTTAAATATGTTTTGCCAATAGTCTAAGCAATACCAATGTAAGTTACCTTGCTGTGCTTCCAGCATTGGATAAATTTTATCTTTGGACTGCTGATGGGTAAGACTGTGTTTGTTGGCGTACACCAAAGGCAGGTATTCCATCCAAAAATGCAGGTCAAAATTAAGATCTAACAAGGTACCATCCATGTCTAGCAAGATGGTATCGATGGCCGTCCAGTCGATGTTATTTTCTACGCCAACTGGTGCCATTTGAAGTGTCCTCTAAAACAATGCCAAGCTTTGTTAGCTCGTCTCTAATTTGATCAGAAGTGGCAAAATCTTTGCTTGCTTTCGCCTCATCTCTTAGTCTAATTTTCTCATCGATGTCTTCATCAGACAAAGCTACGCCTTGTTTAAGAAAAGCATCCGCTTCCATTTGCAAGAGGCCAATATAACCACCAAGCTTGATTAGCAGCTGCGCTAAAGCGCTAGCCTGATCGATATCCTTGCTACGCTCTGAGTTAATGAGCTTGACCAACTCAAATAAAACACTTAAAGCAATGGGCGTATTGAAATCATCATTAAGCGCTTCATTGAAACGGGTTTCAAAATCAAAACGCTGTGAGACTTCATCAGTAGCGGCGTCACTGGCGTGCAAGCCTCGAATCGCAGTATAAAGACGAGTTAGTAAAGATTTAGCATTATTAAGATTGACATCAGAAAAATTCAGTGGCGAGCGATAATGCGAGCTCATAATAAAATAACGCAAAGTTTCCCCATCATAACTTTCTAGTACGCCTCGAATGGTGAAAAAATTATTCAAAGACTTGCTCATTTTTTCATTATTGATATTAACAAAACCAACATGCATCCAAGTATTCACAAAACTACAATTGTTAGCACCTTCAGATTGAGCAATTTCATTTTCATGATGCGGGAAGGATAAGTCCATACCACCGCCATGAATATCAAAATGATTGCCTAAGTGATGGGTCGACATGGCCGAGCATTCAATATGCCAACCGGGTCTTCCATCACCCCAAGGCGATGTCCAGCTTGGCTCTGTTGGTTTGGCCATTTTCCACAGCACAAAATCAAGCGGATCTTTTTTGTCGGAGTCAATTTCAACTCTTGCGCCAGCTTCCAAATCATCCAAGTTTTTGCCACTGAGTTTGCCATAGCCAGTAAATTTGCGCACTGAATAATACACATCGCCATTCTTTGCTTGATAAGCTAGACCTTTTTCTATCAAGGCCTCGATCATATAAAACATTTGATCCATTGCCTCGGTCGCACGTGGCTCAATATCAGGTGGCAAGATGCCAAGTGCACGTTCATCTTCATGCATAGCGTCAATAAACCGATTGGTTAAGCTGTAAATATCCTCTGAGTTTTCAATCGCTCTAGCGATGATTTTGTCGTCAATATCGGTAATATTACGCACATAGGTAACACTGGGAAAATTGCGCCTTAGGTGGCGAGTAATCACATCAAACATCACCAAAACGCGTGCATGACCCATATGGCAATAATCATAGACCGTCATGCCACAGACATACATGCCTATTTTGTCAGGATCGATTGGATGAAAAACTTCTTTTTGTTTACTGAGCGTATTGTAGATTTTAAGCATGCTGATATTTTACGTGAGTATTTGTCTATGTTTTAGCTTGTCACGGTTAAACCCTTATTTTTTATAAGATATACGCAGGTTCATCGTTGTATAATCTATGGGTTTATTAATTAATTATTGGAGAAGATATGAGCGTTTTAGTAACTCAACAAGCACCAGATTTTACTGCTGCAGCCGTTTTGGCAAATGGCACAATCGTTGACGATTTTCAACTATCAAGCCTAAAGGGCAAAAAAATCATGGTGTTTTTCTACCCATTAGATTTTACTTTCGTTTGTCCTTCAGAAATTCTTGCACACCATCACCGTGTGGCTCAATTTGCTGAAAAGGGTGTTGAAGTTGTCGGCATCTCAGTTGATTCACAATTCACGCACAATGCTTGGCGTAACACAGCGCCAGCAGACGGCGGCCTAGGTGCAATCGATTTTCCATTAGTTGCAGATACCGACCATTCAATTATGCAGGCTTACGGCATTGTGCATCCAGCGGGCATTGCACTGCGTGCTTCATTCTTAATTGACGAAGAGTTTACGGTGCGCCATCAAGTAGTTAATGACTTGCCATTAGGCCGTAATGTTGATGAAATGTTACGCATGGTTGATGCGCTTGATTTCCACACAACACATGGTGAAGTTTGTCCAGCAGGCTGGAATAAAGGCGACGAAGGTATGAAAGATACACCAGAAGGTGTGGCTGAATATTTGGCAAAAAATGCTGACGACCTATAGCATTTAGTCAGTTTGATTAAAGGGAGTGAATCGCTCCCTTTTTTTACGTATTTAATAATAGGAAATAACAATGAAAAAATTTAAATGTATGGTGTGTGGCTGGATTTATGATGAGGAAAAAGGTTCACCAAAAGAAGGTCTTGAGCCAGGCACCAAGTGGGATGATGTTCCTGAGGATTGGGTCTGCCCAGATTGTGGCGTCACCAAGGATCAATTTGAAATGAAAGAAATCTAGTAAAATAGCTATTTTAGAAACTTATCTACAGGAAGTAAGATGTCAAAAGTATTAGTATTGCCAGGTGATGGCATTGGTCAAGAAATTGTTGCTCAAGCATTAAAGGTGATCGAGCATTTGAATGAAAACGACAATCTAAATATGGAGCTAGTACATGGTTTAGTAGGTGGCACAGCCTATGACGAAACCGGCTCGCCACTGCCTCAAGCCACGATTGATGCGGCTCAAGCGTGTGATTCAATTTTGCTCGGCGCTGTAGGTGGTTATCAGTGGGAGGCTTTAGAGCGTGATTTGCGCCCTGAACGCGGCCTATTAGGTTTGCGCGCTGAGATGGATTTATTCTCAAATCTTCGTCCTGCTATTTTGTATCCGCAGTTAGCTAGCGCATCAACCCTTAAAGAAGAGATTGTTTCAGGGCTTGATTTAATGATTGTGCGTGAGCTGGTATCGGGTATTTATTTTGGCCAACCACGTGGCATTGAAGTACGTGATGGCGAGCGTTACGGCTTTAATAGTGCAACGTATACTGAGTCAGAAATTCGTCGTATTGGCCACTCTGCTTTTAAAATTGCACAAAAACGTGATAAACGCGTTTGTTCAGTCGATAAAGCTAACGTACTCGAAGTCTGTGAATTATGGCGCGAAGTAATGGAGGAAGTGGCCAAAGATTACCCAGATGTTGAGCTCTCACATATGTATGTGGACAATGCCGCGATGCAGTTAGTCAGAGCGCCAAAGCAATTTGATGTAATGGTAACGTCTAACTTATTTGGCGATGTATTGTCTGATTGTGCCGCCATGCTTACGGGTTCTATTGGCATGTTGCCAAGTGCTTCACTTAATAAAGACGGTTTTGGTATGTATGAGCCAATTCACGGATCTGCACCTGATATTGCCGGCCAAGATATTGCCAATCCACTTGCCACTATTTTGTCAGTTTCAATGATGTTGCGTTACTCGCTTAATCAAGTTTCACTGGCTGATAAAATTGATTCCGCAGTCAACACGGTGCTTGATCAAGGCTACCGTACTGCCGATATCGCCAGTGAAGGTGACACGGTTATCGGCACCAGTAAGATGGGCGATTTAGTGGTTGAAGCGCTACAAGGTTAATCATGAAAATTGTCGTCTACTCAACTAATACCTGCCCAATTTGCGTTAAAACCAAAGAGCTGCTAAACAAGTGGAATCTACCGTTTGAACAAAAGATGATTGATGAAGATCGCGCCCATATGGCAGAATTTTCCAAAGTGACTAACGGCGCTAGAATGGTGCCACAACTCACTATTGATGGCAAACATATTGGTGGGTTTAGTGATCTAACCGAGCTCCACATGGATGGCTTTTTCGACTAAATAAGCGTTCTTTTTGCCAAATTCTTTGTTGTCAAAATTCTCAAAAACAGTCGCTTACTAATTGTGAGTTCCTGCCTTTTCAAATTCCTTACGCCTCGACTTTGGCAAAAAAGAACACTTATTTAAACAAAGGCAAGTAGTATTCAAATAAAAGGGCGTGCCACCCTTTTATTTCTCTAAAAATCTAGCGTTTCAACCTCTTGTAGCATTTTACCAATATGCTTGCCTATTTGCTCATCAAACGCCGCCCAATTTTTGTAAGCCTCTAGTTTTTTAAGCGCTTCAGGTTTTATTTCATAGCCAGACAAGTCCTCTTCATAGCCTTTTTCCGCCTGCTGTTTGATGATGGCTAGATAGTCCAAAAAAGAATTGATAGCCACATCAGGATCGCCTGTTTGACCATGTCCAGGGACGTAATTTTTAAAGTTAAGATCAACCGCATAGTCTAGCGCTTTGATATTGCTGTGCATATCGGAGCTGGCATCAAACGAGCCTAAAAAATCAATAATGGCATTATCACCCAAAAATAGCGTTTGACTGCCAACATGCTCAATCATGATGTCAGTATCTGTATGGGCTTTTTGTGTCGGACTGTGAATGATAAATTGCTCTGAGCCTAGGGTCATTTTCTGTAAGTGTGCGACGCTGTCAGTTGGATAAACGGCTTTTGTATTTTTGGTATAGCCTTGTGTATTGTCATTCATAATATCTAGCCAAAAGTCAGTTTCGCCTTCATGAGCCTGTTTGAGCATTTGCGCGTGGGCGTAGATTTTGACCGTTGGATAGCGTTCAACGATGGCTTGATTGCCCAGCCAATAATCATTGCAGGATTATTCATAAAGCCTTTGTTGTTAACGCTGGGCGTGCCTACAGGGCCGTGAATGACAAAGACATTTTTTGCAATAGACTCAAATTGGTATTGCCCAACTTTGTCGATTGTCCAAGCGTTAACAAGACTAGATAAAAATAGTGTTAGTAGTAGAAGTGTTGTTTTCATGGTGTTTTATAGTCGAAAAATAAGTAAAGACGATACGCTCTTTTTTGTAATAATTTTGAAAAATTTGCCAAATAATAAGAATGGCCGCAAGTTGGTTCGGTGTCTGGGTATAAATGGGCAATAATTGCCATATATTCCCGAAAAAAACCCATTTTTTACTTAAAAATGGATGTTTTTAGCTATTTATTGGCAATAATTGATTGATTTTTGCGTGTGGATGAAAAATTTTGGAAATTTTAATTATGAATGCTAAATACTGTTTTTTTGTATTACAATTCACGCTTATGAAAGACTTTGTTGCTAATAATAAGCATTTGAGGAGGTTGGTAGAGGGTAATAAGCGCTATATTGCCTCCCATCTTCAGCATCCAGATCAATCCAGTGAAAGGCGTTTCGAGCTTAAATATGGACAGCATCCTTTTGCCATTATTTTGGGCTGTGCGGATTCTCGCGTGCCACCTGAGGTGATTTTTGACCAGGGTTTGGGAGATTTGTACGTGGTTCGTGTTGCTGGCAATGTGTTGGATGAGGTGGTTATGGCTAGCATCGAATATGCGGTGTTGCATGTGGGAGTTTCGCTGATTATGGTGATGGGGCATTCTCAATGTGGCGCCGTACAGGCAGCGTGTGCGCATGAGCAGCTTGAAGGTAGTCTGCCTGCTTTGGTGCAGGCATTCAATCCAGCACTTGAGCAAGTAAAAGATCAGCCAGGTAATTTGGCTGAAAATGTGACTTTAGTTAATGTTATTAATGTGACAGAAAAGCTCAAACAAACGGGGGCGCATTTTTTAGAAATGCTTAACGAAAACAAGCTGACGATTGTGCCAGCGTATTATGATATTGACACAGGAAAAGTGGAGTTGTTAGACGTATGAATTTAGATGTTACGCAAGAATTATTAAATAGCCTATATTGGATATCTCTAGTGGCTGTGGTGGTATCGTCAGCTTCTGGCGTACTTAAAGCGGGTTTTAGAAAATTCGATTTATTTGGGGTGGTAATTATTGCTATTACCACTGGATTGGGTGGCGGCTCTTTAAGAGATATGTTGCTGGATATTGATGTATTTTGGATACAAGATCAGATCTTTTTTATTGTTTCATTAGCCAGCGCACTGATCATATTTATTGGCGCTCGTTTCGTGTCAATTTCGCCAAAATTTTTCTTAATCCCTGATGCGGCTGGATTGGCAGCGTTTAGTATTGCTGGAACTATGGTGGCATTAACGGCAGGTGCGCCTTGGTTAGTGGCGAGTTTTATGGGGGTTATTACTGGCACAATGGGCGGTATTTTTAGGGATTTGCTGTGTAATGAAACCCCGATTGTATTCAAGAGTCCGTTATATGCGACCGCTGCTTGGCTGGGCTCTTTAGGGTTCATTGCTCTCGTGCACTACGAAGTGGGCGTGGTATTTAGTGCAATCATTGCTGGCCTTTGTATTTTTGTCACGCGATTAATTGCTATTCGACTTAATTTGGGCTTGCCTAAATTTCAACTAAAAGAATAAAAATGGCAAAAAAAATGACGACTTTGAGTCGTCATTTTTTATGATTGAAAAGCTAGTTGTTACAGATCTAGCGCCTCAATTTCTAGCAACATTTTGTTGATATGCTTGCCTAGCTGCTCATCATAGCCGCTCCAGTCTTTAAAGGCTGTTAGATGTTTATCGGCAAATGGTTTGATCTCATAGTCAGCTAAATCTTCTTCGTAGCCTTTTCTAGATTCTTGTTCGATAATTTTAAGATAGCCTAGGTAGGGATCAATTGCTTGAGTAACAGTCCCTGAGTAGCCATGTCCAGGAACATAAGTATCAATCGTTAAGTTTTTAGCATAGTCTAAGATTTTAATATTGTCTAGCATGTTTGACTGCTCGTCAAATCTGCCCATTCGGTCAGTAAAGGCGTTGTCTCCAGCGAAAAGAGTTTTAGAATTGACATGCTCAATCATAATGTCTGAAGATGAATGAGATGATGGCAGTGGCGAGTGAATGATGAACTTTTGCCCTTCGATAGTTAACGTATCTTTGTGCCCTATTGAATAAGTTGGGATCACGGCGATTGTGCCCTTTGCCTTATCCGTAATATCACTATATGTCTTTATCCAGCGCTCAGCTTCGCCATATTCTGCTTCTCGAATCATGTTCATGTGGGCGTAGAATTTAGCGGTTGGATATTTATCTTTGATGGCATGATTTCCAAGCCAGTGGTCGCCATGTACGTGTGTGTTGATAACGGCCACAATGGGTTTTGATGATATTTTTTCAACCTCTTTAAGAACGTGATCTCCAACAAATTTTGAGCTACCAGGATCAATGATGATTAAGCCGTTATCGCCTTCGATAAAAATAGGGTTATTCATAAAACCATGGTTTTTCTCGCTGGGGCTAGCAATAGGCCCATGTATGACGTAAACTTGATTGCTTACCTGTTCAAATTTAAAATCACCCACGTCATCAATTGTCCAGGCATGCGTCATTGATGAAAATACCAAAGTAAATAATAGTGCTAATTTTTTCATGTCTCTCTCTTCTATGTGAATCATGACATTGTACCTAATGTTATAATCTCACCATGCGAAAAAAACCAACACTGAGTAATATTACCGATATAGCCACCACTCGATTTTTCAATATTCAATCGATGGATGTTGAATTTTCTAATGGCGAAAAAAGACAATACGAACGCCTTAAGCCGCCTGGCAATGGGGCGGTTTTAGTCATTCCAATGTTGGATGATGAAACCGTGTTGATGATTTATGAATATTCTGGTGGTACAGATCGCTATGAGCTGGCGCTCACTAAAGGCAAAATTGATGATGGTGAAACGCCATTGGAAGCGGCCAATAGAGAGCTTATTGAGGAAATTGGTTATGGCGCTAAAAAGCTCACTTATATGAAATCTATGAGTATCGCACCAGGTTATCAGTCGAGCGAAACGCATATTGTTTTGGCGCAAGATTTGTATCGAGAGTCAGCTGAGGGAGACGAGCCGGAGCCGCTGGAAGTGGTTGAGCATAAGCTGAGCGATTTAGAAAGTTTGGTTTATGATGACGATTTGACCGAGGCAAGAAGTATTGCTGCACTATATATGGCCAAAGAGGCAATTAGACAGCAATTAAGTGATTGACATTCCTCAGGATTTTGTACTAGTATCGGCGAGTACCCCTTTTCCTGCTACTGAACGAGCCCTCAAAGAGCCTAACGGCTTGATTGCTATTGGTGGCGAGCTGTCAACTCAGCGTTTATTGGAGGCTTATAGCCAGGGTATTTTTCCTTGGTATAGTGAGCAAGACCCCGTACTTTGGTATAGTCCAAATCCTAGAATGGTGATGACTTCAGATAGACTACATGTGTCTAAAAGTCTACAAAAAACGCTAAATGCTGATCAATTTCAAATAAAAGTTGATACGGATTTTGAGCAAATTATTCATCATTGCAAAACGGTCGAACGCAAAGATCAGGCCGGCACTTGGATTGATCAAGCGATGGTTGATGCCTATACCGATTTGCATCGGCAGGGTTTTGTTCGCTGTGTTGGAGTGTATCAAGAGTCTAGGCTGGTGGGCGGCCTTTATGGTGTGTCATTGGGCAAGGTGTTTTTTGGTGAATCGATGTTTTCTTTAGTAGCGGACAGCTCTAAAGTGGCCTTTGTGCATTTGCTGAAAAATATGGGTTATTCATTGGTCGATTGTCAGGTTGAAAGCCCACATTTAAAAAGCCTTGGCGCCTTTAATGTTGAGCGCCACGCGTTCATTCAAAGTCTTCAAGAATTGCTGTAAAATAACGACTAATTTTATAAATAACCAAAAGAGAATTAAAATGGAAAAAATGATCAAATTAACAGCGCTAATGTTTGTTGTTGTCGGTCTTTCAGCTTGTGGAAAAATGGGTGAGTTAGAGGCAGTTAAAGCGCAAGCTATTGATGCGCCTACAGCACAAAATACAGTTGCGCCAGAGTTGGATATATTGCCGCACAACTCAAAATAACGGTTGAGCTTTTCTTACAAAAATCAATCTTTGCACGCCGAATCTGTTGATATTGCAGATTTGATGGATCGTTATGGCTCGCCGTTATACGTATACTCACGAACTGATATTGAAAACAATTGGCGTGAGTTTGATTCAGCCTTTGGCCAGCACCCACATTTGGTGTGTTACGCAGTAAAGGCAAACTCCAATATTGCCGTGTTAAATGTACTGGCTAAGATTGGCGCAGGATTTGATATTGTATCAATTGGCGAACTTGAGCGCGTATTAGCGGCAGGTGGGCAAGCCTCAAACTGTGTATTTTCAGGCGTTGCCAAAACGCAAGTAGAAATCAAACGTGGCCTCGAGGCCGGTATTCGTTGCTTTAATGTGGAGTCTGCTGCGGAGTTAGAGCGTATTGAGCAGGTGGCTGATTCCATGAATAAGCAGGCGCCAATTTCCATTCGCGTTAATCCGAATGTGGATGCAAAAACCCATCCGTATATTTCTACAGGCCTAAAAGAAAATAAATTTGGCGTGGATATTGACGATGCACTTGCACTCTATAAAACGGCGCAACAGTCCGAGTATTTATCGATTAAAGGCTTGGATTGTCATATTGGCTCCCAGCTCACCGATGTATCACCATTTTTAGATGCACTCGATAAAGTACTGGGTTTGATCGAGCTACTTAAAAACCAAGGTATTGATATCGAACACCTAGATTTGGGTGGCGGTGTTGGTATTGTCTATGATGATGAAACGACAATCGATATTGCTGCTTATATCGCTGAAGTTTTAAAAAAAGTCGGAAATTTAGAGATTATCCTGGAGCCAGGACGCGCTATTGTTGGCAATGCAGGCATTTTTATCACCAAGGTTGAATTTCTAAAGCAAAATTCAGACAAATCATTCGCAATTATTGATGGTGCGATGAACGACTTATTGCGCCCAGCTTTTTACAATGCCTATCATCAAGTGTTGCCTGTGCGTGAAAATGCACAGGGGGTTGAGGCTAATTGGGATTTAGTAGGTCCTATTTGCGAAACCGGTGATTTTTTAGCCAAGGATAGGGTGTTGTCTTTATCTGAGGGTGATTATCTCGCCATTATGTCTGCAGGCGCGTACGGCTTTACCATGAGTTCTAATTACAATTCCCGACCACGTGTAGCGGAGGTAATGGTGTCAGATAGCACGCATCACTTGATTCGCAAGCGGGAAACCATTCAAGATTTATTTAATACAGAGATACTAATCAATGACTAAACTTACTAACAATCAAAAGAAATTTTTACGCTCTAAAGGGCACAGTCTTAAACCAGTCGTTATGTTGGGCCAACATGGTCTTACTGAGGGCGTATTGGCTGAGCTAGAGTCAAGTTTAGAAACGCACGAACTATTAAAGATTAAGGTTCGTGGCGATGATCGTGAAGATAAACAGCGCGTCATCGATGAGATTCTTAAAACAACAGGTGCGCATTTGGTGCAAGTGATTGGCAATGTTATGGTGATTTATCGCGCTTTTGATAAAGAGCCTCAACTTATTCTTCCAAGAAAATAACCCACATGACTAAGATTGCAATTAGCGCTGCTGAAACCTCAGGCGACCTAATTGGATCTACGCTGGTTCAAGCATTAAAAGACCAAGACCCAACACTTCAAATTGAAGGCTTGTGTGGTGAAAAAATGCAAGCTCAAGGGTGCAAGCAACGCTGGAATATGAATCTGGTTAATGTAATGGGCTTTAGCGAGGTGTTAAAAAAACTACCTTCGCTATTGAGATTAAGAAAAGCCATGATCGCGTATTTTTCGATCAATAAGCCTGATGTTTTTATTGGGGTAGATGCGCCAGATTTTAACTTCGTTATTGAAAAAAAACTTAAAAAACAAGGGGTTAAGACAGTTCATTTTGTTTCTCCTTCGGTTTGGGCGTGGCGTGCATCACGCGTTAAAAAAATTAAACGTGCCAGTGATTTGATGTTGTGTCTATTTCCTTTTGAGGTTGATTTTTACACACAACATAAGCAAAGAGCGGTGTTTGTCGGCCACCCTTTGGCAGAAAAACTCACGCCTAGAAAAAACCACCAAGCCGGTAAAAATATTTTGCTTATGCCTGGTTCAAGAGCGGGAGAGGTTAGGCGCTTATTGCCAGA
>ENA-UZXC01000045-UZXC01000045.1-metagenome-genome-assembly--contig:-Day-2-25m-contig-45_pt1 | contig 65627 bp, 77 predicted proteins | sample MGYA00260340_ERZ794900 | MGnify/ENA metagenome assembly ERZ794900 | reverse complement strand
GAAAATAGTTCGGGAACGGATTTGTTAAAGGTGACTGATGATGGGGTAGTTGATGTAGCAGGTGGAGTACTTGAAATTTACGGAAAGAGAACTATTGATAGACTATCGGGCAGCGATATTCGATACAATTATGTCGCAGGCAGTTATAACCATGTTTTTTACACAAATAGTGGAACTGCAAGGCTAATGATAGCTAATGATGGCAACGTAGGCATAGGAACTACAACACCGACAGAAAAAATTACTATCGGTGCAACGGGAGTTGATAACAACATTCTTATTAACCAATGGGCGTATTTTGGTCAAACGGCTAACGGCTATTCAACTGTTATTGGTAACAATGCCAAAGCACAAGACAACACAATTAAGGCAGTTAATACAACTATTGATGGAGCAAGAGCATTAGAGTTGAACTATTCAAGAGGTCTATGTTATTACGGAAATACAAATGTAACTTCGGGTGATACCTTAACAGAATTATTCAGAATAAATACAAGCGGCAACGTAGGCATAGGAGCAACAACACCAACCGCAAGACTACACGTAAAAGGCGAAGGAATAACATCTGCAACAACGGCATTGTTAGTTGAGAATAGTAGTGGAACGGATTTGTTAAAGGTTACTGATGATGGGAGTGCTACTATCGGCATAAGTGGTGGCACTACAACACCTCTAACGATATTAGGTAATTCGGGCGTTCAAGCTACAATAGGTAATGGATATTTTAACTCACCATCAGTTATTTCAAGATATGGTTTTCAAAGCGGCACTTTAACATTCTATGGGCAAAACAATAGCGATAGTGCTTTTAAGTTCAGTTTTCCAAATTCACAATCATCGAACACTACAACTACATCAATGGTTGAACTTGGGGGAACTTATCGTAATCAAAGCAGTTTTCAGTTTGCCAATCTCAATATAAGCCCGACTTATAATTTTAATGCCAACACAAACTCCGCTGCAATAGCAAGAGGAATATACTACAATCCTACAATCACAGATATAAAGGTTGCAAAGCACTATGCTATTGAAACAGTAACGGGCGATGTATTATTTGGCACAACAAGCGGAAACGTAGGCATAGGAGTAACACCAATAACTAAGCTATGGGTAAAAACAACAGATGCAAACACTACAAGCAGTATAGGTTTTTTAAATACTAATGCAGCAACAATAGGTGCATTTTCAGATACAGGGAGTACGTTAGAAAAACTACAATTTAGAGCATCATCGTACCAATTCGCAACAGGAAGCGTGTTAATTGATGGTAGTGGTTATGGATTAACACCTTCCGCAAAACTTCACGTAAAAGGTAGCGGAATAACAAGTGCAACCACTAACCTACTACTTCAGAATAGTAGTGGTACGGACTTGTTTAAGGTTACTGATGATGGGGCTGCGACATTTAGTGGCAATGTTGGTATAGGCACAACTCCAAGTGTTAACGCATACGAGGTTTTGATGTTACAATCAGCAGGTACTAATTCTTGCTTCATCACTATGGAGAATAATTCAAGTGATGTTATGAAAGTGGGTATTGATGCATTCAACTCATTCATAGACTTTGACAATGCTTTCTTCTTAAAGAAAAGCGGAACAACCGTAGCAACCTTAACATCTACGGGACTAGGCATACGCACTACTCCTTCAGCTGCTTATTCGCTCGACGTTACAGGTAGAGCTCACGTTTCCCAGGAAATCTATTGTGATGATAAGTTTATTTCTTATGGTGCATTGAATGGCTTCGAAAGCAACTATAACGAAACAGTTAAGGCTCGATTAATGACAAATGGGTCTTTTGGTTGGGTTGGAACAGAAACCGCTCATCCTTTTGTTTTTATGGCTGGTTATAATGTTAAAGCGGTGCTAGATACAAATGGTAATCTATCCATTGGGAACTCAGCTACGGACATGGGTGCAAGATTAGGCGTCAAAGGTAGCGGCATAACATCCGCAACAACGGCATTACTCGTCGAGAATAGTAGCGGGGATGATTTGTTAAAGGTTACAGATGATGGGTCAGCTTATTTTGGCGGAGGTGTTGGTGTTGGAACAACTACTCCTACTAACTTCAGCGGAGGAAGCGATGATGCTGTTGTTCATATAAAAGGAGTTATAGCAGACAGACCCTCTCTAAATATAGAAACAGATAACGTCAATGCATACTTTAGCGTGCTTGATGATGCTACGGCAGCTAATAGGTGGGTATATATTGGTTCAGACGACGAGGTAGGAATAAGGTTTGTATCTAATGGTGTCATCACAACATCGTATAGAGACGGATACATGGGAGTTAACATTAATAACCAAACAGACGCAGCCTTATATGTAAGACCGGTAACTGGACGTACGACTGATGAGGTTCTAAGATTGGTAGGCGACTCGGGTCAAACTGGAAATTATTTAACTGTCGTAGACAATGGCACAACAATAGCTTCACTTACTGCTGATGGAGACTTAGGTATAGGCTTAACAACTCCAATATCAACCTTAGACAACGGCGGTTCAGAAGGCAAGCAACACACAACCATCACTGCAACAAGCTACACCGCAGATGGAGATGATAATATTGTCTATGTTGATGATGATACAGCGGGGGCAGATGTTACAATTACCTTGCCTGCTGCTGCAAGTAGTGAACGAAGAATTTATATTATCAAAAAGATAGGTGACACAGGAGATGTCATTGTTGACGGAAACGGAAGTGAAACAATTGACGGAGAATTAACGCAAACATTAAAGCACCAGTATGACTCAATAACGATACACTGCACTGGAGCAACTTGGTTTATACTGTAATAACTAAAAATAAATAAATACTTGTAAAGTAGTAGATAGTGGTGTTATTGATGACCAAATAGAAACAATAAAAGAGTTGAATTACGGAATAGTAAAACGACTGATTTAATATTAGTATAAAATTAATTAAAACAAAATGTATAAAGAATTAACAACAGGAGTAGATGTGACAGTTGACACGTCCGTATCCCCTTCATTGGTAGGAAAACCAATTTCAAAAATTTATCAAGTAGCATTTGCTAACGAAGGAGTTTCTATCGTTGGGAAGTTTGAAGGCGCTGCTGACAGACAATGGTCTGCTAAATTTACTCGCGACGAATTACCAACGAATGAAGCTAAAGGGCTTTATGACGCTGTAGTAGCTGCTGTAGACAGCTTGCATTTATCTATTAGAAAAGCAGATGAGAATTATACAACTGACAATTGGGTTGAATACGTAGAGCCAGTAGAGGAGTAAAATGATCAACTTGTTACTACTAATAATAGCTATATCGATTCTAGTGCCAATTGGTACGTTAGGTTTTTTTTATTCTGTGATAAGCAAAATGCTAAAGGCTGCGAGTATTTATTTCTGGCAGATAGCTGTGGCTATCGATAAACTGGGCAATATAATATGCCAAGATCTATTCAATGACCTAATGGTTAAACCGGGCGGTTACAGGTTTGGAAATGGCACTGAAACTGTTAGCTATGTATTAGGAGTTAACAAAGCAAATGACAATTTGTATATTATAGGTAGAGCTCTTTCTGCTATATTAAACTGGATAGATAAGAGTCACGTAGAAGATGCTGTAAAAAACAGGAAAACAGAGTGATAATACATAAGAAAACAAATTAAATAAAATCATGGATTTAAAAATTACAGACGAGCAATTAGCAAAGCTACAGGCTCTAGTCAATCAGATCAACCAAGCTCAATTAGAATTAGGTCAAGCGGAATCTAGAAAATTCGATCTAATAGCTTTTTTACCTACCGTAAGGAAGGAATTAGAAACATTTCAAAAATCTCTCGAAGAAGAGTATGGCAACGTAACAGTTAACATACAGGACGGAACGATTAAGAAGGTGGAAGATGGAGCTAATAAGGAAGATTAGCATAGGGAAGGATTATAAAAATGAAGCAATGCATTACTCCGTGGGCCAAGAGGTCTACGGAGGACATGTAATATCATCTATATTAGAGGAAGATGACAAATACAGAATCTATATCTCTAAAGATGACGAAGTTTTAGCGTGGAAAGATTTTAATAAAAATATGGCCATAGCAGTTGAATATAATTTAGAATATTAATGAACGGTTGGGATAGTTTTATAGTGTCACCAGTTGGATCTAGGTACGACAACACTAAGAAGGTTGGAGACAAAGAGCTTATACTTAATACAGAGATATTCACTCATAAGAACGTAAGTAACAACGCTGTAGTTGTTGGTTTACCTAAGAACAAGCAAACGGACATACGGGTTGGTGATGAAGTTGTTATACACCACAACGTATTTAGAAGATGGCACGATATTAGAGGCAAAGAACAGAACAGTAGAAGCTTCTTTGATGAGGATCGATACTTCGTAGGTGACGAACAGTTATATATATACAAGAGCAAAGGAGAGTGGAGGTCCTTAGACGAATACTGCTTTGTGAAACCTATAGTTAACAATGATATGTTTTCTTTAGAAAAAGAGAAGCCACTAGTTGGTATTGTTAAGTACTCTAACAACATCTTAAAAGAAAGAGGTATAGAGGTCGGCGATAAAGTAGGTTTTATACCAAACAGCGAATTCGAGTTTGTTATAGAAGGAGAACGTGTTTATAGAGTGAGAACAAAAGTGATTACAATTAAATATGAACACGAAGAAGGAGAAACAGAATATAATCCAAGCTGCGTATAAAGCAGTGGCAGAGCTAATAAAAGTAGCTGAGGAGAAGATAATAACAAACACAGAAGACGACGTCTCTGCTGATAGATTAAAGAACGCTGCAGCTACTAAAAAACTAGCCATATTTGATGCTTTTGAAATATTAAAACGCATCGAAGAAGAAAAGGCTATTCTTGATAACAAACATGTGGAAGAAAAAGAAGTAGCTTTTGGAGGATTTGCTGAAAGGAGAAGTAAGTGATGTATGAACAGAGCTTATATAAAATAGTAGATACAATACCTGTAAACGCTATAAAGAGACTAAATAGAGCCAAACGATGGAAGTATGGTTATAACGCAGAGCATGATGTAGTAGTTCTGAGTAGAACTGGTAAAATCGGTCAAGTATACGAAATACAAAACCTAAGGATAGCTCTACCACCAGCAAAAAAGGTACATCGATTCGATAGTAAGAAATGGGAGGTTACTCCCTGCGCCAAAGAACTAAACAGGGTTAAAACTATTTTCGATTGGAAAGAATACCCGAACGAGTTTAAGAATAGATACATAGACTACATAGAAGAGGAGTTTAAGAGGAGAGAGGAAGGTTTTTGGTTTTATAACAATGGTGTTCCGACCTATATAACAGGTACGCACTATATGTACTTGCAATGGTCTAAGATCGATGTTGGTAAACCAGACTTCAGAGAGGCAAATAGATTGTTCTTTATATTTTGGGAAGCTTGCAAAGCTGATAAGAGATGCTACGGAATGTGTTACCTTAAAAATCGACGTTCAGGTTTCTCCTTTATGGCTTCAGGTGAGGTCGTTAACCAAGCAACAATCAGTTCGGACTCCAGGTTTGGAATACTATCAAAGTCTGGACCCGATGCTAAGAAGATGTTCACGGACAAGGTAGTACCAATATCAATCAACTACCCATTCTTCTTTAAACCAATCCAAGATGGTATGGATAGACCCAAAACAGAATTAGCGTATAGGGTTCCTGCATCTAAACTCACTAGACGAAACATAACAAGTGGTGATAAGTTAGAAGAACTAACTGGACTAGACACCACTATAGATTGGAAAAATACTGGTGATAACAGTTACGATGGTGAGAAATTAAAACTACTGGTACACGATGAGAGTGGCAAGTGGGAGAGACCAAATAACATATTAAACAACTGGCGAGTAACTAAAACAACCCTAAGGCTTGGTAGCCGAATTATAGGCAAGTGTTTGATGGGTTCAACCAGTAACGCTCTTGACAAGGGTGGTAAAGAATTTAAAAAACTATATTACAACTCAGATGTCACCAAGAGAAACAAAAACGGACAGACAAATTCGGGCCTCTATTCTTTGTTCATACCTATGGAATGGAACTACGAAGGATTCATTGATTCTAATGGACTACCTGTATTCGAGACACCTAGAGAACCTGTCAAGGACAATCAAGGAGAGCCAATAAGTATAGGTGTTATAGATCACTGGCAAAATGAAGTTGATGGTTTAAAGTCAGATCAAGACGCCTTAAATGAGTTCTATAGACAGTTCCCAAGAACCGAAGAGCATGCGTTTAGAGATGAAGCTAAGAATAGTATATTTAATTTAACAAAGATATACGAGCAGATAGATTATAACGAAGAGACAGTTATGTTAAACACCGGTAACTTCCAGTGGCTTAATGGTATAAAGGATACTAAAGTTGTTTTTCTACCTGACAAAAAAGGTAGGTTTAAGATCAATTGGGTTCCGCCTTCTAACCTTCAAAATAAGGTTATAGTTAAGAACGGAACCAATCACCCTGGAAATGAACACATAGGTGCTTTCGGGTGTGACTCTTACGATATATCAGGCACTGTTGATGGTAGAGGTTCTAAAGGATCTTTACACGGACTAACCAAGTTCAGTATGGAAGACGCTCCAACTAGTGAGTTCTTCCTTGAGTACATAGCTAGACCTCAAACTTCTGAGATGTTCTTTGAAGATGTTTTAATGGCGTTGGTATTCTATGGTATGCCACTCCTAGCGGAGAACAATAAACCTAGATTACTATATTACTTAAAGCGAAGAGGTTATAGAGGATACTCTATGAATAGACCAGATAAGATATGGAATAAACTGTCCGTAACAGAACGAGAGATTGGTGGAATACCTAACTCAAGTGAAGATATTAAGCAAGCTCACGCAGCAGCGATAGAGATGTACATAAACAATTATGTTGGTCGAAAACAAGAAAACTTCGGAACTATGCCTTTTAACACTACATTAAACGACTGGGCTAGATTCGATATAAATAAGAGAACAAAGCATGATGCTACTATTAGCTCTGGTTTAGCGATAATGGCTTGCAATAGACATCTATATTCACCTAAACGAGATATGCCGAGAAGAAAAATAAATTTAAGTATGGCCCAATATAAAAACAATGGCTACAATTCAACAATAATAGAAAGATAATATGGCTGAGTCAGTTACATCGCATTATTTTCCTAGTCAAGTTGTTAGTGATTTAGAGAAGAGCTCAATGGAGTACGGTCTCAAAATTGGTAAAGCGATAGAGCACGAATGGTTCAATAATGGATCTAGTTCTAGTAGGTTTTCCAGCAATCAAAACAACTTTCACAAGCTGCGCTTGTACGCTAGGGGAGAGCAATCAATACAAAAATACAAAGATGAGTTGTCTATAAACGGCGACTTAAGCTATTTGAACCTTGACTGGAAGCCTATCCCTGTTATACCTAAATTCGTAGACATCGTAGTTAATGGTATATCGGAAAGGACGTTTGACATAAAAGCTTACTCTCAAGACCCCTTTGGTGTTTCTAAGAGGACTAAGTATATGGAGAATATACTAGCTGATATGAAGACGAGGGATTTAAACGAGTTTGCTGAGCAAGCATTTGGTGTATCGATAGCATCGACACCTCCAGAAATGCTACCTGACAGTGAAGAGGAACTTCAGTTGCACATGCAGCTAAGTTATAAACAAGGTGTTGAGCTAGCTGAAGAGCAAGCAATAAACACTATACTAGAAGGAAATAGATACGAGTTAACTAGAAAGAGGATAAATTATGACTTAACAGTTATAGGAATCGGTGCTGTTAAGAACACATTTACTAAATCAGAGGGAGTTAAAGTAGAATACGTTGACCCAGCTAACATAGTTTACTCTTATACAGAGTCTCCTTATTTTGAGGATATATATTATGTTGGAGAAGTTAAGACTGTCTCTATTAATGAGTTAGTTAAAGAGTTTCCTGATTTAGATATGGAGGAATTAAAACAAGCTAGTGAGCAAAGTTTTAATTCGTCTGGTGCTTTCAACAGGTCTTCGTCTAATGAAATTGATAGAAACCAAATTCAAGTTCTTTATTTTAACTTTAAGACATTCGCTAACGAAGTCTACAAAGTCAAAGAAACAGCAACTGGAGCTAGTAAGATAATAATAAAAGATGACCAATTTAATCCACCTACAGAGTTACTAGAGGCGAGGTTTGGTAAAATGTCTAGGCAGATTGAGGTTCTATATGAAGGAGCTTTAGTGCTGGGTACTAGCCAGTTACTTAAGTGGAGTATGGCTAAGAATATGATGAGACCTAAAAGTGATTATACTAAGGTCAAAATGAATTATTCTATAGTTGCTCCTAGAATGTATAAAGGCAAGATTGAGTCTTTGGTTAGTAGAACGACTACTTTTGCTGACATGATACAACTTACTCACTTGAAACTACAGCAAGTAATGTCTCGTATGATACCTGACGGTATTTACTTAGATGCAGATGGACTAGCCGAAATAGATCTAGGCAACGGTACTAACTATAATCCACAAGAAGCTTTAAATATGTTCTTCCAAACAGGTAGTATCATAGGAAGATCTATGACTATGGATGGGGAGTTCAATCATGGTAAGGTGCCGATACAAGAGATCCAGAGTGGCTCAGGAGGAGCTAAATTAGGTTCTTTGATACAAACATACAACTACTATCTCCAAATGATCAGAGATGTCACGGGATTAAACGAGGCACGTGATGGTAGTACTCCAGATAAGAATGCTTTAGTTGGTGTTCAAAAAATAGCAGCAGCAAATTCAAACACAGCAACTAGACATATACTACAAGGTGGTCTATTCTTAACTGCTGAATTAGCTGAATGCGTTTCACTTAGGGTTTCTGATATTATAGAGTACTCTCCAGCTAGAGAAGCTTTTATACAAAAGATAGGCGGTCACAATGTAGCAACACTTTCTGAGATGACAGATTTACACTTGTATGACTTTGGTGTGTTTATAGAGTTAGCTCCTGATGAAGAGGAGAAGCAAATGCTCGAGAACAACATACAGGTCGCCCTTAGTAAAAATGGGATAGAGTTAGAAGACGCTATAGACATCAGAGAGATAAAGAATATTAAGCTAGCTAATCAGCTACTTAAGATACGTAGAAAGAAAAAAGCTAAGCAAGATCAACTAGTTCAACAGCAGAATATACAAGCTCAAGCAAAGGCTAATGCTCAGACTCAACAGGTAGCAGCACAAGCTGAGATACAAAAAAATCAAGCACTGTCTCAAGGCAAGATAATGGTTGAGCAGAATCTAATACAGTTAGAAATGCAGAAAATGCAGCAAGAGGCAATGCTCAAGAAGGAGTTGATGAATCACGAGTTCCAGTTAAACATGCAACTAAGGCAAATGGAAACTGAAATACTAAAAGAACGTGAGACACAGAAAGAAGATCGTAAAGACGAGAGGACTAAAATACAGGCTACACAACAGTCTGAGCTTATAGATCAAAGAAAAAGAGAAACTCCACCTAAAAACTTTGAGTCGTCAGGTAACGATATAATGGGTGGTGGATTTGGATTAAACGCTTTTGATCCAAGATAAGTAATAACATTTAATTTTATAATATTTAATCATGGCTAAAAAAAACAAAGAGGAAGTGATTGAGGAGATCACTCCTAAGCAAGAAGAACAGGTTGTCGAAGAGAAACCAAAAGAAGAAGAAGTTAAGAAGAACGAAGTCTTAGAGGACGGCACTGTAAAGGTCGACTTGAGGCAACACGTTGAAAAAGAAGAAATTGCGGAAGCGCCTGCTGATACCAAGGAAGAAGAACCAGTGGTTGAAGAAGTGGTGGAGCTAGAGGAGATAACTGAGGAAGAACAAGTTCAAGTAGAACAGTTAAACGAGACAGTAGCAGAGGCTATAGAAGTAGCGCAAGAGCAAGGAACAAAGCTACCTGACAACATACAGAAAGTAATCACTTTCATGGAAGATACAGGTGGAACATTAGAAGATTATGTTCAATTAAATAAAGATTACTCAAAAATGAGTGATAATGAATTATTGAGCGAGTACTTCAAGAGAACAAAACCTCACTTAACAGACGAGGAGAGATCTTTCGTTATGGAAGACCTATATTCTTATGATGAAGACATCGACGAGGATATAGAAATAAAAAGAAAAAAATTAGCATTAAAAGAGCAAGTTGCAAATGCTAAAAGCCACCTAGACGGGTTAAAGTCTAAATACTATGATGAAATCAAAGCTGGCTCAAGGTTAAACCCAGAGCAACAAAAGGCTATTGAATTCTTTAATAGGCACAATAAAAATCAGACAGTAGTTGAAGACAACGCTAAGTTCTTTAAACAAAAGACTAACGAAGTTTTCTCTGACACGTTCAAAGGTTTTGAATACAATGTTGGAGATAAGAGGTTTAGGTTAAATGTTAAAGACGCTAACAACGTTAAGAATGATCAACTTGACATCGGTAATTTTGTAAATAAGTTCCTTAATAAGGAAACTAACAAGATGGAAGATGCTAAGGGTTATCATAAGTCCTTATTTACTGCAATGAATCCAGATGTAGTGGCTAACCACTTTTATCAGCAAGGAAAAGCAGACGCTTTGAAAGAGAGTATGTCTAAGGCTAAAAATGTCGACATGTCGCCGAGAGGAAATCTATCAAACGAAAGCTTGCCAGGTGGTATGAAGGTTAGAGCACTTCCAAGTGAATCATCTTCTGATTTCAAAATCAAAGTTGGTCGAAGTAGACCAGCAAACAAAATTACTTAAAAATTAAAAATTAAAAAACACTAAACTATGGCTTTAGCAGGAACTGGTGCCGAGTTAAATCACATAACTCCGCGCCCAACGAAATCCCTATGGGGAGACAATTACCTTTCTTTTGACTCAGGATCAGGAGGAGGAACATTCGCAGCTCAATTTTTACCTGAAATTTACGAAAAAGAAGTTGAAAGATACGGTAAACGTACTATCAACGGATTCTTAAGGATGGTAGGAGCAGAGATGCCTTTAGCTTCAGATCAAGTTATTTGGTCAGAACAAGGAAGATTACATGTAGCTTATGATTCAGCTGTTTCAGGAGCTAACACAGTACAAGTTGCGACAGCAGCAAGCAATACTATCACTATACCAAGTGGACACTTAGTTAAGATACACGATACTATAATTGTGTCTAACGCAGACAGTAGCTCGGTACTTAAATGTCTTGTTATCGCAGCAACAGACACGGAACTTACGGTTACGCCTTACACACAAGCAACACTAGCTGTTGGTTCTCTGTTTGCTGACGGTGACGACGTTAAATTATTTGTGTATGGTACAGAATATCAAAAAGGATCTTCTGGTATCGCTGGTTCTATTGATGCTGGGTTTACTCAGTTCTCAAACAGACCTGTTATCATGCGTGACAGATATGCAGTAAATGGTTCTGACACAGCTCAAATTGGCTGGGTAGAAGTAACTACTGAAAACGGTGCATCTGGATACTTATGGTACTTGAAATCAGAGCATGAAGCTAGACTTCGTTTCGAGGATCAAATTGAGATGATGATGGTCGAGGGTGAGTTAGCAGCTCAGTCTATGGGATCAAGTCCTTTCAATGTTCAAGGTACTGAAGGTTTATTTGCAGCTGTAACATCAAGAGGTATTGTATATAATGATACTGATTTTGATACAGTTGACACATCAGGTGTTACAGATCAAGTAGCGGCGGGAGCTCATACAGGTCTTGATACATTCGATACTATCTTACAAGAGCTTGACAAACAAGGAGCTATTGAGGAAAACATGATGTTCTTGAATAGAGCTACTACTCTAGAAATTGACAAAATGTTAGCTTCACAGAATAGCTATGGTGTTGGTGGTACATCTTATGGTGTATTCAACAACAACGAGGATATGGCTTTAAATTTAGGTTTCTCTGGATTTAGAAGAGGTTCTTATGACTTCTATAAATCAGATTGGAAATATCTAAACGATGCTACCACTAGAGGCTTAATTGCTGACATAGAGGGTCTTATGGTACCAGCTGGTACTTCTACCGTTTATGATCAATCTTTAGGCAAGAATATATCTAGACCTTTCTTACACGTGCGCTACAGAGCTTCTGAAGCTGATGATAGAAAGATGAAATCTTGGATCACTGGATCTGTAGGTGGAAACTTTACTTCTGATGCTGACGAGATGGTAGTTAACTTCTTGTCAGAAAGATGCTTATGTGTTCAAGCAGCAAATAACTTTGTTTTGTTAAAAGCATAACAACAACCAATTAACACAACTAAGAGAGTTAAGGTGTCTTCGGGCACCTTGACCTTTTTTGTTTAAACTTTTTAAATTATATTATATCATGGAACTTACAAGACCCAAAGACTGGGAAATTAAAGACAGAGTTTACATACTCAGAGACGATCTATCACCTGTAGCCGCAACTATAGGTTCTAAACACTCAAGAAGAAAACCACTACTATGGTTTGACGAAAAAAAAGGATACCAAAGAGAACTGAGGTATGCGACTAACCATCCTTCTCCGTTTAAAGACGAGCAGAAGGGAACAGCTACACTTGGTCACATTGTATTCAGAAACGGACAACTAAGTGTTAAGAAAGAGGATCAAGCCTTACAACTCTTGTTATCAGTATATCACCCGAGGTTAAACTCTCTATATAAAGAGTTCAAGCCAGAAGTCATAGCTGACAATCAAGTAGATTGGATAGAGCTAGAAATAGAAGCGCTTAATTTAGCACAAAAGCTGGACGTAGAAGCAGCTGAGGCAATATTGAGAGTTCAAGAAGGCTCTAGAGTATCCAAAATGAGTACTAAAGAAATAAAAAGAGATTTGTTGATATTCGCTAGAAACAGTCCGAAGCTCTTTCTGGAACTTGCTCAAGATGACAATGTACAGCTGAGAAACATCGGTATAAAAGCCGTTGAAGCTAACATTATAAAACTAGCTGATAACAATAGAATATTCAAATGGGCTAGTAACGGTAGAAAATTATTCACCGTACCTTTTGAAGAACAACCATACTCTGCACTTGCCGCTTGGTTTAAGACAGATGAAGGAGTTGAAATCTTCAAAGCTATTGAAAAGAAACTAAATTAATAGTTACTTATATGAGGTGGCCATCTCTATAGGTGGCCACTAAATATAAAAAAAGAAATTATGGCAGTAAATGTAAATACAGTTTATTTAAGAGTTCTAGCTATTGCAAACAAAGAACAGCGAGGCTATATAACTCCACAAGAATTTAATACTCTAGCTAATCAAGCACAGCTAGATATATTTGAGCAGTATTTCTATGACCTTGATCAATACTTAAGATTGCCTGGGAATGATACTATTCATTCTGACACGGCAGATATACTCGAGGAGAAGATAGAGATATTTGACAAGTTTAATCAAACTGTGGCAATGTCAGCAGGTGGAGTAGGTGATCTAACCAATGCCGCTGCTAATGACATATATAGGCTAGGTGCAGTCTATTGTCAAGCAACTGTCAATAATGCGACGCAAATAATAGAAGCAGAACATTTAAACAAAAACGAAGTGAGGCAGTATATAAACTCACCACTAACAGCACCAACAGCAAAAAGACCTTTCTATATAAAAACCTCAGAAACAGCGATACAAGTTTATCCGACATCGATAGAGGAGAACGTAACGTGTAACTACATAGCGCGACCAGTTGACGTCTACTGGGGTTATAGTATGATTAACGATGAAGCTTTGTACAATCCTAGCACATCAGTTGATTTTGAACTACACGAATCCGAAGAGACTGATCTAGTTATCAAAATACTATTGCTATCAGGTATAACAATAAGAGATCCTCAATTGTATCAAATAGCAGCAACAGAAGACACTAAAAATACTCAACAAGAAAAACAATAAAACATGGCATTATTCAGAGGTACACAGAGACAATATTATGACAATAGCCAGAAGTTTACTGGAGATGGAGTAACGGTTGATTTTACACTAACGTTTAATCCACTGCCATCTTTAGAAGTTGAATTTGAAGTCTTTGTAAACGGAGAACAGCAGAGCAACGCCACATATTCTTATGCAGCTGGTGTAGTAACATTCTTAACTGCTCCAGCAGATGGGTTGCTTATATTAGTAAAACAAATACTACCAAGCGAGCAACTAGGTAACTACCAGTACGTTACGATAGATGACCTAGTAAACAACTTCAGAGTAGCTTACGTAGGCGAAGGTAAGATAATCAGCAAAGTTAAAATACCTGATATTAATTTTCACGCGCAAAGAGCTATTGCCGAACTTAGTTACGATACACTTAGAACTGAAAAAACACAAGAGACTGAGATACCTCCTTCTTTGAAGATAAAGCTACCGCACGACTATGTTAATTACGTGCAAATGTCTTGGGTGGATAACTCAGGAGTAGAGAGAATAATATATCCAGCAAGAAAAACGAGTAACCCAACAGCCGTACTGCAAGACTCGGACTATAACTACTTGTTTGATAATGACGATGAGATACTAAAAGCTAGTGACTCTGAGACGTGGTATAATTTCTCAGGGACAATAACTGGCAATGAAACAGTAGACTCTTCAACCGAATATGGCGAGAATGTTGACAACGCCAGCGGTGGTAGGTACGGTATAACGCCGGAGCTAGCGCAGTTCAATGGTGTTTTCTTTATAGACAATGCTAGAGGTTTTGTTTTCTTTAGTTCTGACTTAGCAGGTAAAGTGATCACCATAAAATACTTAAGCGACAGCTTAGGTACAGAAGGCGAAATGAGAGTACACAAGTTTGCTGAAGAAGCTGTGTACAAGTACATAGCTCACGCAATACTGTCCACTAAGACAGCAACACCTGAGTACATTATAAACAGGTTTAAGAAAGAAAAAAGAGCAGCTATTAGAATGGCTAAACTAAGGTTATCTAACTTAAAGATAGAAGAGATAAACCTAATAATGAAGAATAAGTCTAAAATAATCAAACACTAAAATATGCCAGAGTTAAAAAGAACATTTAGCGGTGGGGTCATGAATAAAGACCTTGACGAAAGATTAGTTCCTGAAGGCCAATATAGAGATGCCTTAAATGTGCAAGTATCTACAGCTGAAGGCTCTGACGTTGGTTCGTTACACAATATACTAGGCAATAATGTTCCATACTCTCCAGTACTTAACGATGCTAGTCGCTTGGGTACTAATGCAATGTGTATAGGTTCTATAAGAAAAGACGATACAGAGTGTATTTATTGGTTTGTAGAGAGCACAACTAAAAGTTGCATAGTAGAGTACAATCAAAGCTCTGGTTTATCTACACCGGTTCTCGTTGACAGTAAAAGGATACTTAACTTTTCAAGAGATAACTTAATAACAGGAGTAGAGATACTAGACGACTTCTTGATTTGGACTGATAATGCTTCAGAGCCAAAAATGATAAATATAAGCGACTGGAAGGAGTATACTAACGATAGTTGGTCGCATACACAAATAGATGGTGGAAACTTTGAAGAGAAACACTGCACAGTAATAAAAGAAGCGCCTAAGCTGCCACCTACCCTTATTATGTCTAATACAACTAGGAGTGGAGCTGTGTCAGCGACGTTAAATGCTTCTAGTGTTGAAATACTTGGTTTTGATATATCTATTGGATATTCATTTACTTATATCAATTCAGAAGGAAGATGGCAACCTATTTCAACTGGAGATTATACAGACCAAAACGGAGATGGAAATGTAGACAGTCAACTTCCAGGGCAAATAAATGATCCAGCTCAAAGTCAAATAATAGTAAGTGGAACAACTCCTGACTTCAAAGAAGGAGACAAGCTGGAAGTTTCATTAATAAATAACAATGGTGAAGAGGCTGAGAATGATGGTAAAGTAATACTTTCTATAATCGAAACATATGCTAGTAACCCGAAGCTGTTTAAAGTAAATATAGACTCAGTTAGTGAATACATAGAAGAAGGAATACAAAGTTGGCAAGTTAAACTAATACAGAAGCCAGCCCTGTTCGAGGATAAGTTTGTTAGGTTTTCATATAGGTATAAATATGCAGACGGACAGTATTCAACGATAGCTCCTTTCAGTGAAAGAGCCTTCATAGGTGACACGTTCGACTATGACCATTCTAAGGGTTACAACTTAGGAATGGTAAATCAACTCAGAAAGCTAGAGATAAACAACTGGGCTTACAACGTTCCATACAGCGTGGAAGAGATCGATGTATTATATAAAGACTCTGTTTCTAACAATATCTACGTTGTGCAGACTATAAAGTCTACGGACGACGAGTTTGCTAACGATGGCAGTTTAGAAATAACATCGGAGAGCATATATAAACTAATACCATCTAACCAGCTACTTAGACCGTATGACAACGTTCCAAGAAAAGCTAAGGCTCTTTCAGTTTCAGGTAATAGGTTGTTGTTCGGTAATTACTTAGAGAATTATGACTTAAAGAAAGACGGGACTATTGTTACGCCTACTTTCTCTGTGAGTGTGAAAAGTGAAGATGCTACAGTAAGACAACCTGTTGTGTCGGTAAAATCTCAAAGGACATACCAAGTAGGTGTCGTTTACGTCGACAAATATGGCAGAGAGACACCAGTGTTAACTCATTCCAGCGGCTCTGTGAAACTAAGTAAGGGGTTTGCTAAAAACAAGAACTTAATAGCAGTAAAAGTCAATGGGCAAGCACCTGACTGGGCTGTTGGATACAAGCATTTCATAAAAGAGACATCGCAACCATACTATAACCTAGCAATGGACAGGTTTTATAAAGCTGAAGATGGAAACGTTTGGGTGTCTTTTGCTTCTTCAGATAGAAACAAAATACAAGAAGACACTTATTTGATTATAAAGAAGAAGCATGCTTCGGATGCTTTCGTAGCAGACAAAGCTAGATACAAGGTCTTGTCCATTGAAAACGAAGCTCCAGACTTTATAAAATACGAAAACTTATCAAAAGGAACTTTGAGTGCTAGTTTGCTTGGTAGAAGCACTGAGAGTATATTCGGGACAACTGATGGTTATCCATTAAGCGCTAATAAATTCGTAGACATAAAGGCAGATGACTGGAAGAAGGTTTTTGGTGGAGAAGGTAGTGAAATAGCGTCATCAATACCAGTACATAAGCTTAATAATTTAAGCTTGCAGATCTCTAATAGTGGAAACTCTACAAGGATTTACGAAATACACAATATACAGTACTTATCCCATCTGCAGCCTGATGTATATAGACTGAACATCACCGAACCTTTCAGTATTCAAGATGTCCAGTTTATGAAAACTATAGTCGATGAAAACAGTGGGCCAACGCTATCTATAGAGATATTTCAGAAAGAGAATAAAATTAGACCAGAGTATCAAGGTAGATTCTTTGCTAAACTGAGACGAGACTTAGTGTTGGAAGAATCTATAATAATTGAAAACACGGCAGATGCTACTTTAAAAGTTAAAGCTTCTCAACCTACCTTTGCTATGGGTGATGGTACTTATAAGGATGCCTACTGGTATGGTGCTTTAGCTTCTATAGATTCACCATTTGTAGGTTCTGGTTGGTTCTGGTGTAAGCATTTGTATTACAAGACACTACGCTCCTTCGGTCCGCTTACTGGTAACACTTCTTTGTTTCCTGGTGGCAAAAAACCCAGCAACGTTAAAGGTTGGGGAGCTGAGGTTGGCAACAATTATATGGAGTTAGCTTTCCATGGTTTTGGTGGACATGTAAAGAGTATTTCGGACGCTGAGAAAGAGTTTGATAAATTTGCTAACCCAAACATAAAGGGTACTCAGTACTTTCCGCAACAACATAATCTAGTTGAAGCTTTGTCTAAAGTGGGAACTAGGTTTAGGTTCGCTGATGATCCCAATAAAGAAGAAAATATATACACTATAAAGAACTACGCTAAGTCGTATATTATAGCCCACGAAGCAGTAAACTCAGTAACTGGGAACGTGCAAACTACTCTATGGAAGCAAGGTAGAGAGCCCTGGTCCAGAGTGGTTAAATTTTCCTTAATATTAGATAAAAAAATAAAGTGGGCTCCAGAAGACTTAGGGTTTACATACGCAGCAGGTGCAAGTTCTATACCTAGAACTAATATAGAAATAATAGAATCTTTCTATGATGAAGATCGTGGGGAGTTCACTGACAACCCTGCTATATTTGAAACGGAGCCGAAAGAAGCTGCAGAGTTAGACATCTATCACGAAGTTGGTAGAACCTACGACGTAAGTACAGAACATGGAATCACCAATGATATAGATTATAGTAATTGCTACAGCTTCGGTAATGGTGTTGAATCTGATAGAATTAGAGATGATTTTAATGCACCAATAATAGGTAAGGGTGTCAAGGCTTCCTCGGTTACAGAGGAGCAATATAAGGAGGTTAGGAAGAAATCTGACATTATATATTCAGGTATATATAACTCAACCTCTAGCGTCAATAGATTGAACCAGTTCATACAAGCTGAAAGAATAACAAAGTCGATTAACCCAGCATATGGGTCGATACAGTTGATGCAGTTTAGGTTAGGTAACTTAGATGTATACCTAGAGGACAATGTAGTTAAGATATTTTCTGACAAAGATGCTCTGTTTAATGCTGATGGAAGTGCTAACGTAGTTTCTAGCAGTAAAGTACTTGGAGCTGTCCAGCCTTATGCTGGCGACTTTGGTATAAGTAAGAATCCAGAGTCTTATTCTAGGTATGGTAATAGAGCTTACTTCTCGGATAAAAACAGAGGAGTAGTACTTAGATTGTCGGGTAATGGTTTGGAACCTATATCTAGGTATGGTCTTGAAGATTACTTTGCTGATAAACTAGCTGAAGCTGAGCAAGTTATAGGTAGCTACGATGAGCACAAGAAAGAATATAACTTAACGTTTAAAAAAGCAAGCAACGCTGCCGGATATAACGAGACTGTATCTTTTAAAGAGCAACTTAATGGTTGGACTTCAAGGAAGAGTTTCGTACAAGAAAATGGGTTATCGTTAAATAACATATACTATACTTTTGGTAATGGTGATCTCTGGTCTCACAACAATGAAACTAGAAATAACTTCTACGGAACTCAATACAACTCTTCTGTTAAGTTCATATTCAATACTGAGCCTGGTTCAGTCAAGTCTTTCAAGACTTTAAACTACGAAGGTTCGCAAGCTAGAGTATTTGTTGATGATCCAGATACAGATAACAAGTTTAGCAACAGAGCAGCAGTAAGCGGTTGGTGGGTTAATTCTATAGAATCAGATCTACAGAGTGGGCAAGTTAAAACGTTTAAGAACAAAGAGGGTAAGTGGTTTTACAATATATCTGGAACTACCACTACTTCTTCAAACCTAGACACAAAAGAATATTCAGTTCAAGGTTTAGGTTTAGTGTTAGCAGCATCAGATGCTGGAGGTACAGAAATAAAATTAAGAGTAGAATAAATAAATGGCATTAATAAATTGTAGTATAGAAGCTCAAGAAACTATCTTAACAACTGGAGCAACAAATGCCACTAGCATGGTGCTGATAATAACACCTGATGATGGTTTTGTTGTTGCTGCTAGTGATTTTGACGCTGGAGCTAATCCTGACGCTAGTATAATACAAAGTATAACTCTTTCGAATTCAGAAGTAGCAGGTGGTCCACTTAATGATGGAGCTTACACCTCTAGCAACACAGTTGAGGTGACTGTTGATTTCGTAGACGCTTATTCTTTCACGGCAAACACGACTTTAGATATAGAGCCAAGCGGAGCTGCTACTGCAAGCAACCTAATCCCCGTTTTGCTAGAGGGTACTTTTGCTGTTCCAGGTTCTCCAGACAAAGTGACATTTGTGGCTTCTAATGTTGTTGATTATTTTGCTAGTGGCTCTACTGTTGACTATGCAGTATTAGGAACTCCTGGAAGCACAGTTGAGCTCATGACTATGACGATAGCTGCTACAACTGGCGACTTTATTGACGAAGATCCAACCTTAACTATAACAAATGCCACAGATGACACAGCAGACATAGATTATACTAGCATAGTTCGGACAAATACTCACGATAGTGAATCGAGACTCACTCAAGCTGTATATGTTATAACTTTGACGATGCCTAAGGTAAGCAGAAGCGATGATTTAATAACTTTCACTGGAGCTGGAGAGAATCTGCCTGGAACAGATACTAAAATATACAGCTACACTATGGACACTAGTCTTGCTGAGTTTGAGGAGATAAATAGAAAACTAAAAATACAAGGAGACGAAGGCGCTGAATTTAGAATTAAGATAGAGAGAGGTAAATTGTCTGGTAGTACTTTTACTATAGATGCAACAGATGGCATATATGTCTTTGATAACACACAAACAACAATAGCTACTGCTTTCGAACCTAGTACCTCTACGACAACTTACCCGTCTGAAGTGCAAAGTGATGGATCTTATGAGCCAGCAGTTAATCCATATGAAATAGATAGTACTGGTATTTTTTATAAAGATATAATGATACCAGAGGATACAGATCCAGGAGGAGGAGATGATAGAGCTTATCGCTTTACTATAATACCGCAAAGCTTGACTACTATCGACTCTACTGCTTCTGACATCGATACAACTCCAGATCCTGATGAGATAAGTTTTATTATAACCAGAAAGGGCCAAATAGAGATAGCTGTCACTGATGATACGACCAGAACAACGACTACGACTATCGAGTATTTCGACCATAACGGAGATTCTCTTGGTAGCACTGCCCCGGCAGGGAAATATGGCAGTGACACTAATAATGTTCTAAATACCTATTCTTATAATTTAGTTGTCACAGATGACAGTAGTGGCGAGTTCCATTTACCGAACAACTTAGACAGCTACGAATTAATAGATCAAAACTACACAGCAACTCTAAATGATGGATTAATAAGCGCTCCAACTATTATCGCTGAAAAAAGAGCTTTCCCTAGTGGATTCAACTACGCCATAATGTCACCTGTAGGACAAGCTAGTCACACAGCTGCTGATGCCGTTGAGCCAACCGTGGATATAGAGATAACTGATGAGCAAAGAGAGGCTCTCAGCAATAGAACTAGTTTCAGCGCTGCAAGCTTTAGTAGCTCTTTCGCTGTTACTGGTGGTAGTCAATACTTTAAAATCAAGTTCTTTACCTCCGATGAGACCAATTACTTCGTTAGTCAAACAATACACATTTTCTCCGACTTTCAAGTTGAAGGAGGTGTAGATGGACAACAGAACTCGACAGTGGTCTCTTCTCCAGCAGTAGATGATCTTGTTTTATATATAACAGGAACAGGCTTAACTGTTAAGCTATGGGGTGATGACGACATGGAAATCCAGCATGACCTCGACACTTTTGCCCTTAGCGTAGCCCATACAGCAGATACTCTGTCTGTCGCTTTCGATTTTACTCACGGTGTAAAGAACTACATTAATGGAGTGTTAAGATATGCTGGATATGTAAATAATCCCTCTTACTCTATGAGTATGGCAGTTTCAGATAGTGCTGGACCATTAATAAAGCAAAATATAACCACTACTACCACCTCTATTGTTTTTACAATAAGTGATGCTTTTATAAATGCAGAAGACTCTCTACCTGTTAGTTACGATGTAAACGACTACGAATTAGTACTAGAGGAAGATACAGATAACAGTTTCTTACCACCAACAGTTACTATTTCGACTCCAACATTAACGCTAACTGAAGACGACAACTTAGATAGGAATCTTAGTTTCAGTGATATAACTATAAGTATGGACATATCAGCTATAGCTGCGGGTCTGCTAACAACAGAGGAATACTTATTTAGCGCTGACGTGATTCATCAACTTAGCGACCAATATAAAATAATAACAGATGCAGAGCAAGATGCTTTCCCAGTGTTAACTGATTCTACACTAGCATCTTACTAACAAAAAACTATGCCAGATATAACTTTCACACTATCGCACGCGCTAAATCAAGCGGTACAACCAGGAACTAGTGACACAGCTTATTACGCGGATATACAGGATTACACTTTAGCAAATGGAGATGTAGTTAGTAATGCTAGTGAGTTTATAGAAATAGGTCCTATCACAGCTATTGATTACCCTAATAAGCAGATAACCTGTGACGTAGATACCTTTGTTGTTCTTCCAGCTGTAAATGACTTTATATTCTTCAGTAAAGACAATAGAGCCAATATGACTAGCTTGTTAGGTTACTACGCTGAAGTAGAAGTAATAAACAACTCTACAGAGAAAGTCGAGCTCTATTCTGTTGGAACTGAGATATTTGAAAGTAGTAAATAATGTGTAACTATACTAACTAAAGTAAAATGAAAAACAAAACACCTTTAAATAAAAATGCTTCTCCGCTTAAATTTCCTGTAGCAGCCGTAGCAACGGCCATAGGAGGATTAGCACAAGTAGCTGGTGGTATGATTGGCAGCAGAAGGAGACGAGAAGAGGAGAGAATGGCTAAAGGTCAATTTGATAAATACCTAGCCGAATTTGAATCTAGAGACACTTCTAATCCATTTACTAATATGGAGAATATATACGAAGACCTAACAGTCAACACTCAAGCAGCAGATTTTACAGCGCAACAGCAGGCTCAAGGTATGACCAATACTATGAATCAGTTAAGAGGATCTGCGGGTGGAAGTGGTATAGCAGCACTAGCTCAAGCAATGTCAAACCAGCAATCTATAAACGCACAAGCGTCTGCGGCTAGTATAGGGCAACAAGAAAGTGCTAATCAAATATCTCAATTAAGCATGGCTGCTCAACTACAACAACAAGAAAAACAAGGTGAGTTAATGTCTAGACGTATGGAGCAACAAAAAGGAAATACTTTATTAGGCATGTCACAGAATAAACTAGCAGGCGCCACGCAAGCAAGACAGCAAGCAACTAACACGATAATGGGTGGGCTTGGGCAGATGACTGGCGGAGTGTTGAATTTATTTGGACCATTAACAGAGTGAAGTTAATATGACTAACGAACAATTAATAAAAGGATCAATAGTACCTGAGACGTACAATAGGTATATAGATGCAGGGACTGCATTTAACAAAGGCTTAATGATGGCTACTCAGAATGGAGCACAAGCTACATCTAATCCTGTTGGAGCTGTTAGAAATAATTATGAGAGACAGCTAGAAGGGTACCTCAATAAACTACCTGCTGGCACCGATCTAGCAGCCGTACCTGAAAAATATAGAGGACAAATACAGAGTTTTTTAATTGATCAAAAAAGGAAGTATGTCGAGCTCGCTAGAGATATGGACGAGTACGAGGTTGGTAGTGAGGAGTATATGGCTAGACAACAAGGAATGAATGACATCAGAAATTCATTCACTAACCTAGATGCTCAGTTTAGGACCTATGGTCAAAACAAAGAGAAGATAATAGAAGACATACAGTCTAATCAAACATCTTTGTATGGTGAGAACCAGATGAACGTTAACTTACTCAGATCTGTGTATAACGAAGAACTGGATTTACACATAGGCGAAACTGGGAAGATAAGTTTTATTGGTGATGATGGCGCTGTTGAGTATGATAATCTACCTGGATACGAACTAAAGTCGTACAAAGCAGCCGGGTCTATACTTAGAATGACAGACGAGGCATACAATAAAGGTGACAATATGCAGGTAGGAGATGCTAACTATACTCGATATAAAGACGCAATAAATCTCGGGTTAAACGAAGGTGGCAAAAACACCTTACTTTCTTTAATACACGATGGATTAATTGGTGGTAAGAAGTTGATAGATGATCCTCTTGTTGCTAAAAACGTCGAAGCATACTATAATAATGAATTAAGTGAGGAAGGATTAAGAGAGGTTGTTGTTGATCAATATATGGGGATTATATCTAGTATGTCTGCTCAAGGCTACGAAGCTAAACAAGTTAAAGCAGCTCAGCGTCAAGCTAGTAAAAGTGGAAGCCGAAGTGGATACAAGTCAACAAAGGGGAAATACAAATCACCAGAGGTTTTCTTTAGTAAGAAACACGGTCAGAAGATAATGTACTATGCTCCATATAATCCAAATGATAAGCCACTTATAAAGGACTTAGATGGCAAAGAGATAACAAGTGGACCAGCGCCCGGTATCGGAGTAAGAAATAATACTAACAAAACACAAGACTTCACACCTTATAGTGGGCAAGGCTCAGGTACTAGTGGCAATTCAAGTCGCCCATTAAAAAAAGCAAGAGCCGTTGAGTTGATGGCAAAGTACAAGGGGTATGAAGATATAAAAGATAGAGTTGAAGCACAACTGAAAAAAGAAGGTTATTAATAATAGACATGTTTGAAACTTCAGAAGGAATATTTGACATAAGTGGCTACAGCATAAGCCAACGTGATGCTTTTTTCGAAAAGTATCCAGAGGCTAAGCCTGTTCAGGATTTAGCTAGTAAAATGGGTTTTGGTTCTGATATAGAGAGCCAACCACAGAGAGCAGATGTTGAAGTACAGAGAGTAAGAGATAGACAAGTTGCTGCACCAGAGCTGAAGATTGAACCCGAAGTAGAGGAGCCGTCATACGAACCAGGTATTGGAGTACTACTGAATGAACCAGAAGAAGAAGACTGGACCTATGACCAAGAGGAAGAGTTTATGGAAGGGGTAGAGCCTGCTTATGGAGTAGAAGACTACTATTCGGATAGCGGTGACCTCGAGCCAGGTAGAAATATAAAACCAGATGAAGAACAAATACTATCTGAGAACGGTGAGTTTTTGTCCAGTGGGTACAGGAACGAGGATTACATATTAGAAAACGAAACAGATGCAGCTTACGTAAGAGATTTCAAGGTAACAGATAGATATGGTAGAGATACTTATATAGCCTTTACTGAGATAAACAACCCCAAGTATGATCCGGGTTTTAGAGATGCTGTAAAAGCCATAAATGCAAAATGGGATAACGAGTCTTTTGCTCCAGAGCAAGTAGCTCACAGCACCGGGTATCCAGGTGACCCGGCTATAGCTAGAGGTGTTCGGTATACTTCAGTTTACCCGTATGCTAAGGAGCTGGGTGAGCTAAAAGAACTACTGTATCAATTAAAGAAGAAAGGCTTAGGTCTGCCAGTTTCAGACTGGGAAGGTGAACAGCCTCCTGATGATGTAGTTAGAGGACTTTTTATAAAAAATAAGAAAGCTGAAGATATACTAAAGTTTAAAAGATCACAATACGATAAGTGGATAGCTGATCACCCAGAAGGTGTACAAGAGGCAACTAAGAAGAGGGTCGAAGTAGAAAATAAAGAAGCTGTTGCTAAGTTGGAAAGTTTCGATGCAACCTTTAGTATGCTTAGCATGGACAAAGCTTCATTGCAGGAAACAGCAGCTTCGATAACTAAGCGTAGAGAGGAGGGTATTAGAGTCTCGAATCCAGAGATAGAAGAGTACAACAATAGCTTAAGTAGCTATTTTGATCAAATTAAGATCGTGCAAGAACAATACGAGTCACTTCCTGGATTAGTTAAGAAAGCAACTAGCACAGAAGAAATGCTTTATATGTTAAGAAAAGACTACAACTCACTGAGAAAAGGTCTTTGGCTATCTAGTACTACATTCGGTGATTTAATGGTTGGCCTCGGTGAATTCGTTGAAGCTTCTTATTCTCCTGCTGGTATTGAGATAACTACTCCAACCCTAATAGCTGACTACGGACAAGAAAGAAGAAGACGGAAAGCTAAGGAAAGAGAACTATTCAGGGATGATGCTTCTTTTGATGCAGCCTTCGATAGCCCTGAGAACCTTGGTCGATTTCTAAGAGAAGAGACTTTTAGGCAATTGCCAATTTTTGCTGTGATGGCAGCAACAGGTGGAAGTGGAAGTGCTTTAGGCTTAAGTGCCCGTGGAGCAGCTGCTATGTCTGGAATAACCATAGGTGCAATGACTGCTGGTCAACAGATTGGAGACATGACGTATGAAGAGTTTTTACTAAAGTACGACGATATACAGAAGTACGGAGTTAACTTAGAGTACAATGATAAAGATCGATCTAGTGCGGACAAGTACTTAGTGGGATTAGGCTTTGGTGCTGCTGAGGGACTTTTGGGCACTGCCCCAACTGTCATGATGGGATCTAGGTTTTTTAAAGGAGCTACTAATACTCTGAGACAAAGAGGATTAAGTGGTCTTTTAACTGGTAGAGCAGCAACTAGACACTACACTAAGGAGTTTTTTAAAGAATTCGCTGTTGGTGCTGCTGGTGAAAGTATAACAGAGGGATTAACTCAACTGTCTCAGAATATTATATCCGGAAAAGACGACATATGGGAAGGCGTTGATCATGCAACTTTTTCTGGTGGTTTTTTCGGTGGCACAATGGGTGGTGGAAGTGTGGCTATGGGTGTAGCAGCGCGAACACTAATGCCATCGGAAGGCAAGAAGGAGATAGATGCTTTGGCTAAGAAACTCAGAGGCTATCAGCTAAGTTACGATGCTACAGTTAACAAACAGTCGGATGAAGCTAAGATACTAAAAGCGAACATAGATAAGACAAATGAAACTATAGCTGACAAAATTGAAAACTTTGGCTCTAAGTTGAGAAACAAAATGAGCTATAGTGCTTTTAATGAGTATAAGAAAGCTTTTCAAATACAGAGCGAATTAAGAGCACAGGCTAGAGATGTTGGTGAGAGTAAAATACCTAACGCTCAGAAAAAAGAAATAATAGGCGAGCTAGCTGAAAGCTATAGTATTAATCAAGCCTTTATGGAGTTGTTTAAACAAAGTAGCAATAAGTTTAACTTGCTGAAAATATCTGACAAAGTTAGATATGAAGATATAAGATATAAAGCTATTGAGAAGTTAAACGCTGAAGGTATAGACGTTAACGAAGGTAAAATAAATAAAGAAGCTTACGAAATATACTTAACTGAAGAAGCTGAAACTAACACGAAAAATGGTAATAAAGTTTTACGTAATGTAAAGAAGAAGCATAAAAAGTATAATTTTAAGACTGAAAAAGAAGCTCTTGATTTCGCTAACGAGAAAATAAAAAACGAAAACACAAGTGCAGAGGAAGTTAAATTCTGGAAAGGTGTAGTTGAAGACGGAGGAGCTCTTAACGGGCAAGCTCAAAAAGTTGGAGATGTTTACACTTATATAACTACTTTAGAGTCTATGATCAAGAACGAAAGACAAGGTACTGGAACACATGAAGTGAGCCATCTTGTTCTTTGGGATTGGATTACTGAAAAGGGATTTGACTTAGATTTAGTCGCAGGTGAAATAAAGCAATATTTAGAAGTTGCACACCCTGATATAGCTGGAGAAATGTTCGGGCTTATTGATCCTGCTCAACAAGTGGAGAGACTTGGCGAGGAAAGCAAGAGGGAAGGGGAGTTCCATCCTGAAGAGGTAATAGCTGGATTTATAGAGCGAATCGGTAGAATAAATAAAGATAAAAACAGTAAGGTTAATCAAACATTTTTATATAGACTAGGTAGGCTTTTCAATAATAAAGCCAAAGTACCCTCTGACTTGTCTACTCCATCAGCCATAGTTGATTTCATGACCCAAATGGCTACTAAAATAAACGATGGAACTTTTGACGTCAAAGACTTAAAAGCTGCTGAGGATGCTAAAATATTTGAAGAGATAGCTAAAGGCGCTGATACTAAGACAGATAAGAAAAAAGAGCCAAGTAAGAGCAAATCAAAAAGCGTATTAGATACTATAAATGCGTTAGTTCCAGCTAGTATTAAAACAAAGGACGACTTCCAGAGTAGGGATGTATTTGATCCAATATACCATTCAACACTACCCGGAGGAGCAATATACAATTACGTTAACTCTAGGGCTATATCTAAAGAAGAAGCAGCTTTAATGTTGGAAGGAGTTGTTGATAGATTAATAAACTACGATCCAGCAGCTGTTAGGAAAACAGAAAGTGGTAAACCTATAACTTTTGGTGAGTTTATATTTGCCAATACTAGATTTAGTAAGCTCGATGCAAAAAAGAAATTAGCGATAGCATCGACTAGAAGAGCTGAGAGTTTAGACGCCAACGAAGCTAGACAGATAGCTGATGATTCTGTAGATATGCCAGTAGAAGAAGAAACTGGCATAAAAGAAAGACCTTTGATAAACCCACTAGCCTTTACTGGAGTACCTAGTGGTATAACTATTAGTAAGAAACCAGAAGGTAAGCTTACATTTAAAACTATAGCTAAGCAGTATGCCGGTGAAGTTGGAGAACAAATAATTGGTATACCTGCTAAAAAGATAGATGAAGCAGCAGCTAACCTTGGTTCTATAGTTGAAGCCAGAGCAATACAGCAATTCTTTTTCAAAGCGGATAACTTAGAGAAGTTTATCAAAATACTACCAAAGTACAACATAGCATTACCAGAAACAAAAATAGGTAGAGAAATACTAGATGTACCAAAAACTATAAAGGGTACAGGCTTAAATATACCTAAAAGAGTTATAGATTACTTTTACCAAGATTTTGTCGATCCATCTGGTAAACTAACAAGCCCTAAAGGTAGAAGTAAAGGTTTAACTAGCCAAGTGCCTGTTAGAAAACTTAAACCAGAGTTCTTAGGTACTATATCCAGTGAAGCTATGGGCGAACTGAAGCTAGCTGTAGGTATAACACCAAAAGGTGAGTTAAATATACTACCTAAAGGAGAGCTACGTAGTCCTATTGGACAGTTACTTAAAGGCATGGCTAAAACTTATTCCTCTCTAGCGGCTAATACTTTAGTCAGACAAGAGATGGGTGTTTCAGGCTTTACTAAAAGCGATATAGCTGGTGTTGCCGCTGGTAAGAGAGATGCTATGAAGAGCATAAGTGCTGCTAAATTAGAAATTAATAATTTAGAGGTACTTGGTCAGTATGAAAAAGCTTACTCAGGTATAAGAAGATCTGTATCTAAGCAAAGAGCTTATACCGAGAGATTGAGAAAAAAGAGACCAGACCTAGATGAAGAACAAGTATTAGGAGCTGTCTCTAGTGTTTTTGACTTTATAACAAGACCAGAAATACCACAAAACAAAAAAAGCAAGCTAGAAAAGTTAGCCTTTCACTATGTAGCTAATGCCTATGTAATATTACCTGAGGACGGGTACAAAGTTATAGAGGCTGAGAGATTATCTGCTGTAAAAAAGATAGACCCCTTCTCGTTTAAAAATCCTAGTGACATAATTGATGCTCATCCAACAAAGGCTAGAATCAACCCAGATGAAATACTTGAATTTAGCAATAAGAAAAAAAGAGGCAATGGTATTGTTGTTTACGATGTTGAGGATTCTAAAGCTGGTCAAGCTGCTGTAAGACAGGTTGCTGACACACATTATGGTGAAAAATGGAACGGTTGGTGTTTGATAGCTAGGTTAGACGAAGCAGCAGATGTACAGAGAATGACATTTCGCGATTTGGAAGAAGCTGAAATGATGAAGTCTGTCTTCGAACAAGAGGGGAGATTCGAAACTGTGCATTTAACAGAAACTAAACTCATGGAAGATGAGTGGTTAAATACTCTAGATGAAGCAGAAGTAGTAAAATCTGAGTTTGAAAAAAGTGGTAAATTCAGGCAAGAAACAATAAAGATAGAGAAAATCAAACACAAAAGAGCTCCTGGAGATGTCATTACTAAATATGTAGTATCAGGTACTGGATTTAAAGAGTATGTTATAGAGGGCGTAGAGCCTAAGAGGAAAACAAAAGATCCTCTTGAAGTAGCGTGGAAGCACTGGAATGACTATAACTTCGATGAAAACGGCCATAGAATAGCTTTTCAAAACGGCAAGCTATTAGCATTTAGAGATGGTAATAAAAAGCAGTGGTGGGATAAGAAAGACAAAGCTCACACTTATGTTCCAGCTAGGGGAGTTAAGAAGAGTCTTAGCCAAGTACAAATCAAGGAGTTAGTTAAGGTGTTTTATTCTGTGTTAAAAGCAAAAGAAGGTAGAATAAGAAACAAAAGCGCTAAATTAGACAAGGATAACAGTTTGGCTTTAATAGGTGATAAGCACAAAGAGGCTTTTACTACCTTTATAGAAGAAGGGCTAACCGAAGTTAATAGTCCAGCCTCAATTATACTACTAGTTAAAAAAGCAGTAGAAGTGTTCGGCGAGGGTACCTTGCTAACAAAAACACAAATAAATAATACGAAGAAGATAGTAGATAGATATGAGTCAATAATACTATCAAAAGACTTTGGAAAAAAGAGCTTTGGTGAGATGATAGGTGAGCTAGAAGGCAGTCTTGAAAGAAACTTGTTCGAACAGTATAATGCTGGAATCTTCGTGTTAACTAGGAACTTGGCTAACAAGATTGAGAATATAGAAGACATAGCTACTAGAACAGAAATCATTAAGGAGTTCATAAAGAACGAATCAAGATCTATTAGAGGTTTTTACTTAAACACTTTTGATATTAGAACTAACGCTCAGCTATTTGAGTATATAAACGACTTACTACCGGAAGGCAAGAAGCTGGAGGATCACGGCTTTAAGGTTGTGATACAAAATAAGAAAGGTTTTGTTTACTATGGTGAAACAAAACTAAGTGGATACTCTATATCTGTAGATAAGAAAAATATGCTGAAAAGCAACAACATTACTGTGTTGACAACAGAAGCAAACGAAGCCAAGGCTTATGTAATTAAAGCGTTGACTAATTATGTTAAACTCATTAACAACGCTAAGGACTTAAAACAAAAAGCAAGTCTAATAAACGAGGCTTTAGCGGCTATGTCTTTAATGTCTTTAAACCAAGACAGTCCAATTAGAACAGCGAGTATGCCGGGTTTTGCTGTAACAGGTATAAACAATGACAAACTAGAAATAGACCACTCTATACCAATTAAACAGATAAATAAAGAAATAAAAAAGCTCTTAGAAGGAAATGGAAGTATTGAGGCTGTTAAAGACTTACTGAATAACTCAACAGTAAACTTAATACCAACTAAAATACACAATCGCTTATCTCTACAAGACATACAATCTGACTTAAATACAGATAGATATGCCGACAAAGAATTTATAAAGTACATTAATGCGCAAGTAAAAAAAGGTAACATAGTAGTACATTCTATACCTACAACAAAAAGCATTGCAGTAAAAGAAACAATAAGCAGAGCTGTACTTAAGTCTAGAAGTATGTCTTACAACGAAAACCCTAAAGGTATTAGTGTATACGACTTTGATGATACTTTAGCTTTTAGTAAGAGCAATGTGATGTATACTAGACCGGGTGAGAGTATGTTATATAATGCAAGCCCTAAAAGCTTTGATCAACTAGGCGAAAGAAGTGGCTTGATATTTTTAGCTACAGACGTAAAAGAAGCACAAGAGTACGCCAGAAACAATTCTGGAAAAGTAAGGGAAATTGTTGTTGAAGATTCTAGATTAGCAACTGAGAAGCAAATGTTAAGTCTACTTGAGGAAGTCGGGGTTGATGTTAGCGAAGGCTTACTGTACGAGATGGTAGATTCTAGATTTGAAGATTTCTACATAGGAGACGAAAACCTAAACAAGGTTAAGAGCGAAATGAAAGCACGAGGCTATGGTGGTTTCAAATATAAAGATGGATCACAGTTATCTGATAAAGGAACTAATAGTGTTGCTATCGTAGATAAGTCTATAATTAAGCAACCTGATAAAATGACTCCAGCTGAATTCGCTAGCAATGGAGAAGCGTTACTAGAAGAGGGTGTTACTTTTAATTTCAGCGAATTTGATAAAGTGATTCAAGGAACTCCAGGTCCATTGATTCCTAGAATTAAAAAAGCTATAGATAAATTTGGTAACAAAAATATCTTTATATTAACGGCTAGACCGGAGGCTTCAGAGCATGCTATACACGCTTTTATGAAAGGTTTAGGTTTAAGTATACCTATTAAAAACATAACAGGTTTAGCTAATAGTACTGCTCAGGCTAAAGCTGATTGGATGGTTGGTAAAGTTGCTGAAGGGTACAACGACTTTTACTTCGTCGACGATGCTATAAAAAACGTAGACGCAGTAAAGCAAGTCTTAAGTAACTTTGATGTTAAAGGTAAAGTCCAACAGGCTATAGCTACAAGAAAACGTGGTTTAAGTTATGATCTTAACAAGATGATAGAGCGAAACAAAGGTGTTAAAGCTAAAGCGTCTTTTGCTCAGGTTATAGCTAGAAAGAAAGGTGCTAGCAAAGGCAAGTTTAAGTTTTTCGTTCCGCCTAGTGCTGAGGATTTCAGAGGTTTAACTTCTTACACATTAGCTGGTAAAGGCAAACAAGGGGAAGCTGATCAAGCTTTCTTCGAGAAAAACTTAGTTATACCTTACACTAGAGGAGTAGCTATGTTAGAAAAAGCTAGTCAAGAGTTAAAAAAGGACTATAGAGAGCTTTTAGATATGTATGACATGAAAAATAGGCTCGGTCAAAAACTAGAAGGTACAGAATACACTATAGATCAAGCTATCAGGATATACCTATGGACTAAACAAGGTAAGGAAATTCCTGGTATGTATAAGAGATCACAAACTAGAGTCAGTAACTTAGTAGCTAAAGATCACGACTTAGTAGGTTTTGCAGAAGGGTTGCAGGAAATATCTAAAAAAGAAGAATGGGTTGAACCGAAAGAATTTTGGGATGTCGGCAGCATTCTAAAAGATCTAAATGATATAAGTGATCATATAAACAGAGAAGAGTACTTGACTGAGTTTTCTGAAAATGCTAATAAAATATTTAGTAAAGTTAATCTACATAAGCTAGAGGCTATTTATGGAACAACGTATGTTAGCGCTCTAAAAAACTCTATAGCAAGAATGAAGTCCGGAATTAACAGGCCTAGTAATTCTGGTGAACTAGAGCAGAAGTGGTTGAACTGGACTAACAATTCGGTTGGTACTATAATGTTCTTTAATAGAAGATCAGCGCTGCTACAAATGTTGTCGTTTACTAACTTTGTTAACTGGAGTGATAACAATCCAATGAAAGCAGCAGCTGCATTTGCCGACCAACCATTATATTGGAAAACGTGGGTTAAGATATTTAACTCCGATAAGCTTAAAGAGAGACGATCAGGTTTGAAGTCCGATATACAGGAGTCAGAAATAGCAAGTCAAGTTATAAACGCAAAAGACAAAGCCTCAGCTGTTATAGCTTACTTACTGAAACTAGGATTTAAACCAACACAGATAGCTGATAGTTTTGCTATTGCAACAGGTGGTGCAACATTCTTAATAAATAGAACTAAGACTTATAAGAAGGAAGGTATGTCACAGGCTCAAGCAGAAGCTAAAGCATTTGAAGACTTCAGTGCCATATCTGATGAGACACAGCAATCAGGTGATCCAATGTTAATATCACAGCAACAATCTAGTCACTTAGGTAGATTAATACTTGCCTTCCAAAACACACCAATGCAATATAACAGGTTGATAAAGAAAGCTGGTCAAGACTTAATAAACCGTAGAGGCAGTGTAGCAACAAACTTAAGCAAGATTGCTTATTATGGATTTATACAAAACTTTATTTTTGCATCGTTACAATCTGCCTTGTTTGCTATGTTACCTGAGTTTAACCCAGATGATGATGACGAGAAGTACAACAAGATATTAGATAATAAGAAAGAGAAAATAATAAACAGTATGGTTGATACTTTACTGAGAGGTAGTGGATTAGCTGGGGCTGTGGTGTCTACGTTAAAGAACGCAATATTTAAATACTATAAAGAGGAGAAGAAAGGATATACAGCAGACCATGCTCAGACATTACTAGAGCTCGCTAATATATCTCCACCTATAGGTTCTAAGTTCAGAAAAGTATATAACTCAATAAGAACAGTTAAGTACGAGAAAGATATAATAGATTATATGGGTGCTGATATAACAGTAGAAGGTCAATTCAGTCCATCTCCTGCTTACGACGTAACAGCTAATCTAGTTTCAGCTGGTTTAAATATACCTTTAGACAGAGCTCTAGTTGAAGTAAAAGGGATAGCAGAAGTTTTAGATAGTAGAAATACCTCCCACCAAAGAATAGCTTTAGCGCTAGGTTGGAGAACATGGGATGTAAATGCTAAGGACGAAGAACAAGATTTCCTTAAAGTAGTATTTAAAGAGGTAAAGAAAGCAGAAGACGCGGAGAAAAGAAAAGCTAAAGCTGCTGCGAAAAAAGAAGCTATAAGCCGTGGAGCTAAGTTCTTTGTGTTTAGAGGAGAGACTTTTCCTATTAAATATAAGAACAAATAGAGGCTAGATTATTGCCTTAATAGGTGATATTACATATATGCCTCTTATTAGCAACAGCATAAGAAAAACAATAGCTTAAATATGATATACCTACTATTACTAATAGAACTGATACATGAAACAATAAATGGCGATAAACACGACATAAGCTCGTTAGCTAGATTGGCATTCATGTTTTTATTAGCAAACCTATGGGGATTGACGCAAGGAGATTTATACCATGGAGTATTGTACGTATTAGTACGATTTGCTATTTTCGACATAAGCATAGCTTTATTAAGAAAGCATGAATGGTATTATCTAGGAGAAACTAGCTCCTACGATAAAGTTTTAAAGAAGTTTAACAAGTGGCTATTACTTAGTGCTAGAGCTATAGCCTTATTAACAATACTAACATATGAGTTTATATATTAAAAGATTTTTAAGGAGAATGCCAAGCTACACAAGAATGTTTGTGATAGTTCTACCACCTGTTGTTGTATTTATTGGTGGAGCCGTTTTGATCAGCAACGTTTTTGGTCTTAACGAAGAAGCCACTGGCTTAATTGGTTTTATTTTAGCTGCAGTAGCTATTTATAAGTTATATAAAATAGTAGGATGTTAATTTATGGGACATACAAGAAAATTAGTATTACTGTCGTTATTATTGCTTTCTTACTTACCTAATAGCCATGGTAAAAAACAATGCCCCGATAGAGTTGAGTGTAATATATTAGGTAGAAAAATATAAAAACATAGAGATATGCCAGTAGAGGGTTATATATTTCCAGTAGTATCAGCAGCCATAGGTAGCGTCTTAACTTGGTTTTTAGCTAAAAGAAAACAAGATGCAGAAGTAGATGTTATAGAAGGATCTGCTTTGGCAGCTATGCAAGAAGGGTATCGGAACATGATTGAAGACACTAATGCTCGATTGCTTGAACAAAACAACAGGATTGACAACTTAGAAAAAGATCTACAAGATTGTAAATCTATTAATGCTGAGAAAACCAAGGAATTGTTCCTTAGGAACTATGCAAGTGATTTATTTGGTTTATTAATAATAGATTATGATGGTGTCATTGAATATACTAATCTAACTTTTGACAGATACTATAAAGTTCCAGATAATTACTTCATAGGGAGAAACCACGAGGAGTTCTTAACGAAAGAAGAGTTATCAAGAGTACAGAAGGAATGGGAAGCAGGAAAAGTAACTACCGAGGTTTTTAATTTTAAATCAAAATGGATTGTTGAAGGTAAGAAATTTAATTGCGTGTGGGTTAAGACATTTAATGATAATTTCAGTAACACAACTTATGCGGTATTAAAGGTATGAGAAACGTAGCAATAGTAGTAGGACACGACTATTTTAAAAAAGGTGCTTACTCTAAAGAGTTAGGAATGAGTGAATATACCTACAATTCGAGAGCAGCGAAAGCAAGTGGATTTGACTTCTATTTGCATAAGCCTAACACGTCTTATAAGAGGAAGATGTTTATGACTTATAGTGATTTACATCACTATGATTTAACTATAGAACTGCACTTTAACGCGGCAGTACCACAGGCTAACGGAGTAGAAGCAATGTATTTTCATACCAACAATGTGGGACGTGTGTACGCAGAGAAATTTTGTACTTTTATTTCTCAAAGATATGATGTAAGAAGTAGGGGAGCAAAACCCTTAAGTAATGATAACCAGAGAGGATATTGGGCAGTAGCAAGTGGTAAACCCACTGGCTTATTGGTTGAACCCTTTTTTGGCACTAATGTAGAAGCAAATAAATTCAAATGTCCAGAGGAATATGGCAAGGTATTAGCGGAGTTTGTATTATTATTATAATAGTACTGTCTATTTTGCTTGGCAGTAGACCAAGAGAAATAGAAGTGGAAGTTATTAGAACAGACACACTAGAGATTATAAAGAAAGATGTTAAGATTAAATGGAAAACTAAAACTATTAAAGAAATTCAGTATATTAATACTGCTGCTGACACTGTACAACCACGCATTAGGGCAGAATTACGAGCTAGATACCGTAATAGGAGGGAATATACAAGTGCCCATGAAACAATACAGGGAAGACAACATAATGATCAATACCTTAATGAATAATCTTGATGAATGCCAAGAGGTATTGTATATCAGCGAAGACATAGAAGATCAACTTAGAAACAAAATAAGGCAGGAACGAAGAGAGAGAGATGAAACACTCAGGAGATATAAGAATGCTGGTATAGCAGGAGCAGCAATAGCCTTTATATTTGGACTGCTTATTTAGAACGAATACAATCTAAACTAAAATAGCCACCCCGTAATGAGGTGGCTATTGTTATTTAGAGACCCATACACAATGCGTTGTAAGTAATAAAATTAAAAAAGCCCACGCTACTTCTTAAAACTTTCATCAATTATCATTGGAGTTGTATGTTTCCAGCTTATTGAGTGGTGTAATCTTGGTGTATTTCTACTATTCATCATTGGCCTTCTTGCAGTCTAATCCAAGCCTCGCAATCTGATAAGCTACCTTGATGTAGTTGTTCATCTGTCTCTCTATCTAATACTTGGTAAATGCTATCAATGTACCAAGCTACTCTATATTTTTCGTTCATATTTTATTTTTAAAAGTTCATATACTTAACGTTATCGGTTATTAAAAAACGCTTCAATATATTTTTTTTCTACATCAGTCATAGACCAGAAATTAACAGCTCGTTTTACATCTTCAATAGAATAACAACCGCTAACAACAAATAAATTCAATAACTCTTTTTTGAGTCCTTCAATTCTTTTAGGTGTCCAATCGCAATGCTCGTCTAATATTTTTTGTAATTTATCTTCCATCGTTACTTTATTTATTCAAACCGTTGTATGCATTATCAAAAGCATTATCTATCCATTCCTGTATAGTTTGTCCTTGTGGTATAAACAGTTGATTGTTTCCATAAAGTGCATACATTAGTATTTCAAATTGTTCTTTCTTCATAATTATTTTTTTAAGGTATTAAATCGGGTAAAAACTTCGATTTAAATTAAGTTATTTCACAGGCACCACCAGCACAAGCTAGTATCTCTGAGAAAGAAGTGGCATCAAATTCTTCTAAGACTAAAGACATATCTAAATTTACGTCTAGCAAATCCTTCATCATTTTATCATATGTCTCTTTAGAACAATCTTCAAATGGAGTTTGTTTGTACGTTCCTCCATTCTCAGGTAATACTGACAGTCCATTGTAGTATTCTTTGTTAACCCACATCCACTCACTTATCAAGCTCCACTCATTAGGTTTTACATTAACAGTACAAGATACATTATGAGTATTAGATCCATCTACCGTTCCAGGTTGCACCCAGTTTCTAGCTATCTTCTTAACTCTTTCCAGCAGGTCTATAGCTGTTTCAGCTCTGGTTATGGCTCCTTCTGGAGCTTTTTGAGGCATCGACAACACAGCTGTAGTTGTAGGGTTGAAATATTCGTCTTCTAAAAAGCCTTCAGGGAGTATCATTTTTAGATACTGATAAATAGCTTCATCTTTACCTATACGCATTCTTCTAATATAGTAATCGTTATGCCAAGCGTGTATACCTGACGATGTACCTAATACTAATGAAGTTGTACCAGCAGGTTTAACACAAGTAGTTCTTGCTGCTTGGTTAATGCCAATTGCTTTAGAATACCATTCATTTGCATCTCTCACAATCTCAGCTCCTTCTTTAAAGCCTAAATCTAATACTTTGTTGTCAGCTATTCCAGTCATAGAGACACCCAATAGGGCATCTTTTTCAGTCGTCCTTTGCCATATGTCCCTAAGATAATGAAAGTCTGTATAACCAGCTTGTAACGTGCCTAGAAATGATGCAGCTGAACATCGTTCCTCAAAGTCTCGTTGATCCTCAACTGTTGACATATTAATCTCTGTTAAGTTGCAGAATTGATAAGGTCTTAAAGCTATTTCACAGCAAGGATTTGTACCCCACGTTTTATCGTTGGTTAAGTATATTCCTGGTTCACCAGAACCCGAGGCTTCTATCCTCTCCATAACGCTATCAAAAGTGCTTTTATCTATTTTATGTCTCAATAGAGATACTGAGTTGTTAGCCCTACCTCTCTGTGGATTCATCTCCCACCAATTACCTACTTTAGCGCTTAACATAGCATCTGAGTTTAGATCAAACAACGAGATCATAGCTGCTCTTCTTATACCACCAGCTAAAACAGCATCAGCTATATGGCACATTATATCGTGGCATTCTATATCTGTCAACTGTTGTCGATCTTCTTTCTGTCTAAGTATAGCTTCAACTTGAACTAAGCATAGTCTAAGTGGCTCAGGACCAGGGGCTTTGCCTCCAGCGGTTACTAATACAGCACCTTTCTCTCTAATATCTGAAAGATCGAAAGTTATATGTGATGTCAGTTTTCCAGTGTAAGACTTGAATAACGTCTTAATAGCGTCAGCCCAACCAATTATACTGTCTTGAACTATATATCTTTTCTTTCTGCTATAGTTAGGTTTTCTTATTTCTGGTAGCTTTTCTATGTTATGATTCTGCACAGAATAGCCTACACCAGTTCCACCTAGTAGTAAAAACATTGCCTCACTAAAAGAATATACACTATCGACTGGCATAAAAGCACAATTATATATTCTGGCATTGTTCAATTCAATAGCTTTACCACCAAATTGCAATGATCGCATCGATGGTAGTATTTTTTTAGGTAAAACGTAGGTATCGTAAAGGGCTCCTATCTCTGTTTTAAGATGAGGGTACTTTTTTAGATGCATCTCCTTGTTTCTACCTATTAATTCAGGCCAAGTTTCTCTCCGGCCCTTGTGATCTACATATCTTGCGTACTTATTGTGTACTGTAATATCACTTAAGAGTTCTTTGTCTTTAATCATTTATGTTTCTTGTTTTAATTAGTTATCTTCCTTGACCTTTATAACGCTTAACGTAGTTTTTGCTGTTTTTAGATACTGATGTCTTTGTTTTAGCGTGAACTCCAGGTCTTTTTATTTTCTCCTTTTTTTTGTTGGAGTTGTTGGTTGATAATACTGACATTATTCTACTTCTTCATTTTCAATATATATCGTTTCAATAGCAATATCTATAAGGGGTAGATATATTACATGTGTTATTTTGTGAAGATCTTCTTCTACAGTTTCGTAAGTTCTAAATCCGAAGAGTACTCCAGGGTATAATCCGATACTAACGCTCCATTCTTTTTTCATTCTTTGTCTTTGTTTGTTTTTGTTTTACTAATATAAGTCTGACTGTTTCGTCACACTCTTTTTGATTTTGTGGCTTATATAGTGTGCATGGTTTTGATCTACTAGCAATCAGTTTTTTGAACATCTTCCAACGTAGAGGGAAGGACTCGTTTGCCCTTCCCTTACACTCTATAATAAACTCTTCACCTATGAAATCAGGTGTGTACTTTATATTAAGCACTTTTTTGTTACCTCTGTTTTTATATTCGCCTTTACCGTTACCGCATCTCTCATAACACTCAAGACCGAAGTTAAAACCTTCAACGAGCTCAAATGTCTCTCCTTCATATATAGCTTTAATCTTAGCTTTCTTAAGTGCTTGGTACATATACCGTTCTAAACCAGAAGCAAAAGTTATCCCATCATAAGTATTTTTCTTACTTCTAACAGGACCTCTTTTTTTCTTTTTCAACTGTCTTCTCATCGCTCAGAATCTAGTATCTTTAAGGCAGCTTCCTCTGTAGCTATTTGTAAACAATGTTTAGCTGATTCTAGGTATAATATAGCGTCCATTAGTTCTTCTTGTACATCGACAATGAAATCCTTTAGATCTTTTTCTCCTGTTTCTATCTCTGTCATCATTGATTGCCCATACTTTTTAAGACCAAGGACACTGCGGCTATCCATTTTTTGAATAATATCCTGTACTATAGGATCTTTGGTTTTTATTATATAGTTCTTCATATTATTTTCTCTATTTCTTTTTTATAAAAACCTATCTTTTCCAACTCTCTATCTGTAGAGTCTTTCTTACCTAATCTTAGTTGATATTTTAGTGCGTTTCCTTTTAGGAAGCCTAGAAACTCTTCTGTAGTTAACACTGCTTGAATAACGTCAACAGCTTCTACGTTTTTATATAACTCATAATGCTTACTTTTTGGATCTCGTATACTCATTAGTCTTTAACAAAAGTTCCATTTTTCATTTTACCTTTTCTCTCACTAATTACATCGTAAGCTGAGTCTATACAATTCTCTATACTTGTCCCACCAAGATGAGCTAGGTTAGTTAATACAACAACCATATCACCAATGGCATCAACGAATTCGTCTCTGTCTTCTTTTAATATGGCTCTGGCTAGTTCGCCGCTTTCTTCCATTAATTTAGCATACTGTGTCTTTTTATCTCCCTTAGCATATATGCCTCGATCTTCAGCCCACTTCCTAATAGAATCAAATCTATGGTGATTGAGTTGTCCACCTATGAGTTGTCCACCTACGGTTTTTATTAATTCATTGAAATCACTGTTGGGATATGGATCTTCAATCATTGCTGCTGTATCTTTAGGAGGGCCCTCGTTATATTTATAGTATGTTTGATTAGGTGAACCTTCTTGTGGTTCCTTACCTTGCAGGAACTTATACTTATAAGCTTTATTATATATATAGCATCTATTTTCGTTAAACATAGATGTCTGTACGTGCTGTAAGATCCAAGGTATAGTCTCGCTGCTTATGTAAAACGTACCGTGCTCGGTTTCCCAAGTCAAGCCTTTACTGTCCATTAATCTGCCTTTTAGCTTGTTAACTGGACAAGGGAATGTTGATGTTTGTTCTGTTGCGTTTATTCTCATTTTATTAAATAATTGTTTATATGGTTCTCTGTCTTTACGATAGCCGTAAAGCTCTTGAAGTTTTAACTCTAGATCTGATACTATGTCTATGTCATCTGATTCTAGTAAAACTTCGTATTCTGATGGCAAATAGCCTTGTTGTTCTGTGACTCTCTTTTGGAGATCACGTGTAACACCGACTTTCTTACCTATTATGTGGTATACGTAGTATTTCAAATTTTGTCATTATATAAGTGAAAGTTGTGCGCGTGATGATAGTAAGAACCAACTGGTAATAACAGTTCATCTGCAACCATTTTTTGCAGCATACTAAATTGATATTGATCATTACAAAAACCGTACCAGAGGTCATTAGATCGCATATAAACAGACATGTTGAGCTTATTATCTATGATTGTAAACTGTACGGCATATGTACAAGGGGTATCATATATATAGTTGCCACTGTTTATCTCTTTACCATCATATATACTAATAGTAGCTTGCCTGGTGTTGTGATTTTGCTTAAGCATAGCTATTACATTATCTAGCTGCTTCTCACGTTGCCATTGCCAACCATAATTAGAGTTTACACGCCCATCTTTATCAGCCATACGTCTCCATATCTTTGGTATTTTACCATAAATCTCACCTAGTTTATTTATAGTAGGATCTCCTGATAAATACCACTTCCATTCAGCTAGAGCGTATTCCTTGCTCCAGTTCCTAGCCATAACAGTAATGTTATTCTCTAGTGGTTTTTTAATATAGAATCCTACATTAAATAGAGCTTTGGTGTTGTCGAAGCTTATACCGTTGTTCTTTATTTCACTGTAAAAGTATCTGAATGCCTCGTCTGCGTTATTGAATCTTGTCTTCATTTTTCTTATAATAATATACTCTGTATTCTGCTGCTTTTTTTTGTGCTGCTACTAATCCATATTTCTCTGGTGATGAAGCTACTAGCTTTCTACTTGGGTGTCTACCTGTCTCTATATCAACATAATACTGTTTCTCTTTCCAAGATGCTTCTCTAATGGTTATAGTTATACCGTTGTTTAGACACCACATAGCAGCATTCATTTCAGCCTCAGTCATAAAGTAACCTTCTTGTTTCTTCTTTATTCCCATGGTAGATCATCTTTCTTAATCGTTAATTCAGGTACGAATCTGCCAGAAGCAGGGTCCCAAGTAAAGAAAGCCTCTCCTCCGTTTTCTCCGAGATTTTGAAACTTAACCTTGAGAACCTTAACTTTAGTAGTACCAGCATCGTAGTCTCTGTGTATTAGTAAACCGTGATAACTAGCATCATACCATTCTCCACCACCTTTGATGTTATACATAGTTGGTTCTTCAATCTTACCATCACTACCTTTATACATTTTAGTGGGATGAGCTACTATAAAAACTAAACAGTCATATTTTTTAGCGAATATTTCTATTTTCATTAAGTAGTCCATGGTATAACGGTTCACATCGTCCGTCTTAGCATTAACATCTCGTACTTTGTTGTATGGATCTATAACTAAGCATTTTATACCTTTACGTTTCACTAGCTCAGCTCCTTTACGCAGTACTGAGTCAAGGTCGTACTTGTCCATATCTATGAAGTAAAAGTGATCATTAACGTGTTCCGCTACTTCATTCCATTTTGCACCACCAATATCACTTACATTAGGCATATCTCCCCATACTTTACGCATAAGTTTATGAGCATGTAAATAAGTAGGTTGGTTCTCAGGACTAGCATAAGCTGTTTTCCAGCCGTATCTTTGGTTATAACCTACTACCATTTGATCTACGAAATCTGACTTACCACTACTAGGAATCCCTGTTACTGTTATAAATTGTTTAGTGTAAGTTGAGAATATCTCATCAAAGTTTGGTAATCCGACTTGAAAGCCTGGCTTAAAACCATTCTTAACGAAGTCTGTTATTTCTCCTTCTATATCCTTGAAGGTTGTTACGTTTTCTAGTGGATATGGTCTTGCTTTTGTTATTGCTTCTGCTAACTTTTCCTTACCGTGTTCAAGTAGATATTCATTAGCGTCTTTGCAGTCATCAAAATCTACTATAAAACAAATCTCAGCTCCTAGTCTACGTACTAATTCTTGTTGTAGCGTTTGACCAGCTTCGTCTTTATCAACTGCAAGTAATACCCTTTCTTTGTCTTCGAAATAGTCGATGCAATTATCTAAGTAATCTAGGTTATTATTATTAAGTGTAGCTCCATTCGGAACAGATATGACGTTCTTAATACCAGCTTCGTGAAAAGCTAATACGTCCATCTCTCCTTCAGTGATGATACAAGTGTCATAACCTATTATACTGTTTATATTGTAAAATACTTTCTCAGCTCCTTTGTACAACTTAAAGTTCTTACGACCATCTCTATATTTAACATTGATAAGTTGATCACCCATTAAGTAATTAAACTGTATGGTATTTTCTTGCTTACCCGTTTGTGGCATATACTCGAGACCTTGTTCGATTTTTAGATCGTCCAAAGTCCCCTGAGTAATACCTCTTGATTCAAACCATTCAGTTACTTTGTCTTTAACTGGTAAAAACTCTTTAACTGTAGGTCTGATATAGACACGCTCGCTAGCTCCTTTCCGTTGATAAGTGTGTAATTGAAAAGAAGTGTGGCAGTTGTGACAAGTACCGAGACCACGATCCCAATCATAAGAAGCACATTTGGCTTTCTTATTTTTGGGTTTTCTAGAGTGGGAGCAAAGAGGACAAGTGCCCTGACTTTTGCCACTTTCTAGACCGTACTGATTGAATTGGTCAATCGTAAACCCATTGATCTCTGTTGTTTGCATTTATTGCTTTATTATTTTGTAACTAACATTGGTGCATTTGTCTACAAAACAAAATATTTTAGAAAGGTAGGTCTCCTTCTACCTCATTGTAAACTGAAGCGTTTTGGTTTAATGCTGGAGCTCCGTCTCTTGGAGCAGGACCAACATTCTCACCATTACTCCAAACCACTTTTACATTACCTAAGTAAGTCTTAGCGGTTTTAGCTTCTCGTTCCTCTTTAGTCTGTTGGACTACTACTGGACCGTTGTTTCCAAACTGGTCTAGTTCATCGTTCAGTGTGATTGTAATAGGAATGTACTTCCCTTTTTTTCCGTTGATGATCTTGTCCTTTGGGATCTTAGTAAGATCAATACTTGTTGCTATTATACTTGCCATTATTAATAATTTGCTATTTGTTTAAACATGTTGGTTAACTGAGCTTTAGTTGCGCTGGTGTTGCGTCTTAGGTTGTCGACAGCTTTAATGTGATTTTGATTCACGTAAAAGTTGTCAATACTGGTTGTCACACCTGTTACGGTGCATTTTCTGGTTGGTGTTTTTCTTGGTCTTGCCATAAATTGAATTAATTATTTTCGTTATTGTTATCGTACGCTCGTCGTATTTATTTTGTAAAACTATAAAGTCTTAACAATTGAATACTGTTCTTTATCGAAGCCTTCTGTGTTGTAAAACAACTCGTAAACTTCTGTGGCCTTGCGAGCTTTCTCAATGCCACGCTCTATGAACTCACTAGAGCAGTCAAATAAACCTATTTGATGTGTGTTTTTATCAACTACAATAAAAATTAGTTCATACCCAAATAGTTCGCTGTAAATGTAAGCTTGGCTATCATAGTTATACTTCCAAGCTGAAGAACTAAACGTGTGTATGTCACTGGTTGTCTTCAGATCTACAATCAGCTTTTCACTGTGATTGATTATATCTGCTTTACCCTTCCACATGTACCCGTTAATCTCCTTGATGGCTGGTTCTTCGTAGATTACATCTCCTTTACGTATTAAGTCTTTACAGAGGTTGTTTGATAATACTTTTTCTGCTAACCGTTCTGCGTTGTCGACTTCTTTCTGCAAAAGACATAATTCTCCGCCAGACATTTCCTTGTACATCTTGGTGCTCCTAGTTGACGACGGTATCACTTTGTAATTCTTGAGTTTGTGAGGTTCAAGTATAGCTGTGTGAAAGTAGCCGCCAATCAGGAGTGCCGAAGAAGGTTTGCTAGAACCACCTAGCGCCAAGGGGTTTGTTAGTAAAGTTCTGATGTCACTATTACTTAAGTACTTCTTACCAAAGTCTCCGTAGTAGTGATCATCCTCCCTCAACTTGTCTATTATTTGTTTTTTATTCATTTATAAGGTTGACAGCGCTTTCTCGACTTCAGCGCTTAACTTATACTTGGTCTTAATAGCCTCAAGTTTGCCTCCTTTTTTAATGTAGTCCTGTGCTTTTGAATAAGCTGGATCTTTTGTAGAGGTTAATGTACTTAATTGGCTCTTGTCATGGTTGTTTGTAGCATCACTATCTTGAGTATCGTCGATCAGGAATAGATTACCTAACGCGTATTTCTTACCATAGCTAGAAGCTGAGCCGAACTTCTGGGGGGTTTGCATACCCTTTTGGTTCATATCTACTCCAACTATAGCCCTCGCGTGTATAGCAGAATCTGCGTCACCGTCGCTTATGGTTGCTGTTGATTCCAGCATAGGAAATGGATCGCTAGCTATTAGTCTTTCATTGATCGTAACTGTTACACCCAATTCTTTTAAGAAGGGTTTTGTTGCCTCTAAGATGTCCTCAGCACTACGAAAGTTGTACTTACCAAAAGAATTAAATCTTGACTTTTTAGACTTAAACTTGGTTTGGATCTCTGTTAATTTGTTATTAATGGTCATTTTTTTGGTATATTGGTTTCATATTATATATAATTACACGAATTTTAATGGAATTAAGATCTGATCATATGTGGTCTAATATCTGTGAATACTCCACATTTTCCACTAGTTTTTTAACTGCTTGCTTCTTTAGTTGCGAGACTCGCACGTAAGCAGATGTTCCTTTTATATTGAGCTCTTCAGCTATTTGTTTTGCACTATGTTTGTCACAGTTTAATCCGTAACTTAATCTAAGTACTTCGTACTCTTTGTTGTTAAGGTGTTTCCTTAATAATCCGTCTAGGTAAGCGTTTAACATTTCTATATTGTATGGTTCTGATTTATCTACTATTTGGTATGCCATATTTTCGTCTTGGTTAGGTTTAGCGTCGATGCTTAAAAAAATACTGTTGAAAAAGATCTCAACCATTTTCTTATCCTTACCGAAGTCTTTGCGCATTTCATTTAACTTGTGTTCAGGTATTCTTATGTTACCTCTGTGTTTATCTATGGCTCTGCGTATTGCTCCTTTTATTCTCTTGCTCAAGAACGATTTTATAGTTTTCTCAACATCGTCAGAAGCTAACAGCTTGTCCCAATCTATTCGATCAACAGCTGCAATTAAACCTAACGAGCCTTCTTGTATTATATCGTCAATACTTAGTATACCTGAAGCTTGATGTGACGTTGAGAACTTTCTAGCTAAGTTTTCTACCAAAGGCAGGAACTTGTTTATCAGTTCGTCTCTACTATATTCGTCCCAAAACTTACCTTCAACTATAGACTTCTTAACGTCGGTCTTGTATCTGATGTAGTTTCCTACGTTATAACTCTTCATTTAATATTTGTTTTTCTTTGTTTAAAGTATCGCACATATTGCGATATATAGTTCTTTGTGTTACCCCTAATAGTGATGACAGCTTCTTAACTGTGATCTTTTGACCTGCATCGTTTATATCTAACATACACTGATACAGTGTTGACTTATCCAGTTTATTCCTACCTATCAGCTTGCCGACGATACTTAGCTTTTCACTAAGCGTTAGATGCCAAGCTGGAGGTTTGAATATTACTTTACGTATCTTATTAACAGGAGGATCACCTCCTTGCATAAATACATCGTTTATCATCTCCCCTAATACTCTCTGTTTAATAAAGAAGGTTACAAAACCATTTTCTTTATCAGCTATGAATCTGAAAACTGATTCTAAAAACTCATCCTCAGCTGTATCCTGATTCAGAAAGTATATAGTCAACAAATGCCACTTAAGAGACTTGTATGTAGTAATCTTAGCTTTGCTAGCAAACAGCGTATAACACTGATAAGTACCTTGTTTATAGTACATGTACAGATCTGTTTGTTCACTAGGTTCGTCACTCCAAGGGATACAGCGTGTTATTACGCGCTTATCATGTAACCATTGTATTTTTCTTTCTTGTGACATCGTTATTACTTAATATCCAGGGGGATGACATTAGCCTATTACTTAGGGATCTTTATAGGCTATTGTCATGTTTTAAATGCCGCGACATTAATCTTCATCTTGTTTTATTTTTTTAAAAAAAAATACTCCTTACTTGTTTTACAGCTTATTTAGCCTCATTCTTATACACCCCAAGGATCTCCTCATTTATGAATACACCTTTAGATTCTGCATCATCAAGCTTATTGAAGATCGAAAATGGTACGTTATCAAAAACGTAAGGCTCTTCTCTGGACTTGAACTGTATTGATAGTTTCTTTTTGAACTTATCAAACGATGCTCCACTGACTACTGATGAGTCATTAAATACTATAGATATTATCTTACTCTTCATTTTCTTCAATTCTAAATAGTTCAAGAACGGCATTAGATACCTCATCTGCAATATCTCCTACGTGTCCATTAGCTATCATAGAGTCGACCTCTATAGCATTGTTATAGTTTATTGAGTATTCAAACTCGTAGTCGTTAGGATTTTCAAAGTTCAAGTCATCAAAAGCTGAACATATTGCTTGGTTAATAGCATCGACATCTTGAGGTCTCAATACTGGTTTACCTACTTCACTTAGTTTAGCTTTAGCTGCTTCTAGTTCCGATTCAGCTGCATCTGTTTGCTCCTGAAAATCTAGTTTAATTCTCTCAAGCGACGCTATGGTTACTTGGAGTTCTTGCTTTAATTGCATTTGTGTTTTTTCCATTTTATACTTTTGTTATTTTATTTACGTTGTTATTATCGTCTAGCTTTCGTATTTTTGTTGTAAATACTTTTTAACCTTGTTCCAATACTTAATAGTAGCTGGCTTTTTGTAACCTTTCGGGCCCCCATTCCAATTGCGTGCAATGAATTCGTTCGATGTGTCTTTAGACGCGTTTCTAATGACGTTAAACATACTGATAGACTGTTGCCGGTCGTATCTGTCGTCTAGATCAAATGAATCAAACCCGATCAATCTATTACATTCGTACACAGCTACTGGGTGCATTTGCAGACAACCAACAGCTCTACCATTGTCACCAATGATCGAATCATTACCTCTACTTTCTACAAATATAATAGCCTCTATTAGATCTTCTACTTCTGGTACAGTTTTCTTTTCCTCGATCGTATCTTGTTGAATATCAACAGGTTTGATCGTTGGTTCCTTCTTTGCTAGTTTAAAATCAAAGCCACTAACAATATGGCTAGCTACCACTAAGTAGGTTACTCCCATTGAGACGTATAATATTTTCTCTTTCTTTTTCATTTCTGCAAAAGCAAGTTGGTGGATGCTGAGGTTGTACTACTTCCTTTTAATTTTCCTCTTGGGTTTATTTTACCATCAAGCACTACGTAGTTTAAGTATTGTCCAATTCCGCATTGCAAGCAACATATATTATCTAATAGACTTAGCTCTTTTTTAATCATAGATATTCCATCTTTGATCTTATACTCTGATTGGTAATTAGAGTAACAACTAGCTGTTATCTTTACTTCGTTATCGTCTGATACATTGAAGAAGAAAGTAAACTCATTACTCTGAGCATTTAACCTATGCCGAGCTATTGTCTCTATTTGTCTTAAATAAAAAGCGATACTTCTGTCTTTTACGGACATCACAGCTTTAGTTCTGTTGCTTAATATCTCAAAGCTATTACTTATATTTTCCATTGTTAAGTTATATTAGTTAAAATAAAGCACCCTATTTTACCCAACTACAGGTGCTACGGCTGTCCTCCGCAGAGTTAGGAATAAAAGTTTTAATTAGTTAGCAGACTTCGAACTACCACTGACATTCTCATCAGTTGATTATTTGCTATGGATAGTGACTCCACTTCTCATTATGTGCAACACACTAGTCGATCAACTACGATCAACTCGTTTCTTTATATATAAGGTTAGTAGATAGGTTCATAATCGCTAGCCAAGTCTAAATCGCCAACTAAGTCTAATTGGTCACCAATGTCTTTAATTGTCTCTCCTAAGTGCTTAGCTAAAATAATCAACTCTCCTCGTTTCAACCCTTTAAGCCATTTGTCTTGTGTACTTTCTTGGCAATCTTCAAAGCAAGTCGGTTGTCTTTTTTCTTCACCTTTAAATTTATCAAAGATGTAAATTCCTGTTAAGTTTCGTCTCATAATTTGTTAAGTTATTATTTATGTTAATGTGTGTGTTTTATTTAATGTGGTGTGTTCTGAGTATTTTTCTACGTTTATACCTGAGCTTATCATTAGGTCAATACCTTTAGTTGTCTTGTCATAGACTTCTAAATATACGACTCTAGTGATACCTGCTTGTATTATTAACTTGCTACATTCATCGCAGGGAGATAATGTACAATAAAGTGTAGACCCTTGAGAACTCTGCGTCGTCTTAGCTACTTTTGAGATAGCGTTAGACTCAGCGTGAAGGACTTGCCATTTAGTAACGCCATCTTTTTCACAGTCATTGCACAAGCCCATCGGCGTTCCGTTGTAGCCAAATGAAAGTATATTGTCATTCTTGACTATGATGGCTCCAACTTTCTTTCTATTGCATTTACTTAACTGGCTAATTTCACCCGCTATGTTTAAATATACTCGATCAAGGGTCTCACTTTTAGTGTACTTCTTTTTGTTTCTAGTTACTGCAGGTTTAACCGCTGCATAGATCTCTTTTGGAGTCACTTGTGTTTCTTTTAGTACTTTGGTCATTTGCATTCGATTTGTATTATTATCAACAAGTGATTGTATTAGTTTTGTAACTAATGGAAGATCAGTCCAATTTTCTTATTCTTACTGAACCATTTAGTAGCTATTAGGTCTACTTTAGAGGCATTGACGTATCCTTCGGATATTAGATCGTCCTCTGTAGAGAAGATCTTAGTGTGCCTATGCTTTCTCCTGTCTATTAAATGATCCTGTTTGCCTGAGTCACTAAAGATTATGTCATAATTAATAGGTAGCTCGGCCTTTAGTACTAGGTCCACCATGTTAGTGTAGCTGTAGAACCGCACGGCAGGATTGTGTATAGCAACACCGATCCATTTCTGTAGATATTCACGTGAATAATAATCACCGCTATCATGTATTCTTACATAGTCTGGATTCTTCTTCTTTATCTCAGTATTTATAGCATCGACAAATCTATCAGTCTTACTCAACTCATACCTACTTTCAAAAGCTGGTTGTACGTTATTCCATATATAAGCTCCCTTTTTAGCATAACAAAACTTAACACACTTGTCAGCCATAGCACAGATTACTCTACCACTGGCCGACTTATAAGCTGGTATGCCAAAGTTTAAAACCTTGACTCCCAGCTCTTTAGAGGTCTTTTTTAGTTTACTATTTTGAGTTAGTAATGTTACTTGCTTTTGATCCATTCTTTATTTTCTTCCGGAAAAGAGTTATCTTTTATCAACAATACTGTACGTTCCTTTGGAGATACAAATGTACCTTCTTCCAGTCTACGTTGCTCGAACGTTGTTAGTACTTTTCTTTTTACTACTCTTGGGTCTCTAGCTAAATTAGCTAAGTTGACTATGTTGAAGTCACTAGAATATTCTATTGACTTATAGGTTTGTGTTGGTATATCTATGCAATGTAGTAACTTGCCAGCTTCTTTCTTCGTTAAGTTGTCTATTACGTTCATATCGGCGAACGCACCAGATTCTAACAGAGTCTTTTTGTTTACTATCTGAGTGTCTATAGCGTCTCTTACGTCTTGCATTTTTGATCCTTCAAACAAGGTGTTATATAATTCTTCAACACCTGAACGGCTTAGTTTCTCATCGCCTATATAGAACTCTACGTCCCAATCACAGATCTCCATGGTTGAGTATTTAGTGTCCATGCATTCCCTAAACGGGTAGAGGTTTACATACGCTGTAATATCAGCTGTTATAAACGAGTTTACTTGTGCTTTTATAGAGACAGAGGTACACGTCATACGCTGATCAACTCTCTCTCTTAATGATTTTAATTTTACTTCCATTTTATTAATTTACTTCTATTTTTGTATTTCTTCATAATCTACAATCCAATTCATAACTTATATCTACCCACCCTATAAACTTATCATCTGGTATTTGAAAAGACTCCCAATCTAACCATTCTTTTTGTGAGTGAACATATTGCCCTCTTCTAAAACTAACTTCGTCCTTAGTTAATTTGTAAATAATTAAAAGCGGTTTTGTCGCTACTAAATCACGTCCTTTGTCTGCATAATAGATAAAGTCACTTTTATCTTTTGGTATTGTTTTATTTATCTTCATTTTCTAGTGAATAAAGTTATCTCGTAACACCACCAATTCAATGTAACATAGTCGTGAAAAATGATTATCGTTGGTAACACGAACTTTGCTCCTGTTTTACTTATCTTCACTTCTTGTTCTTTTCAGTCTAATAGCACCATATAAGCTGCTGGGTTTGCTTTTCTAAACCAATCACAACCTTTTTGAACTATCTTCCATTGCTGCAATAAGTTAGCACCCATTACTAAGTCGTACATAGCTGTCTCATTAGCTGTTAATTCGTAGCTTTCTCCACTTAAGGGGTTAGTTACTACTGCTCCCTCATTATAGACTGTTCCATCAAACCACTTTGGTAGAGCTGTTTCTTTTAATTCTTTATCCATTTTATTTACTGCTTAATTGTTCTTCTTCTGCTTGTTTATTCTCTAGCTCTCCTTCTTCAAAGAATAGAGCATCACCCCATTTAATGTCAAACGGACGCATTAGTCCCATTTCCATATCAGCGAAAGTGCATAGATCGCTTACTTGCTCAATAGTTAGAGCCCTGTACCTGACATTATTCTTCAGTAGCTCTTCGATGCGAGTTATTGAGTTATAAAATCTTTTCTTGTTAGCTGTTAACCCTTTTGCTACTTCGGGTCTTAGTCTGTCGTATAGTGTTGTTCTTTTCATTTTAATATACCTCTTTATATAGGTTATTCTTGTAAACATACCATGTTGGTATTGAGACGTAGGAACCTTCGAACTTAGTTCTAGTGCTATTGATCTTCTCCAACATTTGTACTCTAGTTGCTGTTTCTAGTTTGATAGAGCTTGCTACTCCAAAATCATCTGTTTCTAATACTTTTACTTTGTTCATGTCTTTTTTTTTAATTTAAATGGTGGCTAAGTATGCCTAACAACTGGACTTTCACCGGGTTTCTCGGGGTTATTGGTTTGCATACGATAGTATTAACCCTTGTTCTCGCCACCATTTTGATCATTTGCTATTGTTTTTATGTTCAGTTATATTATCGTCAAGCGATCGTATAAATATTGTAGCTAGTGAGGAATCGAACCTCATACTCGTCAGTAGCAACAACCTCACCAACCAGCTCGTGAAAACGTTTACTGATTCAAATGCTCTGTGTACCATGCCTAACTTTTTTCTTTTTATTGTTTAACTTCTTTTTCCACTATGTCAGGAGTTGTTATTATTATCCACCACGTAGCGATCATCCCGAGTATTACCCCGATCAACCACACCATAGCATAATACGCTATTGTTATAAACTTCGCTGCTTCTGCTTCTGTCATATTATTCTTCATTGGGGGCGCGATGTGTATAGCACACCGCACCGTGTCAGTTTAGCTTAGTGGATCTACATATATGGTAAACTTCATTACGTCTTCGTTTATAGTGCTTATTAATAGTTCACCATTAACAGTATCTTTGGTTGTCTCACTTACTTCATTCATAACGGAGTGGTAAGATATACCCTCGTTAGAGTTTATAGTATACTCGAAGCTTACTAACCCTCTTGCGGCGTATTCAGTAGCCTTCTTCATTATCCTATATACATGAAACTTAGCGTTAGCATTGACCTTTGATAGGTTCACCATTATTTCTCTTTCTTTTATTGCCATTTCTTTATGAACTTTTAATCTGCTCGTATATGTTTTCTACTGTTGCATCGAAGATCTTTTGCACTGCATCGATCCATTCATCTTGAGGTAGATCTTCTATTACTGTTCCATCTATTGCCCATGATATTGAGTGGTTTAAACTCTCGATCAAGTTATCTGCCATAAATAGAGATAGATCTCTTATAGTGTTATCTAATTCTTCTTTATTTACCATCTATATTTTCTTTGATACGTTTAAGTGCTAGCGCATAACCATATTGTACTGCCATCTGAGCCAACACTGCATCCATACTTCCGCCGTTAGCTTTAGCAAACTCATCCAAATACTCTCTGTCTTCTGGCGTAGCAACTATGCTCCTTTCCAGCGACTTTAATTCCATGTCTATGTCCTTTAATATTTCTTTTGTTGTCATACTTTTATTTATTAAATCTTTTAAGGTAGTAATCAAGCATTAACATAAGTCGATCTATACCGTTGAACAGTAATACTCTTGGTTGACTGTAGTAAGAGTATTGTATATTCTTACCATTGACAAGTCTATAGTAGTATATCTTAACTCTGTTGATCTTATTTATTTGGTAAGCTCTATTGTAACAACTGTTCTGGTTTCTAACATAACCTGATTTAAAGCAGGCAAGTCTTAGTTTAGGTGCTTTAGCTAAGTAGCTCTCATCTGTCCACGCTGGTACAGGGAATTCAAACTCTCTTGTCCCGTTCTTCTTCTGTCTATTAGTTGTTACTTCTATTATACCATACTCTATTAGCATGGCTCTGACGATAGCATCTTCGTCTTTATAGTTTACTTCTTTCATATCTTGTATCGCTTTGGATGCTCTTGTTATAGCTTTCCTGTCTGATACGTGTAGATCAGTATACTCATTAGTCACACTGCTGAGCAATTCTTTTAACGCTCCTAAGAGCTCAGTGTTATAGTTGTTATGCTTCATATTTTGTTTATTATATTATCACGAAGTGGTCGTTTTAAATTTGTTTAACTGTTTCTCTAAACCTTCAATAGTATTTAGAGTATTTGATATTACATACTCAACTATAGTTCTTTTCATGTCTCTAATGATCTCTCCTTCACTGATGTTCTTGTCATTCCATGAGTGCTGAAAGTCACAACCGATCTTCATAAGTCCGTTGTAGTCTTTCTGGAAGAAAGTTATACCACCATTCCATGGTAACTGTCCTAATATTGGGTGAATTACCGCGTCATCTATGTCTTTCATTTCTTCTATGTCTGGTAGTAGCAAGTAGTACGTCCAATTAGATCGCCCATATTCTTGCCAGTTGATAATTAAGAATTTTACGTCTAAGTACTCTCCGTTTAAGTGCGTTGCTCTTTTTATTTCCATTTTTCTTTTATAATTTAGTTTTAAAAACCTGTATTAAATCTTCCATAGTCGTGGTTTTAAATTGGTTATCTTAAATTCACTACTTTAATAGTTTCTCTTTTAGTTTCTTTAAACTCTCAACTTGCATCTGCAATACCGTTGGACTTGAGAAGTCATCACCTTCTCCATACCAGTCGAGTTGTTGCCTGTTTAGTTGATCGATCCTTTTGTCTGACATTTGCAGTATGTAGATGATCTCTGATCTACTTAGTTTTACTTTCTTCTTCATATTAGTATAATGCTATCTAAACTTATGACATCCACAACTCCAACTATCTGTAAATTTTACGGGTACAATATCCCAATCCCATCCATCAGGCATCAATGCCACATTTGTACCATCCAGTGCTTTTGGTTTACCATATCGGTCAGTTCTAGCAATTGGATATAAGTATGATAGTGGTTTTCCTTTTTCTTTTTTACCACAGAATGAGCAAGTATAAATATTTCCGTTATTCATTTCAATTAAATTTTATTAGTTATTAATCCTCGCACTTTTCATATACAGTTGTATAGTCAGTTAGTACATCTTTCCAAATAAATAATTTTAAGTCTTTCATGCTTTTCTTGTTATGTCTTTTGGGTCATAATCTTTATCTTCTACTCCATAGTCTAGTATTGAGTGTAGATCTCGCATATTAGTTCTCGCGAAAGAAATTGCTTGTCTTTCTGTTTCAAATTCATAGTGATCTTCTGTGTAATCACCATCTTCCGTGTGTTGTCTTAATTCTACTGAGTATCTCATATTAATTCTGTTCCTGAGTGGTTTTGCTGTAACTCTTTCTTTATATCATATCTAAGGTAGTCTACTACATCTGCTACATTCTCAACTACCTTGTGGTTAGAAGATAATGGTAATGGTGCGTAGGTTATAGCGTCAAAGTTAATGCGGAGCTCGATTTGATACTCTCCAGTGTATGTAGTATACTTTGAGTCAGAGAACTCCCTGTCAAGCAAACCTCTTACTACTATTATAATACCTTTACCGTTTAATCCTCCGTATAGTCGAGCCATTGGTGTATAGTAACCGTTTGCACCTTTGATGTGTTGTAGATCTCCAAATATATCAAAGCCAAGTCCTTCATGGAATACTTTATCTAGCTCGTTACAGAACTCTTTTAGTATCTCCATGTGTATTTGAGATGATTCTGCATTGATCTTCTTAGTTAGATCCAACTCGCTCCTTTCCTGATTTACCTCCGCCAATAGATCGGCGACTAGATCATCATTTCTACTTGGCGCTTCTGCCTCTACTTTAAATCTGTACGTTTTCTTCATTTTGTTCTTCTTCTTTGTTTTGTTCTACGAACTCTGTTAGTAGATCTACTAGATCCTCTTGTATGTTAGAGAGCTTTAAACTCTGCAGTGGTGTAATATCACCATGCTTTAGGTCGAACTCCCCACACACTGTTTGGAATAGTACTTCTATGTACTCGTCTGTCACTACTTGTGCTTTTATATATTCTGTTGCTTTCATTTGTTTAACCTGTCTATAAATTGTTTTACTACATCGTTACTAGGCTCGGAGTACTCAATTACCTGCTCTATCCATGCTTTGTGGTCAGGATTTTGTACTATTTGATCACACAGCGTACCTATGCTAACTTCACGTTCAGCAGCGTATGCTCGGAGCTCATCTATGTTTGCACTCGATGATAATCTTATGTGCAGAAGTAGATCTATATATCTTTCGTTGAATGGTGTCATTTTACTATGTATTTAACTTCTATTATTAGTGCCAAGAATGCTTCCCACATTGCTATGATCGCTACTAAGGATAGGATCGCGTTAATGGTGGTCATTAGATATTTAAGTGTTTTGTTCTTCATTTTCTTTTGTATTAGTGGACTTTTGTTTTTATATTCAATACTGTTATCGACGGGTGATCGTTTTTATTTTGTAAGGTAGTACTTTTGTTTAGTGGATAAAATAGAGATGAAGGTGTTAGCCTCCACCTCTGTGTGTAAACACCTGTTACTCAGCAGGTAGCTCATCACTGATCAACAGTTCGCGAGCAATTACAGGAATAGAGGAGCTCGAGGTGTAGCTTTTGTACTTGTCCCAACACGCCATAGCTTCGAGCTTTGATTTCATTACTTGAAACACTGCATCGTGGTTATACTTTGCTGTTTTACCATTTTTGAACGTTACTTCAATTACTTGATCTTTGCCAATTAGTGACTTTCTAATTACGAATCTTTTGCTTTTTAATACTTCCATTTTTACTTTCTTTGATGTGTTACTATTTATTTTATATTCAGTATTGTTATCTGAATGGATCCGTAAAAATATTGTACAAGAGAAGTGAGGTGGATTGCAAAAGAACTACGGAAGTGCTATACACTGCCGCGCAGGGCGGAGTCCAGTCTTCCGATCATATCTCAAGATCAGGCCCAGCTTTTAAACTCAGTAATACTATCGAAGCACATACGTAAAAGTGTTGCATTACAAAGGAAAAGCGAAGTGCTATACACCGTGCTATACACGGCGTATTTTCCGCCCAGGGGGCGGTTTGTTGAAAAGCATGACATTAGCCTATTAGAGTAGATAAGTAATAGGCTATTGTCACCCTTTTTTGGTTATGCAACCAATAGGTAGATAAACAAGATCACACCGCATATTTGCCAGATCTTGATCAACACTATTAGTATATAGAAGATCCAGTTTTCTTTTGGTTTATCACTCATAGATCCTCCAGTGAGATTCGAACTCACAAAACCACCAAGGTGGAGGATTGAAGTAGTTTGTTAGACTACTTCAGCTCCTTGTAGAGCTCTAGGTATCGATGTACTACTTGTGTAGCTTTTGTATTTCTCCCAGCAGTTCAGTGTTAGTAGATTGTCTTTCATTAGCTCGAATGCTTTGTCGTGGTTGTATTCGAATACTTTACCGTTCTTGAACTCTACCTTGATTAGTGTGTTTTGACCGATTAGTGATTTTCTGATTACGAATCTTTTGGTGGTGATGGTGTTTAATTTGTTCATGTGTTGTTCTTTATTTGTTATTGTTATCGAAGTTACTTCGTGTTTTGTTTGATCTTTAGTTCTTACTACTTATATTTTATATTCAGTATTACTATCGAAATGGATCCGTTAAAGTGTTGTAAATGCTATACACGAGGCCCGCAAGGGGCCGCCCCGCACGTTGCCTGATTTATTGTACAGTATTGACATGTTGTTATACAAGGGTGTAAAAGTAACTATAAATAAAAGCCCAAAACCTTATTTGTAATTGTTACAAACTAAGGGGGGCCCGGTTGAAAAAAACAGTTTCTACTATAACAAATTAATCAAAAATGTATAGCTTGCTACCCCTAATATCCCAACTTCTAAACATCCAAAAAAAGCATGACATTAGCCTATAAAGGTACTAGGTAACTAGCTATTGTCACCCTTTTAAATTTATATATATGCATGTGATTATTCTTTCATGGGAATTAAGCGAAAAGGAAACTCTCAGGGGCTTTCGCCTACAGCCTTAAAGAGAAAACGCGCTAGGGACAAAGCTGCGGCTATGACACCTAAGAGACGTAAGAGAAAGGCAGAGAACCAAAGAGCAGGCCAGAGAGGAGATACAGATCTTCACCACGCACCAGATGGAACACTAAAAAGGGTTTCAAAGGCTTTTAACCGAGCAACACATACCAGGGGTGAAGTGAAGAAGAAAAATAAAAAGCCGCGTAAGTAAGGTCCGTGGCACCAAAAGCACCTTACAAAACCAACAACCTAATATATGACGTATATTTATTACAAGACCAATACGTGGAGTGGTCAACCACAAGTACCAGAGGAGACAATCAACCACTGGAAATTCCTATCAGAAAAGAAGAACTGGAGGATTACAGAATTACCTAACGGGTATTATCAGACAGAGTGTAAGCAAACTGCTAAAGAAGAGTGGTTTGATGTAACAAGAAGGGAGACTATTGAAAGTGCAGAGCAAGCTATTGATGATAGCATCGAGTACTACACGCGTAGGCTCAGCTTCTTGAAAGGACCTAAAGTAGTTAAGACATTCGATAAGTAACTACAGTAATCAAACAGTTTAGTTTAATATAATTTAATGGAATATAATTTACCAAGTCAGATAGTCAAGAATTTAGATTTTGGCATCGACGCAAAAACAAAAGTAATCAAAGGTGTTGAGAAACTAGCAAAAGCAGTTAAATCAACACTAGGTGCTTCAGGAAAGTGTGTTATCTATGAAGACGGAATAGGTAAACCGGTGATCACAAAAGACGGTGTAACTGTTGCAGACAGCATAGTCTTATACGACCCGGTTGAAAACATAGGGGCAACACTAATTAAAGAGGCATCGAAGAATACGGTGAAAGAAGCAGGGGACGGCACCACTACGGCGATCGTCCTCGCTGAATCACTACTAAAAGAAGTTAACAGACCTGAGTACGAAAGCCATTCTATAAGACAGATTAAGAATGGTATAGACGTAGGTTTAAAGCACGTTGAATCGTTACTTGAAAAGATGAGTGTTAAGGTTAAAAAAGCGACCTTAGATCACGTTAGTTCTATCAGTTGCAATAACGATAAAGTGCTAGGCAAGATAATAGCCGAAGCTTATAAGAAGGTAGGGAAAAACGGTGTGGTGCTTATGGAAGAGTCGCAAACAGATGAGACTTACGTAGACATAGTTAACGGAGTAAAGATAGAATCTGGGCTTACATCACCATACTTAGCTACCAATACAGAGAAAAACAAGAGTGAACTTGAAAATCCAGTGATCTTGATAGTCTCTAGTAAGATACCTAATCTCAGAAAGATACAAAGTATACTAGAGTACGTCATTAAACACAAAAAACCACTGCTAATAGTAGCAGAAGTGGAGCAACAAGTGAAATCTGCGCTCTTAATGAACAAAGTTAAGGGCAATATAAACGTTAATATCATCGATCCTCCTGGATTTGGTCCGACTAGGGCACAAACTATTGAAGATTTAGCGATATTGACAGGTGCTGATGTAATAAACGAAGAATTAGGTGATGATTTAGACTTAATTAAGCCAGATTGCTTAGGTAGAGCTAAATTATCGGTTACAGACAGCAAACATACAGTAATTACTACACTACCGATCGACGAAAACTTAACCAATAGAGTGAAAGAGGTTAGAGATCAGATAAGTAAAGAGAAGAATGGGTTTCTAAAGCGAAAGCTGGAGCAAAGGTTAGCTATGTTATCCGGTTCTGTAGGTGTTATAAAAGTAGGAGCAAACTCAAAAGTTGAGTTGAAAGAAAAGAAAGACAGGGTGGAGGATGCAATATACGCAGTGAAGGCCGCACTACAAGAAGGGATAGTACCTGGAGGAGGTGTAGCTCTCATGGACGCAGCTTCTAGCTTGTTAGAGACATCTAAGCAACAAAGTCTATCTATATATGACTATCCAGGAATAGAAATCTTCTGTGATGCCATAAGAGCTCCGTACCATACAATACTAGAGAATGCGGGTATAGAAATAGAAGATAAAGGAGGTGTAGGAGTTGGTTGTGATGTGATAACAGGGAAATATGTCAATATGATAAACTCTGGAATTGTTGATCCGCTATTAGTTACTAAAACAGCTCTAAAGAACGCAGTAAGTGTTGTTTCAACTATCATATCTGCAGATTGTGTAATTTCGAATATAAGAGTACAAGATGCGAGCAGTTAGTTATTATATGATAGTTAAGACTATCAAAGAAAAGAAACAAATCGCCGGGCTAGATATTACAGATAGCATTGACAGCGAGAACAGATATTTAAAAGGGGAGATAATAAGCAATGGAGACTTAATCCCCGAAGTGCTTAAGGAAGGAGATATTATATACTATGATAAACATGCCGGACACAGTATAACTAAAGAAGATACAATCTATCAAGTAATAAAGTTGAACGATGTGGTAATAGTAGATTAATGAGTAGGCTTTCGCCATCTGACTTAAGGGAAATGGGATTATTCAAGTATTACAGGCTCGTTAGAAAATGGGCCTGTAAAACTTATGGATTAACTGATGGTGATCTAGAGTTGCTGATCACTTTAGATTGCATCGGCAGGTTCACTAGAAAGGATTTTATGGACGGACTATATACTGTGTCTTGGGATAAAACCAGGTGGGATCGCTTAAGGCGGGAAGGCTGGATAGAAACTTGGAGAAAAAGGAATCATACTACTATTAAATATAGTATATTCAAGACATCGTTTAAATGCTCCCAACTTATAAGTAGAATATATAGAATTTTATTAGCTGAAGAAGACTTACCGATGTCCTCTCGTAGTGTTTTCTTTAAGAACAAAACCTACACGGAAAAGGTATTCAATACAGCTATAGATATAATGTTAAAAGACAATACAAGATAAATGGCAAAGAGAGTAAAACGTGGTAAAACACCTGTAATTAGAAAAGACTTAGATGGTGATATTATAGCTGAGGCTAATAACGACGGATCTATATATGTAAACAAAAACGTGAAGCCTGGCTCTCCTTTAGAAAAAGAAGCCATAGCTCACGAAAAAGTGCACATTAAGCAAATGGACCGTGGAGACTTAAACTATGACGACAACAACGTTTATTGGAAAGGTAAAGTATACCCCAGAAGTAGTATGAATGAAGGAGCTGATAATTTACCTTGGGAGAAAGAAGCATACAATAAAACTAAACACATGAAAAGCAATAAAAAAGATTCAGCATTAAAAATGGGTTTTGACGCTAATACGCAGTCAGCACCTATTACATATAAAAGCTCCGCATTAAAGAGAGTTGCAGAAGAAGAAGAAGGAGAGAGTGGAAAGAAAAAGCCAGCCAAAAAAGCAGATAAGCTATGGATGCCTAATGGCGGTCTTGGTGATTATTCTTTTGATAGTTTCTTAAAAGCAGAAAATAGTCCAACAGAATCAGGCTACTCTTTCGATGTAAAAGGTGTTGATACGAAACCGCTTGATTTGGGGGCGTTCGATAAAGGCTTAAAGGAGGCAACGGGATCAAAAAAGAAAACTGAGACAAGTAATGATGTAGATGCACCTAAAGGCAACTACAATATGGGATACGAAGAAGCGCGAAGTGCTGATTGGGGAGAAAGAGTTGGTAAAGCCAATAACAGAAGAAACTCTAGGCAAATGACTAGACGTAAGGAGAACTTTGATACAAAGGGCAAGAACAAGGTTGACCCAAGCACTGGTGATTATTTCACCAGAGAGGATTGGACGAAAAGACATAATAATGTCCGAGCAGACTTTAACACTAAAGTAGGGAAGACAAGCCCAGCTAAGATGAATAGTTCTTTCTCTATGGGTGGTTACGGATCTAAGAGCAAAAAATAGATCATGAAAGCTACTAATATATACAAGAAGTTGACGGCTTTTAAAAGGTTAGCCCCAACTAGAGTAAAACATAAAAACCCTACTGTTAAAAAGCATATCGGAGACATCGGAAAAAATCCCGTTAACAAAAAGAAATAATCAATGGCCAGGATAAGTAAATATATAAGCGATTCAACAGTACAAGGGGACGATAGGTTAATTGGTTCTAATATAGATGGAGTTACTAAAAACTTCGCGGTTGAAGATATTGCTGCGTTTGCAGCAAATACTAATGCTGCGGGCGTAATAGGTCAAATACCCTATCGCTTTTTAAACTCTGACCTCGGAGGTGAATCAATACAGCCAGAGGGAACCATAGTGTCAACAGTACTAGTTGATGAGTCTATATTTTTTGATTCTATTTCTGAGCTAAAATTTAACATATATCCACGAGGATATAGTAACGATGCATTATCACTAATATCTTCTTTTGCAGGCGCTAGTATAATAATAGCAGATAATGAAGATCCAGATGCTTATGCAATATACGCTTGTACAGCTGTAACGGTAGATCCAACAAACTCAGACCTATATGATTTAGCATTGACATATGTTAGTGGTGATGGTTCTATGGTTGATGGATCTTTCTACTCGACGGCCTTATACCAGCAAGACGTTTCAGCTGCAGGCAGCGACACGCAAATACAATTCAACGATGGCGGTGCGTTTGGTGCGAGTAGTGGGCTAACTTATGTTAGTGGTACTTTAAGCGTTGGTGCTGCGGGGGTTGGTGGTAAATTACAATTGCTAAGACCATCTAATGGAAGTAATATGGGGTACTTTGGTGCTCAAAATTCAGGTGCATTATTGGGATTAGAATATAACTTCTCAAAAAGTCATTTGTGGTTTGATAATGCTGTAAGGTCAGTTACATTAGGCAATGGAGCAACTTCTTTAGGTGCAGCATTAGGTGTCAAAGGCAGAGGCATAACATCAGCAACAACCAACTTGCTATTGCAGAATAGTTCGGGAACGGATTTGTTGAAGGTTACGGATGATGGTAATCTCTTGTTAGACGAAGGAGTTCTTGTAGCTTTAAATAATAATAATTACATAGATTCACTTCGCACTACTAGGGAATTTAGTTGGTATCAACCTATACAATCAACTGACGGGCTTTTATCAAGTGTTGGTGGTACATTAAGCGGGTCAAGTAGTGATTCGTGGGGGTTATTAATTAACCACACAGTCAATCAAACTGGCACATCACAATATGCCACATTTTTCGCTTATGTTACAGAGACATCAACAGGTAGTGGTGATTCATTATTTTTTAGAGGTGCAGTTGGAGGGGTTGACAAAACTAAACTATATTCAGATGGTGGTGCATACTTTGCAGGCAACGTAGGCATAGGAACTACAAGCCCAACGGAAGCGTTAACTTTTGCTAATAACTATAAGGTAACTTGGGAAGCAGCAGTAAGTGGTAATGCTAAGATTTACCAAAGCACAAGCGACAACCTTGTTTTTTTACATTCAAACACTTCTAAAAATATATCTTACATTTTCGGAACAACAGAATATTATAGATTAACTGATGATTACGCATCTTTTAAAGAAGATGTTATTATTGGTTCTACACCAACTATACCCTCAGCACGTCTTCACGTCAAAGGAAGCGGCACAACATCAGCAACGACATCATTGTTAGTAGAGAATAGTAGTGGAGATGATTTGTTGAAGATTAGGGATAGTGGGGAATTTGATTTTCGCATACCAAATGCAAGTGGTTATGGCTATATTAAAAACATAAGCGAAAAAAATCTATTTACATTCAAAAATGACGGAAATAGAGGACTCTTAAAAATACATAACGGTTCAAGAGAAATAGAGATATTTGAGCAAGGCACAACGGCTTGGATTAAGACTAATATCGGCAGTATGCAGTTAAGGGCTGCTACTGATACTATTATGCACTCCCAAAGTGGGGATAATATATTTAGACCGAATGGCACAGAAACTGCAAGATTTACATCTACGGGTTTAGGCATAGGAACTACAAGCCCAACTTTTCCTTTAGATGTTGTGGCTAATGGTAATATGCTTAGGTTGAAGCAGTCCACAAGTTCCAATGTTCTTGAATTTAATGTTAGTGGCAGAAGTTACATTAAGTGGGTAGGGAGCAGCGGAGCACTTTATTTAAGTGGTCGAGGAAATGGGTTATTTATTGGCGGTGCAAGTACAGACGCATCCGCAAGACTCCACGTAAAAGGCAGCGGNNAAAGGCAGCGGAGCAACATCTGCAACGACATCATTGTTAGTGGAGAATAGTAGTGGTGAAGGTTCTTTTTCTATATTAGATGACAAGAGCGTTATATTAGGAGCAAGTTCTAAAACTGGCACTTCTAAAGTTACGGTGTATGACAACACATACAATTTTATAGATTTTAGGAGAAATAGCCCTAACGATTTAAGTGTATTAAAGATACATTCTGGGGTTGATTTCAGAAGTACATATTTCTCAACTGAAGGATATAAATGGCTAAATTATTATAGGACAGATGAAATATTAATACTCAATAGCCCCGATGTTACTGACTCAATAGCCGATAATAATGGTGGTAATACACAAAGCAATGTTTTAATGGGCAATACCACTATTTACCCTAATGATGGTGTTACATCATCTTACATAGACTTTTGGTCAGAAAGAGGGTCATCGGGATTTGAAACCCCAAGAGCAAGAATACTTGTAGAAAATGGCACGGGGGATAGAAGCGGTCTTATGAAACTCCAAGTGTCAGCAGATGCGGTTGGTTTTGGTGATATGAAGGATAATATAGTATTAACCCAAAGCGGAAACGTAGGCATGGGCACAACATCACCAACATCTAAACTCCACGTAAAAGGCAGCGGCTCAACGTCAGCAACGACATCATTGTTAGTGGAAGATAGTGCGGGAGATGATTTGTTGAAGATTAGGGATGATGGGTATGTTACTTTTGGCAATACAACAAGTGAAAATCAAAGTTATAACTTTTATTCGGGTGATGGAAATACCCTATCATTATACTCAGATGGGAGTGGAGATAGCTATTCTGCATTTAAAATGTATATAAATGGCGGTGCTTTAGGTTCTGTGTATTCTGAGATTAGCTTAAACAATAGTTATAGTAGTAATGCATACGAAGGTGCTGCCATATTGCTTGACACAAGGAGTGGCATAAAACCAATGCGTTTTATGATTAAGGATGGTGGCTCTAATCCTTTTGAGGCAATGGGCATTGATACCGACGGCAACGTAGGCATAGGAGAAGCAACACCAACATCTAAACTACACGTAAAAGGCAGCGGAACAACATCAGCAACAACGGCATTGTTAGTTGAAAATAGTAGCGGTGGTGATTTGTTGAAGGTTACGGATGATGGAAACACCAAAATAGACAACACCACCGCATTAGCAGCTATGCTCACCTTAACACGTTCAGACGTTAATAAGGGAATAAGGTGGGCGAATTACGACGGCACAACCGCAGCGTTCAATTTAGAGTATTCAAGCGATTTAAGTGCTTGGTCAAGTGCGTTTGGAGTTAAACCCAATACAGGCGATGTTGTATTTAATCAAGGAGTAGGCATAGGAACTACAACACCAACAACAGCATTAGATGTAGTCGGTAGCGGTACTTTTTCAAGCAAAGTTAACATCGGTGGTTCAGCACTAACCTATGCATTAAACGTAACAGGTGATATTACCCTTACGGGTACTATTAGAAGTGGTACGGCTAATTTGCTTAAAATGAGTGGTAATGAAACCACACTTTATGGCAGTAGTGGAAACCAATCCATTAAACTAAGATATGCAGATAAGGGCAATGGTTGGGCGAGTGCCGTTGGCTTTACAATGAACAACTATGGCAAGGTAAGAATAGGCAAGATAGAAACTATTTCGGTTGATAATTATCAACTATGGATACAATCAAGTGG
>ENA-UZXC01002169-UZXC01002169.1-metagenome-genome-assembly--contig:-Day-2-25m-contig-2169_pt2 | contig 68349 bp, 85 predicted proteins | sample MGYA00260340_ERZ794900 | MGnify/ENA metagenome assembly ERZ794900 | reverse complement strand
GTTAGGTTAAGGGATCATGAGTCCCATTGAGCCGATTAGGCTTCTACCTATAGGGGGGGTACTGTTCTTTTTTGGGTATCCCCAGTGTTAGAGGTGCAACCAGACATAACTATGAAATTTCCCCTTAAGGGATTTCTAAAAAATATATTATAGAAAATTAGTCTAATGGACCCACTGTACTGCTAAAGCACATGTAGTCTTACCTACTTTGTATGTAGTGAAATGGAAGTCAGAGGTATCTTCTTGTTTAGACCAGGAATCTATACAAGTAGTTTCTCCAGTAGCTTCAGGAGCATTTAACCAATCTCCTGTATGTATATCAGCTATTACATAGTAAACTGGTATTCTTATACTTAGTTTAACTACATTACTCATATTACTCTCCTACCCTTAATACTAACTCTTACTATACCATTAGTTAAATAAAGTATCGACGCAGGAAATGCGCAGCATTTACAAGGAAGAATACTTTATTTAACGGCTATATATAGTAATAGAAAATATATATTGACTAATATTCTCTTTACCTTCTATATGTATAATCCCTATATAGTGTTTAAGAATAACCTAAAGGGTAATTAGATGCTTACTGTTAATGAAGTAGTTCAAGTACTTCCTGCACATCTAAAAACTGCAGCTACACAGAGTCTTGTAGATAAGATCAATGGTATAACTACTGATCCTGAGATTGCTGAGAATATTAGACAGAACTTTATATCCTATACTTCTGTACTAAAAGAAGGTCGGTTTAAGACTGAAGACTATCTTAATGCTGTAGCTTATGTGAGTTACAAGATTATGGGTTATACGAACCAGGATAGTTATCGAAGAACCTTTAAGGATCGATATGCTGTGTTGGTTGCTAAGGGGTGTACTGATAAGGATATCTCTGCTTACGTTGCAGCTTACAATAAGAACAAGTTAGTGAACTTGATCTATGAGCAAACGTTAATTCCATCTCATGTATTGAACCAAGGGATTCATCAGGCAGCTATTAATACTCAAGCTGATTTGATGGTGAATGCTATGAGTGAGAAGGTGAGGACCGAAGCTGCGAATAGTCTTTTGACGCATCTTAAACAGCCTGAGAAAAAGAAGATTGAGCTGTCGATTGGAATGGAAGAGAGTTCTGGAATGGGCGAGCTGAAGGATATGTTATCTTCCTTGGCTCAGCAGCAGCAGGATTTGATTACGGCCGGAGTTTCTACTAAGTCTATTGCTCACCAGAAATTGGGTGGAGATGTAATTGAAGCGAAGGTTGTTCCTGAACCTGTCGTCACACCAAAGCACACCACATCAAAGAAGCCATTGGGGAAGAATCCTCTGACTTCGTTTAAAACGGGAGGAGCTAAGTGATGCTATATGAAGCAAAAGGGATTGAATTTGGTAAGCTCGCTATTGGTGCAATGTTTGAGTACCCCAAATCTGTTTACTGGTTCAAACGTTCCAAAAGCACTGGGGTAGGTACAAAACCTACTCAAGGACCGCACGGCCGTAACTGGGACAGGTTCAGTAAGGATTTGATTGTAACGGGTGAGGTTAAGCAATGATTGCTAAAATCAGTAACAGCGTAGGCGTAAAGCCTGAGTTGGTAGCACAAGTGTATACAAGCTTACAGCCAGAATACACAGACATATTCTTAATAGATGGAACACATCTTCGAGTTGATAACTCTGTTTCTGAAGTTATTGATATCCTGAATAATCATAAGGAAAGTAACAAATGATCGTTACGTATCTTCTTCAGAAATCATCTTCTATGGAACAGAGGGATTAAATAATGCCTGGAATTACCTTCCCAAACCTTGAGGGATCTTTCATGTGTAACTGTGTTGGTCCTCAGAATGGGGAGCCAATGTGTCCCTGCAGTATGAGAAATGTTCAGATCAAGGATGATCGGTACGTCATGCCTGAACAGGATCTTGGTCCTGTACAAATCAAGACAAGGGTATTTGATAAATGAATACCAAAAGAAAACCTAACCCATTCAAATCTACCAGTTTTGGTTGGTTCGTAGTGGAATCCTATCACTACATTTCACCTAAATCGTTCAAAGAATGGTTCCGTTTTGTAATTGAATTCCCTGGTTCATGGATCCGATTCAATAGAACTATGAAAGAATACTTACGTGCAGATACTTGATCCAGTTGACTTAGAGCCAGAGAACGAAGCTCTTAATGCTGCCTTAGCGAAAGCAGGACTGAAGCAGCAGAGTGTTGATGCTTGGCTTAATGATGTCGATTACAACGCAATGAACCATGGGAACTATGTTCCTACTTCGTTTGCCCTTAAGTTTATGAACTTCATCAAGTTGGTGAATGGAGATGAGGGAGAACAAAACCTCACTCCAGTTGTTCATCTTAAGATGCTGGATGAGATTGCTGGAACCAAGAAACGTATTGCTAACCTCTGTGCACGAGGGATGGCTAAGACCACTTTGATGTTTGAATACCTGGTTCTCTACATTGCCGTCTTTGGTGAGATCGACGGCTTTGGAAAGATCGAGGGTATGATCTACGTATCAGACTCAATGGACAACGGTGTGAAGTCTGCACGTAAAAACGTTGAGTTCAGATATAACAATTCCGAGTTCCTTCAGGAGTGGTTGCCGGAAGCTCATTTCACAGATGCCTATATAGAGTTTAAATCCAAGGAAGGTAACATCCTTGGCTGTAAGATGTTTGGCGCCAAGACCGGTTTACGGGGAACCAGGATCTTTGGGAAACGTCCTGTGCTGGCTGTACTTGATGACTTGGTATCTGATGACGATGCCAAGTCCAAAGTCTCAATGGAAGCCATTAAAGACACAGTTTATAAAGGTATTGATTATGCCTTGGATCCCCGTCGTAGAAAGATAGTTTTCAATGGAACCCCATTTAACAAAGGGGATATTCTATATGAGGCTGTTGAGTCTGGTGGGTGGCATGTCAACGTATACCCGATTTGTGAAACGTTCCCCTGTACAAAAGAAGAATTCAATGGAGCCTGGGAAGACCGGTTCACTTATGAATTTGTCTTGGATCAGTATCACACGTCTTTAGCCACAGGTAAGCTGGCTGCCTTCATGCAGGAATTGATGCTAAGGATTTCCTCTGAGGAAGAACGCCTCATTCAGGATGATGAGATCCGTTGGTACAGCCGGCAAGGATTGCTGGAGAATAAACATAACTTCAATTTCTATATCACCACCGACTTTGCCACGAGAGGGAAGCAACACAATGACTTCTCTGTAATTTCCGTATGGGCTTATAACTCTAATGGAGATTGGTTCTGGGTAGATGGCATTTGCGTTAAGCAGACGATGGATAAGAACATTGATGACCTGTTTCGCTTGGTTCAGGTGTATCGGCCGCAAGCTACTGGGATTGAGATCTCAGGACAGCAGGGGGCTTTCATTGAGTGGATTGCTAACGAGATGATGACCAGAAATATCTGGTTCACATTTGCGAATGGTAAGAACAACAAGCCAGGAATTCAGCCAGAAGCAGACAAGCTTACACGTTTCAATTTGGTTGTTCCTTGGTTCAAAACTGGGAAGATCTATTTCCCCAAAGAGATGAAAAACTCCAAGATCATTGGAGAGTTCATTCAGGAAATTACCCTGGCAACAATCACAGGATTTAAGAGCAAAAACGACGACTGCATAGACACGATCTCAATGCTCGGTTATCTTAAGCCCTGGAAGCCCAGTGAAGACTCCCCAATGACCCAAGTTGACCATCAAGGTACATGGGACATGGATGATGAGCTCGCTGAGGAAGAATCCGCAATGTCCTCATATATTGTATAACTCTCATTGGAGCTGTAGCCATGAATCTAGGTGACTTCTTCGCCGGTCTCTCATACGGAGAGCTAAATAATATTAAAGTGGGTATGGAAGGTGAAGGGGCTATTGATCCTACAGACCAAGCCAGAGTTACTCATTACACAAATAGTGCGCTTACTTTGCTCCACAGCAAGTTCTCTCATAAACAAGATTATGTTAATATTAAGCTGATTGCAGGACGTAAGAAGTACCCACTGCGTACAGTTCATAATGTAAGTAACCTTGATCCAGGAAACACTGAAGATCGTTTTATTCAGGATTCCACTACAGATCAGTATGCTGGAGATCTGATTAAGATCATTAGTGTGGTCGCACAACCAACTGCCGATGAACCTGATGTTGATCCGTATGAAGTTGTTCTTAACAATACTGAAGCTGATGCACCCTTCAGGACGACAACTTTTGACACCCTCTACATTGAAGAGCCAGTGGTAGATCAGATCCTCACGATTGAGTATCAGGTAAATCATTCGAAGCTGACGATGCCTCCAAATCTCCTACAGGAAATTGAATTGGCTCCAGTATTGCATGAAGCTTTGGAAGCTAAGGTTGCTGCACGAGTTTATGGGACCATGAACGGTGAAGCTCATATTATGAAGTCCCAGTTGCTTAATGCCCAGTTCGAAGAGATCTGTGCCTTGGTGAAACAGGAAGACCTACTTCAGGAAACTCGGACAGCTCTGCACAGTAAATTCTCAGATAGAGGCTTTGTTTAATGCCAGTAGTGGATATTCAGAGTTGGGCTGATGGTCTGGAAGATCTTCGGATTCCGGCCATTGAGTCTGATGTATTTGATGTGCAGCAAGGGCAAGCAGCATCTGATGCGCTGATTACCCAAAAAGCTCAGGAGTTCATGGATCTCCTGGCAATCAACCACATCAAGATTCAATCGAACAAAGTTAAAGCAGACCAGAATAATCTGGATGTGACGGATGCTTTACAGCAAGTCTATGGCACTGAGCTTGCAGCAAGGATCTATACAGACAACGCTATTCAGACGCTTAAAGACTCATTTGATTTAACGAACATTGCCAACCGTGCCTACATTGATGGTCCCTTCAGGGATCAGACAGATGCTGAAGTTGCTGCCCTACTTCCATCAATGGTTTCTGCCACTACAGCCCTAACCGCTCAAGCTCAGGCTGCCGCAGATCAGGCAACAGCTGTCACGGACTCTGCCATTGCTGCAGCTAACTTGGCTCTCAATGATACCCTTCCTATTCTGGAAACCATGACAGATAATGTGGCTCTAGAATTAGCCGGCCTCTCTGGAGACTACGCAATTCTGACTGCTGACTATTCTCACAACTCACTGGTTGATGGGATCAACTCAGCAAGAGCAGAAGCTGAAGGAAACCTCCCCACTGCTGACGGCTCAGTTCTACGTGCTCCTCGGACATATTGGAGTAATTCCTCTACAGCTGTATCAGGAAGTATTTCCAAAAGTACTCTTGGTGCTTCGGGTACATTCGTAGAAGACGACCCAGACTTTGGGGAATGCTATGAGTTCTCTGATGGTATTGGAGATCAGTTGATTGGGCAGGCTTACCCAATGGTATTTGATCCATCTAGGATCTACAAAGTCGAAGTCCTATTGAAAGCTGTGGACGATGGTTCTGGTTCAGGAGTTTCTGTACACTTGGGAGTAACCACCCAAAAAGGCACTACCCAGATTGAAGCGAACCAAGAGAATGTAGTCGCTGGTAGCCCATTTGTTGTTGCTGACGGAATGCAGACAGTCTCTGTATATTTCTCTGCTGATACTGCTGCTATGACTGCACATGGCATTGACGTTGCGGATTACATTGAGCTTGCTAACTCATCCACTGCAACCTTGGCATACTTCCACGTTAGGCAGAATTCTGGGGATGTAACTTCAGGACAACTTCGTGTGGCTTCGATCTACACCACAGATGTCACTGAGGCGATTAATGCAGCCAACGGCGTGCGTACAGAATTGAATGCATCCATTGGAAACCTGAGTGCAACTCTGGCAACTACTGGTTCTGTCATGGCAGATATCGCTGGAAACGCTACAGCTGCCTATACGTTGAGAGCAGTTGCTGGAGGGAATGCTGCTGACTTTGAATTGGTAGCCTGGGATAATGTTACTGGTGGTGGTTCTGCTATCAAAATGAATGCAGAGCATATCCTGTTAGATGGCACTGTGAGTATGGATCATCTAAATGCTGCCAGTGTTTCAGCTGCAGGGCTTAACCTATTTGACGGCAAACTGACCTCAGACAATTTCGATGGGACCATTGATGGCTCAGGCACTATCACTGATCGGGGTACTGAAGGCTTTGCCTTAACCTCAGCTGGTAAATTCGTCGCTACCGACATCATCGCTCGTCAGGACTTGCAGGTAGGTTCGGTATCGGGAGGTGGTAGCTTTGTAGACGATACGCCAAAGACTTCCTCTGGCGTATTATTTACGTTTTCTATGGGCGCTATTGATACAAATTCCTTCTCACAAGTGGCCGTACAAGCACAGATACGCAGTGGTGGACACTACTCTACTGTCACCGTCACTGGTACGGGTGGCGATAAAGACCCTTACCAATATGTCTATCACAGATGGTGGAGAGTCACCAATTTCAAGCTGGAATACAATCTAAACACAGGTTCCGGTTGGGAGCTTCTTTGGGAATCTGGCTGGACAACGGCAAACAACTATACAGCTACCGACCACCATCTCACCACGATCCTTCTTAAAGACAGCTTGGGCAATAATGCTCAGCTAAGAGGTACGCTTGAAACCAATGTATTGTACGGGGGCCAGGGAAGTGTGGCAACCGTTAATTACAATAACCTCGAATATCTACATACAGTAGCAAAGGCGATTTTGAGATGATTCATTATGTGAAGTTTGGCAGCGACAATGTTTCTGTAGTCGCCGAAGGGACGGCGGCTGACGTACCTGATGGATGTGTAGAAGTCCCTATGGGAACGCCGCTGTTGAATCACTACTTAGTTGATGATGTTTTTGTGCCTAGACCAGTAGCGCCTGTGCCACTTGCTGTCACAGGTGGATGGGAAGTTATTGCTACAGAAGGGACTCAGTTCGTTATATGGGACATGATCAGTATGACCATAATTCACGACACGGTAGACTCTAGTTTTGAATTCGGTTTTACGGATTCTGGAACCTACAAAATTGTTGTGACGCCGCCTCTTCCTTATGTGCGATCAGAGACAACTTTGGAGGTCTCGGTATGATCCAAATCAGTAGAACTGCGGAAAGCATTGCAGGCCCTTTACTCGCCAAGAAAGCCGAGGCGAATGATAAGATTGTCTCTATAACCTCTGAGGTTAGACAGCAGTTCGTCACGCCAATCATCGGGCAGGAATTAACATACCAAGAAAAGGAGCGTCAGGCGATTACTTTTGTGGCAGAAGCTGTGGAACCGGACCCAGATGATCCAGCAGATCAAGATGCTTTCGGGTTCATATTTGGAGAGGTTGGGGTTACAGCCCCTACCCCTCAACAGGTGGCACAGGTGATACTAAATAAGGCAGCTGGTATGCGTTACTACGGGCCTATGATCGAAAGGCTACGTCTTACGGTTATGTCCAACATCGAGTCTTCAACAACTGAGGCAGAGGCCGACCAAGCTCTATCTGATTACATCGAAGATTTGGGAGAGTTTATGTGATAGTTTACAGAACAAAACCTCTGATCGACCTAAAGCACCGCTACAGGGAACTGAGTAACCTAGCCTTCAATCAGACCGACAAGTCGGCTTATAGAAGTCGAACGAGGGCGTTTGCCGAGAATGGTTTTGTCATTACCTACGCTGAAGAGTTCGGCAAGATTATCGGTACGATTGCTCACAACACGGTAAGCAGAGAGTTCATACCGGCTACAGAAGACTCTGATGTGAGCGCAGAGCTTAAATCTCTAGGGATCGACCCTTACAAAATTGCGGTCACTCCCATGATCTACGTACATCCTGACTGCCAAGGTCGGGGTGTAAACTCTGCACTCTACGCAAAGGCAATGGCTTACAACTACGATCTTGGGTATCGCTTCCACGGTATGCACGTCTATGCGAGCAAGAACGTCTACGAGTGGACGATCCGAAAGGAAGGGGCTTTTGAGCTGGAAACTGAAGACCCCACCCCGGCACACCCTTGTGGCAAGTTTCCCATCGTCATGATTCCAATCAACCCTCCTGAAGAATTAGTGGATACATTGACGGACACCACCTCCACAGTCTAAATACATGGTATGGTATGGTGTGGTATGACCTGACTTACCGAAATAAAGGAATAACAGATGACTCATCCTTACGATCTAGCCATGGAAGACCTTGGCACATGGGAATGGCAAGACGGCCATAATCCTAAAGTCGTTCAGTACTTCTCTGATGTAGGTCACGAATGGGTCCAAGATGATGAGACAGCTTGGTGTGCAGCCTTTGTTGGTGCCATGCTTGAACGTTCAGGTGTTCCCTCTACTCGTCAATTGAATGCACGCTCCTACCTTAATTGGGGTATGGCAGTTCCAGTTAGTGAGATGCAGCCAGGAGATATCATTGTTTTTGAACGTGGTGGACGAGACTCGTGGAAAGGTCATGTTGGCTTTGTTGTAAAAGATGCCGGCGTATTTGTTGAGTGCCTTGGTGGGAACCAAGCAAATCAAGTGAACATTAAACGTTACAGCAAGAAAAAGATTCTGGGTGTACGTCGTTATGATCAGGATACTGTGGAATCTGCAGGCCGTATGACCAATGCTGTACTGGATTTGGTAAACACCACTGGCAAACCTAACGGCAAGAAAACAACCAACTGGGCAGCCGTAGCTTCAGCAGGAACAGGTGGTGTCACTGCCTTTGCTGGATTGGATTGGAAAGTAGCTGTACCCGTTATTGCAGCTCTGGCAGTTCTAGCCCTCTACATCATCAAAGAACGTAATGACAAATCTCGAAAAGCTAATGTAGTTCGGGATCTAATTTAATGCTGACAGGATTCACCAAATACTTGGTTCTCGGTCTGTTAGCCGCTTTGGCAGCTATGTCTACCTACAGCGGCATACAGCATATCCAGATACTAAATTTGAAGGATTCCAATGAACGTCTGGGGGTGTCTCTTCAGACATGCTCCGCACGTATTGAGAATATACGAGAGGATATGGAATCCGATGAAACTGTTTCTGACCCTAGTTTGTTTATCGTTCCTGACAACTGGATGCTCCCAACGAGAACCAGTGATTGAAGAAGCTCTGTTCTGTGATGTCGAAGAATCCAGACGTTTCTCTCAGGAAGAAATTGATTGGCGTACAGCCAATGCTCCTTGGAACTTATCCAAAGATTATAAAACCAATCTCACTTGGGATAGGGAGTGTATGACATGAGTACAGAATGGAACAATGTTACCCCAGGTGAAATAAACCCAATGGTTAAACTGATGCAGGAACGTGCTCAGTCTTTCACTAATTCAGCTTGGGCTCAGCCAAAGGGACGCCCCAATATGGGTGGAGCTCCTGGTTCTCAGGAAGAAGGTTATGGGTTTGCTGCAGACGGGTACGGAAACAACGTACCAAGATCGCTTATCCACTCTGAGAGTGGTGGTAACTGGATGGCTCAGAATAACGCTATGGGCTCCGGTGGGAAAGCTGGTCACTATGGTGCTCTACAGTTTGGACACGCTCGGCTGGAAGATGCTAAACGAGCTGGAATTATCCCAGCTGATATGACTCCCCAGCAGTTTATGGCTAATCCTCAAGCTCAAGTAGCTACAGGTAACTGGCACTTTAACGACATTGATAACCGCATTCGTCAAAGTGGTTACGATAAGTATATCGGCCAGAACATTGGCGGCACCATCATCTCGATGGACGGTATGCGTTCCATGGCTCACCTTGGTGGGTTCGGCGGTCTAAGCAAATACATCAGCACCGGTGGTCGATATAATCCGTCTGATGTCAACGGCACTTCATTAGCAAAATATGGCAAGCAGCACAGAAGCTGACGTAGGCAGGAATATTGATATGAAAGATAATACATACGAAGCCTCATCTCAGCATAGGCCACAGGACAAACTTACTGAATGGAAAAAAGAGCCAGATGTGATGGCTCTGAAGGAAGATCTTCAGGTTGCTTCTACAAGTCATGATATCAGAGTTGCCAAGGTAGATGCCTGGTTAGATCTTAGAAATATTACTGGTAAAGCAAAACCATCAGTAATTAAGAACCGCTCTTCAGTTCAACCAAAATTGGTTCGTCGTCAGAATGAGTGGAGATACTCTGCCCTCTCAGAACCATTTCTGTCAGCGGATAAGCTCTACGATGTAGATCCCATGACCTTCGAAGATGAAGCTGGTTCCAAACAGAATGAGACTCTTCTTGAATGGCAATTCAGAACCAAAATTGATCGTGTAAAATTTATCGATGAATACGTTCGTACTGCTGTTGATGAAGGTACGGTGTATGTCCGTACTGGATGGAAGCGGGAAACTGTCATGGAGAAAGTTGAGGTTCCTGTATACGAATTTGTTCAGCCACCTATGCACGAAGCTCAAGAATACGCTGAACAGATGGAGCAAGTTCTCGCTATCAAAGCTGAGGATCCAAGAGGCTTTTCTGAACTCCCTCCTGAAACACAAGAGGCTGCCAAATATACAGAAGAAAAAGGCACTCCAGTTATTGCGAGAGTTGTAGGCAAAGAGCTTGTTGAGCAAGAAAAGATCATTGAGAATTGTCCCACTGCTAACATTATTCATTACAAAAATATCTATATCGATCCTTCTGCTGAAGGTGATATTAACAATGCTGGATTTGCTATTCTCTCTTTCGAGACTTCCAAAGCCAAATGTATCAAAGATGGTCGGTACAAGAATCTGGATCAAGTAAACTGGTCAAGCAACACAACTCAATCTCAACCAGATCACGTTTCTACGAATGATGACGCTATCCAGTTTAAAGATGAGCTTCGTAAGAACGTCGTAGCTTATGAATATTGGGGTTGGTACAACATCCATGGTGATAACAAACTGGTTCCAATCGTAGCTACTTGGATCGGTAATACCATGATCCGTATGGAAGAGAATCCATATCCAGATCGTAAGATTCCAATCACAGTTGCCAATTATATGCCAGTTAAACGCTCTATTGAGGGTGAACCTGATGCAGAGCTTCTAGGTGATAACCAAGCTATTCTTGGAGCTACTACCAGGGGTATGGTGGATCTACTGGGTCGATCTGCAAATGGTCAGATTGCTACAGCTAAAGGTATGTTGGATACGGTAAACCGCCGTAAAAAGGATGCTGGTGTGGATTATGAATTTAATCCTAATATGCACCCTACTCAGTCTATTCATACACATGAGTATCCTGCGATTCCAAACTCAGCAATGAACATGCTGAACTTACAGAACCAGGAAGCTGAAGCTCTGACAGGCGTTAAAGCCTTCTCAGGTGGTCTCTCAGGGGAAGCCTTTGGTGAGGTTGCTGCTGGTATCCGAGGAATGCTGGATGCCTCCAGTAAGCGTGAAATGGGTATCCTACGTCGTCTGGCAGCCGGTATTGTAGATATCGGTAAGAAGTTCATCTCCATGAACCAAGTGTTCATGTCAGAAGAAGAAGTTATCCGAGTTACCAATAAACAATATGTCACCATTCGTCGTGAAGATTTGGCCGGCAACTTTGATCTGAAGGTAGATATTACCACAGCTGAGATTGATGAAGCTAAGGCTCAAGATCTCTCATTCATGCTGCAGACTATTGGTAACACCATGGATCCCTCCATGACCAATATGATCCTTGCTGAAATCGCATCTCTGAAACGTATGCCTACTCTTGCTGAGAAGATTATACGATTCAAACCTGAGCCAGATCCAATGGTGGTTGAGCTGCAGAAAATGGAAGTAGAAAAAGCACGGAAAGAAATTGAAGAGATTGATTCTAAAATCAATCTTAACAATGCCAAAGCCGAGAAAGAACGTGCTGAAGCAGATATACAAAACCTGAACTTTGTAGAGCAAGAGACAGGAACTACTCATGCAAGAGATGTGGATCGAGTAGAAGCTCAAGCTGAATCTAACGAACGATTGGAAGTCACTAAGGCAATGTTAAACCCACAGAGCCCACCACAATGATTTTCAAATTAAATTGACTAATTGTATCTATTATTAGATATTCCCGAATAATCGACAACCAAAACCCCAAAGAGGAATGAAATGTCAGAAGTACAGGAAATCGAACTCTCTATCGAGCACGCTAACAAACTTGTAGCAAACAAGGATATGGCCCTCAAACTGAGCAGCAATCGTGAATTCAAGAAGCTGATTACTGAAGGTTATTTTGAGAAAGAAGCTGCACGACTTACTGCACTTCTAACTGATCCAAATGTATCTCAATACAAAGATGATATTATTACTTCTCTGGAAGGTATTTCATCACTACAACTCTACATGCGTACAATTGTTCAAATTGGACAAGCTGCAGAAAATGAAATTGCCGAAAGTCGTACAATGCTTGACGACTTACTTGAGGAGGGTAATCACTAATGCAAGATTTTGAAAACCTTTCCGATGAGGAAATGCTGAATATGGAGGCCCCTGCCCCGATTCAGGAATCCCATGAAGAAGTGCCTGTGGAAACTAACCAGGAAGAGGAAGAACCTCTTTTTGTAGATAGTGACAACACAACATATGAAGATCGTATTGATGAGGAAGCAGCAACAGCTCCAGCAACCGAAGAAGATGTTTCGGAACCAAAAGAAGAAACGCAAGAAGAGCCAGCTGCACAAGAAACCTCTGAGTCAGACACAACAGAAAATGTTGTTACAGATGACGATCACACCACACCACAGCAAACCGCACCAGACACAACTTCTGACGATACAAAAGAAGAAACAAAAGAAGTCACTGAGACTGCGGTTAATTACGAGGAAGAGTACAAGAAGATCATGGCTCCGTTCAAAGCTAATGGCCGTGAGATCTCTTTGGACAATCCTGAAGACGTAATCAAGATGATGCAGCAAGGTGCTAACTACACCAAGAAGATGCAAGCCTTGGCTCCAAACCTGAAGCTGATGAAGATGTTGGATAACAACAGTCTTCTAGATGAAGGTAATATTAATTTCCTGATTGACCTGAGTAATAAAGACCCGAAGGCAATTCAGAAACTACTGCACGATAGTTCCATTGATCCACTGGACTTGGACACATCTGCAGACCCTGCGTATCAACCTGGAAATCACTCTGTAAGTGATGAAGAAATGCAGTTCCATGATGTTTTGGGAGATCTAAAATCTACCCCAGAAGGTCAAGCAACCATTTCTGTCGTCAACACAGATTGGGATCAAGCCAGTAGAGAAGCAGTCTATCGAGAACCACAGATCCTGAAAGTCATTACTGAACAGCGAGCAAATGGTATTTATGACCAAATCTCAGCTGAGATGGAAAAACGACGGGTACTCGGCACTCTCGGAAACGCAACATTCCTGCAAGCTTATAAAGAGGTAGGTGACTCCCTCCATGCTGAAGGCAAGTTTGACTCGGTGCATCAAGCTCCGACTTCCGAACCTGCTGAAGTAGTTCTGGAGACTCGTGCTGCCAAACCTAAGCCCTCTGCTCCGAATGGCGATAAGGCGAAAGCGGCATCTCCTGCCAGCAACGCCCCGAAACCTGCAGTCAAAGCCTTTGACCCGTTCAACATGACGGACGAGGAAATCATGGCTGTAAACACAACCCGAGTATAAAGGAATTACGTTATGCCTGATGCAATGCGTATGTATAATGACCCAGCCGGTGGCACGCCATCTACCGTAGAAGGCACCGGCTCTTCGCAAATGAATACTTACTTCTGGCACCGAAAAGCTTTGATTGAAGCTGCCAAAGAAATGTACTTCACTCCCCTGGCTGATGTCATTTCGATGCCGAAACACTACGGCAAAGAAATTAAAGTCTACCACTACATCCCACTGTTGGATGACCGCAACGTTAACGACCAAGGTCTTGATGCTGCTGGTTCATACTATGCCAATGGTAACTTGTATGGTTCGTCTAAAGATATTGGTGCCATTGATGGCAAAATGCCAACTCTGACTGAAACTGGTGGCCGTGTGAACCGTGTTGGTTTCACTCGTTTGCAACGTAAAGGTTCGATTGAGAAATTCGGTTTCTTCACTGAATTTACTGATGAATCTTTGAACTTCGATTCTGACGAAGAGCTGTACTCTCACCTAAGCCGTGAGATGGTTACTGGTGCTTCGCAACTGACTGAAGCTGTCCTACAGAAAGATCTGTTGGCTGGTGCTGGTGTAGTTGTGTTCTCTGGTGATGCTGTATCGGATGCCACAATCGATGGTGAAGCTGCAGGCGATGCTCTGGGTGAAGTTACTTATTCAGATCTTATGCGTCTATCGCGTACTCTGAATGACAACCGCACTCCTAAGCAAACCAAGGTTATCACTGGTTCGCGTATGATTGATACCAAGACCGTTAACTCTGGTCGGATCCTCTATATTGGTTCCGAGTTGGAAGCGACTGTCAAAGGTATGACTGATACGTTCAGCAACCCTGCATTCATCTCCGTGCAACAGTATGGTGCTGCCGGCACTATCCTGAATGGCGAAATTGGTTCTGTAGATCAGTTCCGTATCGTTGTTGTACCTGAGATGCTGCACTGGGCNNTACGAAGAGTCTGGTGGTAACTACAGCGTTTATCCAATGCTCTGCGTTGGTGGTGAGAGCTTTACCACTATCGGTTTCCAGACCGGTGGCAAAATGATGAAGTTCAAAATCACTACTAAGATGCCTGGTAAGCAAACAGCTGATCGGAATGATCCTTACGGTGAAACCGGCTTCAGCTCGATCAAATGGTACTACGGCACCATGATCATGCGTCCAGAACGTCTGGCTGTCGTTAAGACACTTGCACGTATCTAAACAAACTGGGGGGAGCTTAGGTTCCCCCCTACCCTCTCCTCCACATGCCATTAAGGGTTCATAGGAATCACCATGACTGATCAATTTATTGAAGACACACAAGACACATCACCAGAAGCGGAAAAAGCAATGCTCATGGAGCGTGCTGCTACTCTTGGTTTGAGAGTGTCACCAAAAATCGGATTGGAAACTCTCCGTACCAAAATTAATAACCACATTAATCCTCCTGTTGAGGAAGAAGTGGTTACTGAAGATGCTCCTATGACAGCTGCACAAGCTGCTACATTGGAGATGTCTCTGAAGCGTAAAGTTATGAAGGAAGATCAGCTAAAGCTGATTCGAGTTCGTATTGCTAATCTCAACCCTACCAAAGCTGACTTGGGTGGTGAAATCTTCACTGTGGTCAACAAGTACCTTGGTGCCATTAAGAAGTTCATCCCATACGGGGAAGCTACAGATGATGGCTACCATGTTCCTCAGATTCTTTTGACTCAAATCAAAGACCGGAAATTCCTTCAGGTTCGAACCAAGCGTAACCAGAAAACAGGTCAGATGGATATCACTCAACGTTGGGTTCCTGAGTTCTCAATCACTGAGCTCCCTCCTCTCACAAAAGAAGAGATGAAAGATCTCGCTGCAGCTCAAGCAGCTGGTCGAGGTACTGAGTAATGAAGAACCGTCTGACTCCAGAAGATTTGGACGACATGATCCTCTCAGTAGAGTATCTTCGTCCTTATGCTACGACGATGACGATTTGTGTTTTGACCCTCAGCAACGGATGTGTTGTTGAGGGCAAATCCAATGTGATTGACCCAGTAAACTTTGACAACAAAATGGGTGAGCAAGTTGCTTACCGTAATGCCAAAGAAAAGATCTGGGAACTAGAAGGATATGCTCTCAAGCGAGCATCCTTTGACTTGGTTCAACGTGCTGCAAAGACTGCTCATGAGATCAACAGGATCCACTGTGAAGCTGGTGGGGATGTGTCTCAGAAGCCTTGGGATGATGCTCCTGATTGGCAGAAATCCAGTGCCTATGCAGGTATTGAAGCAATCCTGGCGAACCCTGGCAAGACTCCAGAACAATCTCATGAAAGCTGGATGAAGCATAAAGATGCAGATGGTTGGGTCTACGGAGATGTAAAGGACGTGGACAAGAAAACACATCCTTGCATGGTTCCATACGATCAACTCGATGAAGAGCAACAACGGAAAGACCACTTATTCACAGCCATTGTGAATGCGGTAACAAACTAACCGGATAGCCCTTCGGGGCTATTCACCTTTCTAAGTTTAATAACGGAGAGACCTAGTGACGATTGAGATTACACAAGGCGATACGCTCGTCATTGCTGGGTTGGATGATTCCGGCACACTAGCAGGCATTACAGTTACTTCAGCTGTAGCGTTGGGAGCATTCTACCAAGCTCTCCTCGTTACCGAGATTGATATGTCCCTGGGTCAGTATGAGATATCTGCCACTCCGGCACAGACTGCGAATTGGCCTACAGGTCTTTTGCAATCTGATCTCAAGTATGTGTCTAACGGGGTGGAAGTACATTCTGATACATACGAAATTAAGGTTAAAGAAAGGGTTACAAAATGACTATTACCCTCACTAAAGTAGGTGAACCTCTCCTCACTAATATTGGGGATCCAGAAGAGCCACAGGTCATAGTTCTCTTGGGTCAATATCAGCTGAAGGACATGATGTCCGTGGCTCAATCCATAATCACTACTGACGCAGCTGTAGCCCAGACAGCAGCAGATCGAGCAGCTGTAACACTCCTTACCTCAACCTTTGTGGATGTAGTAGAGGGAGCTAATGGAGATAGCGCATATGATATTGCAGTGGCTAATGGCTTCGTAGGCAACGAGTCAGAATGGTTAGCTTCTCTTGATGGGGCTGATTCAACGGTTGAAGGTCCACAAGGGGATACAGGCCCTCAGGGTATCCAAGGGATTCAAGGCCCTGCTGGTGCTGATGGTGTGTCCAACGTAGCTGGCCCAGAAGGTCCAATAGGTCCACAGGGTATTCAAGGCTCCATCGGTGCCACTGGTGCTGACGGCCTTCAAGGTGTCAAAGGTGATGCTGGCGCTGATGGTCAAGACGGTGCTGATGGTGTCTCTAACGTGGCTGGCCCACAGGGTCCAGAAGGGCCTCAAGGGCCTCAGGGTCCGGCTGGTGCCAACTCTACTGTAGCTGGTCCTCAAGGCCCCGCTGGCCCTGCTGGTGCCGATGGTATCCTAGGAGGCGAAGGCGCAGATGGTGCTACAGGCCCTCAAGGCCCCCAAGGCCCTCAGGGTGTCAAAGGAGACACTGGGGATGTCGGTGCTGACTCAACCGTCGCTGGCCCTAAGGGTGATACAGGGGATACAGGCCCTCAGGGGATTCAAGGGATTCAAGGGATTCAGGGAGATGCTGGGGCTGATGGCTCTGACGGGTCTCAAGGTATCCAAGGTATTCAAGGTATTCAGGGTGAGGCTGGCTCTGACGGGTCTAATGGAACCAACGGAACTGATGGTGCCGATGGTGCTGATGCATCTGTATCTCAATCAGTCGCTCCGACTATTGCAGACGTTGCAGGGTCAATGGCAAGCTACCAACGAATGACAGTCTCTAACGACGCCTCCATTGGCGACTACGGCTACTACGTTATTCGCGTACTCGACGCTCTTGGTGATTACGTGGACACTCCCGAAACAGTCGTTAACTATACACCATTCGACAGACAGACTGAGCTACCAGCGCAAGAACTTCTAACCGATTGGCATGTGGACGGGGCGTTCGAGGTCACTAATGTAGGCTCTGCGGACAGTGCGCCCTCAAGCGTTATTGTGCAATACACATACGATAGTAGTAATACGGGGGGCGTGGATTTCACGGGCTACCGCTACGTGTTCATTACGGATATGGACTTGAACCCAGCTGCGGCTGGGGCCACCAACAAAATCTGCATAGCCGAAATCGAGTTCTTCGATGACGTACTCTTCGGAGGCACTAAACACGCGATTAGCTGCGCAGCTAGCTACACCTTTAGCGCAACATATGCCGCGACGAAGGCAGACGATGGCAACTACAGTACTATGTGGTGGGGGATTGGTATGAACGTCACCACCCAAATGCCTACTGCATGGTTCCGCTGTGACCTTCCGCTGGCTAAGCCTGATGTTAAGTCGATCAGGCTAACATTCTACGATACTTACACGAGTTGGAACGCCAATGTGTACGTATCAAACAGTCCAACCCTCGACGGGTCAGAGGTGCTTGTTAGCTCGTTCAACAGTGATCTCTCCATACAGTACGATCCCGTCATTGCCAACGCGTCGTATGTCCGACTTTAAAGAAAGGACGCACCCATGAGTGTGAACAAAACAATACAGGAGTGGGCCACCGCGTTTGGTGGCTCATTCAACACAACAGACGCAGAGCAAGTCCTGCGGACGCTGGTGGAAGACGCATCGCTCTTGGATACCGACCTGAGCCTGCAACTGACCGTGAAGACCATTGCGGACATCGACAGTCGCTCGGAAGAAGAGCGCACAACGGCTACAGCGAGTTTGCGACAGTCGTATGCCATCTCCGACGACGTTGATACCGTACCGCCACTGGTCCCGCCTGTAGTGGGAAAAGATATCAACGCGGAAAGGAACTCACGCATCCAAGCTGGTTCCTTGTTCACACTACAAGGGGGCAAGAGCGTCATGGTCACAGGTGGTGCCACCGACATGCGCAACTTGCAGGGCTTGGCGTTCGCTGCGCAGCTACGCGTAGGGCAGGGCGACTACACGACAGAAACCGTGTACCGTGATGGCAACAATGTTAACCATGCGCTAACTCCAATGGAGGTTATCGAATTGTGGTCAACAGGCGCTGCATGGGTGAGTGCGGTCTATGCTGCGGCGTGGTCTATGAAGGATGGGATTATCCCTGAAGACTACACGGCGGCTAAGCACTGGCCTGAAGTTATTGTGTCATGAGTGCCGCTGAACTGAAAGCGATGAACCCAACCAAGTCTGGGGAACCTAATGCCCCATAGAACCCTTAAAACAATATCCGAGCGGTGAAAACCTAACGAAAGACAAGCGAATGCCTTTTGTAGAAAACTACTACAACCAGCATACCAGTTATTACTGGTGTAGTACCTACAGCTTAAGGTATACGTGAAATAACTCGTAGAACCATTCTCAAGGATTGGTTCTACATTTGACAACAACTCTCATACGTTTGGAGAGATTGTCTACATCTCAAGAAATGAAACTTATCTTGTGCAAGGTAGACTAATGTCAAACAACGTACCCCCATTGGATTACGAAGAGACTATTCCCCAGCATTGGGGAGAGCTCTCTGAAGCACAAAGAGCCGAAATAGTTGCAATGGCAGATAGCCGTATTTTATCTAAAAAATTGTGGTCAGGATTTTATAGAAAAGTGGAACGACTAAAAGGGCTCGGTACACTTGTATTAACAATAGCTGCCCTCTTTGCATTGTTTGGGGATGCTTTAGCAGAGGGGGTCAATTCATGGCTAGATTCAAAGAAGTAACTACACATAAGTGGTGGGCTCTAGGAATGGTGTTTATCATCGTCCTAGCTTCCGCAGATGACATGTTTCGACACGGTTGGGAGAAGCGTCAGAAACGTATTTATGCAGCTGATGAATACTATTCGATTACCAGGGTAAATATAGGAGATGCTGTTGTAGGTGTTTCTCCTGTTATGAATGTAGATCGAATAATTAAACAACCTTTCAAAGGTGAATACTTAGTTGAGGTTAGGAGTTTTCCCCAACGAACCAATATTTGTAGTGGTACGGGTGTACACCAATATGATACCGAAGCAACGTTACCAGATGTTCTTACACTTGCTTGGTGGACAGATGACAATGACTGCACTGGTAAAGACTTAGATCCAGGTAATTACTTTGTAGTCACCTCATGGGATATCGACAGAGCCAAGCATGGTTTGCCTAATGCTCACGTCATTATCGAAAGTAATCCTTTCACCATAACTGCGATCAGTCCCACTGAGACTCAGAACGCAATTGAGACAATCCAAAAACTAGAAGAACAGGTCGATAACCTACGGGAAATCGATTGAGCACAAGGAACTGTGAACCATGGCTGATATTGATGTAACAGCAAATGCCTTATTTACTGCTCTTACGGCAGATGCAGATTTTACGCTTCCAGTTGTGGATCTTACAGGTGCTGATTACGCTTTACCTGCTACCACTGGAGACCTTTATGATTCGGTAGATAAGATTGGATTGGAAGATCTAACAGATCGCCAAATCAATGGTACTGGTGTCTTCGATGGGGTTATGGAAACCCTAAGTAAGCACTTGCAGCAAGAGTACGACAAAGGTCGTATCACAGGTCAGGAGTATGCCACAGCATATGTATCCATGACCCAGACTGCCTTGCAGGCATCGGTTCAGTTCCTACTGACAAAAGACCAATCTTACTGGGGAGCCATTGGTGCTCAGCACCAAGCACGAGCTGCTGAGATTAATGTCGTCAATGCTCGGGTTGAATTGGAAACAGCTAAGTTTGGATTTAAGACCAAGGTTCTTGAGACCAACACAATGGCTGCCGACTACGCTCTATCCAAACTGAAGTTGGCTACTGAAGAAGGCCAAGCAGATCTCACTGTAGCGAAGGCTGATGCTTCACGTTACGAAGTTGCCAATATGCTTCCAGCTCAGTTGGTTCAGATGACCAAGCAGAATGACAAGATTGATTACGAACTTGATTATATGCTGCCTAAAGACTTGCTGAAAACACAGGCTGAGATTGATGTTACAGCTGCACAGATTTCTCATGTGACTGCTCAGAAAGATCAAGTTCTATATACCACTAGCGATATGCTACCTGCTCAGAAACTGAGTGTTGAAGCTGAAACAGATGTCAAAGAGTATCAGGCTGTTACCTTCCTCCCTGCTCAAGTGGCAGGCTTCACTGAGGATACTAGAGGTAAGGCATTCACCACAGATCACATTATGCCTGCACAGCTTCTAAGCGTGACAGAACAGACTGAGGCTCATCGTGCTAAAACTCTGGATACTCGTCTTGATGGAACCACTCCAGTTGCTGGTGCCATTGGTAAGCAGAAAGCTCTACATACTCAGCAAATTGATAGCTACCAACGTGATGCTGAAGCAAAACTGGGTAAGATGTATCTGGATACTTGGATCACTCAGAAATCCTTGGATGAAGGTCTGTCTGCACCATCTGCTCTGAATGATGCGAACATCAACACCATTCTGGCAAGTATGCGTTCAAACCTATCAATCTAAGGACAGTAAATTAGATGGGAATCTTTTCCTCTAAAATTATCACTACGGTAAGTTCAGTTGCTTATAATCTGGCGGGAGATTCAGGTCTTACGCCAGACATAAGAAAGACTGTGATTATTGGTAGTGTCCTTTCAGGGGATACCAGTTCCATTGGTTCATCTCTAATTAAAGCAAACGCTCAAGGCCCAGGAATGAAGCAACGACGCTTTCTGACTTGGGCCAAAAACAACTTCGTATACGGTATGCCTACAGCTCATGTAGGTGCTCCATTTACTCCCGACACTGACTTAATGATTGCAGGTCTGAAGACAATTGTGCCTCTGGCTCAAGATGAATTCATTGAGGTATACGCTGCCAACATTGATGATGCAGACACAGACTATTGGGCTGAGGACTACATCAGAACGTATAGACCTGAATTGGATTACGAAGATTGGACTGCCCTGTTCAACTCAGGCAACAATACAATTTCCATCTCCATAGGTGGTGAGGGAGATACTGTGATCCCTGCTCCAGCGGATATGCTTTGGGGGTTGGATCGTCAAAACGGCCGTAAGATTTTGTTCATTGTGTATGCTGTGCATCATCAGGATCCAGACACTCTGAACATTACTATTGGTCCTGACATTATGCACACCTACCGAATGGGCTCTGGCAATGTGTCTTTTGACTCCCAATGGGGGAACGTTGTGGGCATGTCGGAATTCTATCCGGTCATGCCTGTTAGGCTACACAATGAAGGTATCAATATTCCTGGTCGGGAAGCTATCTACACAAGCGTAAACAAAGGGTTTAAGAAACTCACTGGTACTAGCGTGGATCAACTCATTGATCAGATCGATGATAATCCTGACGTGGCTCACATCGATCATGCTTTCGTAGTTCAAGGTGTATCCCTGAACACCGAAGAGACTATGTGCAAAGAGTACCTGTACAAATTCTTTCTTGAGTTAGCTAAGAACCAGAACCACTCGAAAGAAGAGTTCGATGTCTTTGCAGCTGAGTATGCAGCAAACGGTCCCACAACAGTAACTCAAACGTCATACTGGAAAACGTACACTCCCAAAGGTTCAGGAAATCCTGGGGATGATAAATACAGGCCCCCTGTGGATACGACTCCTGTAAGGGTGTTGATGACTCAGAATGTCAGAACACCAAACTACCCTCCTCCAGAAACTGAGTTGAGGGTTCGTTCTCCTGCCTTAGCAGAATACGATATGCGTATCCGATGGAACTACATCAAAGAAACCCAGCACGCTGGGAACATTAATCAGTTCGATGGAGTCCAGAGAGACTTGGCTCCAGTGGGTACTTACTGGTTCGTTGGTGGAGGTACGTTTAGTCATAAAGCTTTCGACTATTCCTATAAGACACAGATCGCTCACGCTGATGAGGTTAGAGTTACAGACGTATTCACCGACCAGAATCTTCCTCGTATGTATATGCTCTACCAGCATGACAGGTGGAGGTACTCCAAGATCGAGATACTTGGGCTGACCCATACTAACTATGTCTACGGTTCCCATACGGTTCACACGACTTGTCATACTGCATTAGAAGATACAGAAGAGTCTGATTTTATTATCCCTCTTCATGATGCCACGTTCAAAGGTATGGGCATTTCCAAGAACAATCAGATGGCTTCTTCTACAAGCTACTTGGTATTCAATGTGATCGAACAACGTAAGCAACGTTGGTACGAAAAAGGTATCTTTAAGTTCATCCTTGCTATCATCGCTGTCGTTCTCACGGTTGTTACCGGTGGTGCCTTTGGTGGAGCAATTGCAGCTTCTGGCATTCTTGGATCCAGTGTAGCAGTAGGCTTGGCTCTCGGTGCCTCGGCTGCCACAGCTCTCATTGTTGGTGCCATTGCAAATGCAGTCGCTGGAATGATTGTCTCAATGATTATCCAGAAAGCTTCCATGAAAATCTTTGGTGGAAAGCTTGGTGCCATTATTGGAACCGTCCTCTCCTTTGTGGCTATGACGTTTGCTGCAAACTTCGCTGCCACAGGATCTTTCAGCATAGATTGGGGCAATATCTTCAGTGCTGACAATCTACTTGGTCTTACAAACTCAGTCACAGATGCCTACACTAAATGGCTGAATATGGACACTTCTGAGATCTACGGGAAGATGGAAGATCTGGAGAATGAATACGAAGATAAGCTGGATGAGATCCAGAAAATGTCAAATGAAATTCTGGGCATGACTAATCATATAATAGACCCTATGATGTTCACAGACGCCACAGAGTACTTTGGAGAAAGTAGTGAAACCTTCTTGGGCAGAACATTGTTAACCGGCTCAGATATTGCCGAATTATCATTTGGTCTGGTTCATGAATTTGTACCCACTTCTCTACAACTCGATAAGGCAGTTACGTAATGCCACATCACACCACACCGCACCAACTCTGGAGGCGCACACAATGAACGAATTTAGTATTAACCCTACCTACGGGCGCTTACCCCCAATGGATCCAACCGCATCATTTGGTTTGAGCAATCCAGGCAGTGCAAGTCCTGATGGATTTGGACAAGGTATTGATTGGGGCAATAGCCTGGTTAATAAACAGATGTCCCAACCTACATTCAGTTCCAATGGCAACAACAGCCCTGCCCCATGGCAGTCTCCTGAAGCTATTAGGTGGGGTGAACGTAACGGTATTGGCAAAACCTTATGGAATAAAGAAGGTGGTTTGGACATGGGGAACATTGGTTCCATCATGAATACCATCGGTGGGTTCGGTAAGCTCTACATGGGCTACAAGGCAAACAAAATTTCTGAGGATACTTTGGCATTCAACAAAGAGTCCTATGCTAAGAACTTGGCCGGCCAAATCAAATCGTACAACTTGGCTCTCGAAGATAGAGTTAGGGCTCGTCATTCTCAGAATGGTACAGAAGATACAGCTGATGCCTATATCAACAAACATAAGATGGAGGCTTAAATCATGTCTGGTAGTAGTAGTAACCGTATCACATGGCAAAATGTCCAAGGCCCTCGTACAGGTGGAGCAGCTGCAGCCATTAAGGTTGCAGGAGATCTTGTAGGTAGCGGCTTTCAATCAATTGGTGATGGCCTCATTTCTATGGATGACCGTCGTAAAGATGTTCGATCCAATGAGGCAATGGCGAGAGCCATGCAGTACACTGATACTAATCAGTGGGAACAGATGATGAATAATGGTGGGATGGCTAAACTTGGCTTTGATCCTTCTATGATGAATGCAGAAGCTATGGAGTTCTTTGGTAATAACCGAAGTGAACTACTCGCTGATGACAGTACAATCGCTTCTACGGCTCTTACAGGGGCTCAGACCCAAGGCCGAAACATTCTCAATAAGCAGAATGCCTATGATTATGATCGTACACAAATCATGGATGATCGTACAGATGCTGCTACTGCGTTGAAGATTAAAGCAGATAATTGGGCTCAAAGTGCAGGCAAAGATGCTTGGAAACCAGCTGAAGTCGAAAAACTAATTTTGGATCTAGATCTTAATGCAGCGGAAGAAGCAGCATACCGTAAAGCTGTAGCAGAACGGGGAGATGTTGATTACGTTGTAGATGAGAGCGTAAAAACGGATGTAGCTGGTCTTTCAGAGTGGCAAAACATTGCAGATTATGAAGCAAATCAAGCAAACGACCTAGATCGTATTGTAGCAAATAACCCAGAAGTTACATTATTTGCAGAAGGGCAAAAGGCTTTCGGGGGTTCTGCATTCCCAGGGAAAGATATGCTCACCAATGTTGCTAAATTTAGGGGGGATCTTGAAGAAGATGCTTGGAGAACTTCTTCAGGAAAAGCACACCAAGTATACGAGGACATGGTAAATACCTACGGCGACAAAGTAGACAAAGGCACAATTGCTTATGTCGTGCAAAGTATGGTTACTTCTGGAGATTGGCTCAAATTGCAAAGCCGTAAAGGTGTGCATGTGGACACTGCAAGTATTGAAAAAGAGCTAGGGAAACTGGCTAGGGATGGAGCCAAGGATGGAAACCAAGCAATCCGAAATGAGATTAGACGTATCGGAGAAAAGAATACGGCATTCTCCAGTAAGGCATCTAAACTACGTAGTGACTATGAAATCGTAGTCACTAAAGCTAGAAGTTCCCCTACTCCTAGAAATGTTGCAGAAGTCGAAAGACTTGAAAATGAAATTAGAAAGCTCAATAGTTTAGCTATTGGGGATATTCCTATTACAAGGAATAACCCCAATCCTACGAATACTAAAAATGACCCAAAAACGGTTAGTCCTGAAACCGAGCTAATTTCGGATATGGGCAGTGCAGGCAAAGTATACAGAATGTCTGACGGGACTCTTGCATATAGTGGGTCTGGAATGGCCACAACTAACCAAGCTAAAATTCAGCAAATAATGTCCAATTGGGCAAATAAAAATAACAATATACTTAGTGAAGCTGATGTCACACCTACACCTACACCCAATCCTAATGTAGATCCAAGGATTGCTAAAAGTAGTCGAGAAATCAAACAAGGTCTCGCTAACTTTGGTCAAGGTGTGGACAACTTGTTGGGAGATGCTGCTGCTGTTACAGGCCGTACAGGTGCAGGTATCTGGTCAGGCTTAGGACACGGTGTAGGATTATTCGCACCAGAGCTTGGTTCTAGTATGTTGGATCAAGCAGATAGGTACGGCAAAATTATGGATAAGCTTGCTGCTGAAGGTTACGTCCCAGGTGTATCAAGAGGTGAACAACCGAGGCTTGATGAGTTCAATAGAAACAATCCAGGCAACATTCAACCAACTGCTTCTTTCACGCCTGCAGGGGAACTTGCTTCTAGCGGACCAGAGCAACCAATGAATGCTGTTATGGATAATATTATTGCTTCTGGTAAACTTCCTGAAGCGCAGGTAAAACTTGTTCGAGCTATGCAGGCATCATTGGATGCAGGAAAGAACCTTCAAACAGGTCTACCCCTTCAGCTAGAAGAGCGTGCCACAATCCAACAAACTTTGGCTAGAATTGTCCAAAATTACTCTCAATAAGAAAGTCTAAATATATGACACTGGATAGTAATGATCCACGTTTCCAAGATCCTGGTCCTAAATCTACCGTTGCTCAGGATTTCACAAAGCCTATTACATCTGGTCAACTTAGTTGGGGGAATGCAATACCAGAATCTCCCTCAACTAGTATAGTGGAAGAGAAAAAAGTATCTTTAGATCAAGCAAGTAAAGCTAAGAAAGCTGCTATGGATCCAGATTACGCCCGACGTGTCGTGACTGCAGACATGATGGGAAATAGGCTTGGTGACGAACAATTCATTAAAGATTTATCCACTAAACCTCGTGGCTACATTTCTAAATACTATGGGGAAGAAGTTGCTAATAATCGCTTATATCTACTGACTGAGTATAATCGTATAGCGGATCTAAAGGCTCGTGAGCGTTCCACAGGAGATGTAGTTAAAGACAGTACTTTGGATACACTAGGAGCAATTACATCTTTAGCTAATTCTGTGAATGCAGGTGTTGCTTCTGGAATTGACGCTGCTACTGGAACCTCTATTGCACCGGCAATAACTAGAGGTCAGTCATGGATCACCGAAAAACTTAATGCGAATAAATCGGATTTATGGCAACAACGCGCTGAACAGCACGGCATTGAAGACTCTTTAGACGCTGAGGATAACCAAGCTCAATTTGAGTCTGATATGTCTCAAGCTACTTCGAATTGGGATAAAGCTCTCGCACAAACTTCTAGGTTTGCGCGTGGAGCCAAGAACACCATTACTAACTACGGGGATGACCCAATCATGGCAGGATCCTTGGTTCCTGAGATGGTTGGATATGTCGCTCCTATGGCTTGGAGCATAAAAGGAATTGCCTTAGCAAGAGTGATTTCTCAGCTGGTGAAAACGGGGATGTCGCAAAAGGCTGCTACATCCTACTTAAAAACTGCTGCAGGTAAAAAACTTCTAAGAGCAGAAATGACTAAAGTTTCTCCAGGAGCTACTGCGCTTGCTGAATATGGTGGGGGATACACACAAGCTGTTCAGGGGATAGATGGGTATACTCAAGAAGAGCTAATGGAATCTCCTCAATATAGAGAGCTGCTTAAAACTATGAGCCCTGAAGAAGCTAGGGATACACTCACTAAAAAAGCAGGAACTAAAGCAGGTTTGGTAAGTGGAGTCATTGGGGGAGTTACAGGTAAATTCCTTAACCCAGCATTTGAAGCTATGCCTTTCAATGTAGCCCGTACACCAGGGAAATTTGGCTCATCTGCTTTATCTTTCGGAAAAACTTTGCCGGTAGAAGCTGTTGAAGAAACAATCCAAGAAGGCGGAAATGAATATGGTGCAGGCATTGGTATAGAATCTGTTGGATACAACGTAGATCCTTTAGAGGGTGTTGGTGAAGCAAGTGGCAAAGGCATTATAAGCTCCCTTGCAGGAACAGGAGCTATGCAGGCTCCTGGAGTTGCTTTAGGAACCACTGTTGAAATTGGTAGGGGTATTGTTGAGGGTGCTAAGAAACGTATCGAGACTGTTAAAGAGAATGTTGATGATCAATCCTCAACAGGCACTAAGGCTCAAGGTGCATCAGCTGATGCTACTCACATAGCTGGTGCTGCCCTGCTTGAATCTACTGCCACGGATCCAGAACAAACCACACCAGATCATACCGAAGCAAGTACTCCAGAAATGGTTGTGAATGAGGCTGTAGGTAAAGCCATCTTTGTAGATGAAGCTTACGAAGAACAACTCCTTGCTGGAGACAATGCTGCTGAGTTTGCTGCTGCAAAAGAAAAGCACGGTCATGTAGGACACCGTGAAGTAATCAATATTGTTGGTGAGAAACTGACAAAAGGTAATCTAAGTAAGTTAGAGAAACTTGGACCTGCTATTCAGGTACTTGATGCATTAGGTGCTGCAAGAGGTACTGCTGCAACTGCGATCCAAGAAGCCTTAGCAGGTCTACCAGAGGATCATCCTGCTCATGGATCACATGCATTACTGACCGAAGAGAATAAAACCTTGGAAGGTCATGCTGCTATTGTGGCTGCACAGGAAGCTCTCCTTGAGTTCACCAAAGAAGAGATCGATGCCCTAGCCCCAGTACAAGCACTGAGAGAAGGTAAGCTGGCTCCTGAAGGTGTTGAAGCTGTATCTGAGATGTTGATCACTATCGCTCGGTACAACCCCCTTGCTGTATCTGCAGATGAGTTAGGTCTGGCTCTGGATCAAATCAAACCAGACACACTCAAGAAAGCTATCCCTAAGCAACTGGCTACTATGAAAGCCATCGCTGAAGAAATTGAACGCAGTGATACAGCTGCCCAAGAAGTCATTGCTGACCAAGAGAAGACCGTACAAGGTCTCTCAGAAGAGCAAATGGCTGAAGGGGATCAGACCATTGCTGAAGTAGACAGCACCATTAAGAAGTCTGCTAAGACGGTACAGGAAGAGATCCATTTCAAAGGTAACTCTGATAATGGCAAACTTTCCTATTTGAGCCATATGCGTAAAGTTCAGGAATATGTTCTAGCTGGTTTACATGAAGAAGCCGCAGATGCGCTTATGGAACTAAGTAATTTTGCACAATCCAACATCAATAAGATGGGTGCATTACAACAGGCTGTGGATGCTGGTGGAGATGGCAAAGAGAAGTTCTCATATAAAGCTTACGGCAACGGCTCTTTCATTGATAACACTGGCTCAGACATGTTCGTGAACATGAAGTCCTCTAAGAGCATTGCCCTGGCTCAAATGGTTCAGGTGGATACCGCTTCTTTGGTTGGGCTCTATAACACCATGCTGGATAGATACGGTGATCAACTTGGTTCCCATGTTGAGGGTATGACCAAGTTGAAGGTGCCTGCCCTAGATAAACGTATTAAGCAAAGCAACATTAAAGCTGTTGCTCCGAAAAAAGTTAGTGTGTTTCAAACATTAGCCGACAAGATCAATAAACGTTTAAAGAAGGGTGAGCCAAAGGTTTCTCTAGAAGGAGAGCTTCCAGGTGGCGCTATAGCAAAGTATTCTGGATCCAAGAATATTATTTCTATTAATCCAGATGCTGTACTCAAGGATTTTAATAATGGCTTGAGTCACTTAATGGGCGAAGGTGGAAAAGCTTCTAAACAAAAGGCTGAAGTATTTAAGAATATCGATGTAAAGCATTTCCGTGATTTTATTCGGAAAGCTGGTGTAGAGACATATGCCAAATTCATCCTAGCACATGAAAAAGAACACAGCCGGCAAGTACGATCTGGAGAAAAATACCCGTCTAATTGGATGGACCCAAAAGCTATAGATATGGAACGTCGGGCCAATAAAGCTGGATATGCAGCTATTGGTTATACTCCCATCACACCAAAGCAAAGCAAACCAAAGCAGGTGTTTAAGTCTCAGGTTACTCCTAAGAAGGCGACTACACTCACTGATGAGAAACTGAACGAATGGCTTAATAAGCTAATGGATAAAAAGGCAAAGGAAAAAGGTGGTAAGCTTACTGGAGTATCTGCTGCCACATTTGCTGTCCTCGATGCTGAGATGACCCGTCGTGAAGATGCAGCCGATAAGAAGTCTAAAATCCATAAGGTTATTACAGAGCAGGAATATGGTGGAGCTAAATTCCACCAAGATGGGCCTATTCTTACTGTTAAGAAAGGTGGTAAATATGCTAGATTAACACACATAAATAATGAACTTCGTCTGGTTTTCGAAGATGGTCGTGCTATTTCTATAGGATTTAATAATGGTAGTTTGAGTGTATCTCTCTATGGCAGTAAAAATGCTAATCCTGTTTCGTTGGATACATTTTCTAATGAGTCTTTTGTTCCCAATCAACATCCCAAAGGTAAAACTAATACGTTTAAAATTTCAGATTTAGAACAAACAAATATTCCAAAAAATACTTTAAATGCATTGGTTCTGATGCGGGATGCTGAAATTCTTAATTCCGCTGAACTCGATGCTTACATGGCAAATGTCATCGACGGATTTATTGGAAGTAGCCCAGTGTCATTTTTAAGAGCACGGCATAAATCTTTTGCCCCAACATTACATACCAAAAAAGAAATTAATAATGAGTTAGAATACCTAACTTTATTTGACAAAACCGTAAAAGTAATAACGGACAGCACCTCAAAACCTGAACCAAAACACATTACAGAAATGAATGCTGCTGCTCCGGCACATAAATTCTCACGATTGTCTCCTGATCAAGCACAAGATTTTTGGGATGGTATTAAAGGGATTGAAGAATTCCTGGGATTCAATATCCGTTCTTTAATTAAAGGAATTGCCCTACAAGAAGGTAAGGGACGTATTGGCAGAGCTTTCTGGCATCAGGGCTATATGTCTCTTGGTAAAGATGTATTAGACAATATCCATACCTCCGTTGAACATATGCATGTCATGGTTCATGAGCTGGGTCATATGCTTGATTTCAAACTAGCTTCTGGCAACAAAATGCGTAGTGTTCAAGACAGACGCCTTTCTGAAAAAAGAAACGGAGACTTATGGCGGGAAATTAAAGACGCTATAAATGAAGATGCAGAATTTGCTGAGTTGTTTAATTATGCACTCAGTATGAAAACTGATTTCACGCAGAGCCAAGAATTATTTGCAGAACTTGTTGCGTTCACACTTCTTGACCGCGATTACATGATGGAGAAAGTTCCTAATGCCACAAGCTACATCGCAGAAGTCCTCGGAGAACTCGGACTCGATGAGAGAGTCTTCGGACGATCACTTTCCGGAGAAAGTACCAGCACGTCTACTCAAGATGGGAATGGAGCACCTAAAACCAAAACCTCAGAAGAAATAGATCCAGATACTGGTGAATCTTCTATTGAGGAAACTGTACATGTAGAGGCATCCTCAGAGCCTCTCTCAGAGTCCTTCCCCAATTTGATAGGTAGAGTCACCAACAGGTTCTTGAAGGCATTCCAGCGCAGGAAAGAGGGCTCTACAATGATGAGCCATAAAGACCCTGTTGCGTTTATTCTGGAGAATCTTGGTTCCCTATCTAAGCATAAAAATAACAATGTAGAAAAAGAGTATTCTCCTAAACAGAAAAAAGCTCTGACCAATGTATTGAATGAGCTTCTTCCTGGCTTCAAAGAAGAGATGCAGTCTGCTGTAGACTATGGCCTCTCTCAGCTGCACGGAAGAAAGGATGCTAAGAATAGAGAAAGCAACCAGGATAAATTAAACAAAGACAGCAATAGTCCTGTTTTGGATTTCCCTAATCTTCTTGCTCTCAATATGGCGAACCAGAATGAAGATGGCTCATATGAAATGGATGAGCGTGTAACAGAGGCTGTGTTCATGGCAGTCGCTGAATGGGCTGTAGAATCCAGCACCAAGGGTATCCCTAATCTCAAAGATGATAAGATCAATAAGCTCTTTAAGCGTGATCGAGGAGACAAGGTAACTCCTGGTATGCGACATGCAGCTATGGCTGGTGCACGTAGACAAGCTGTACTGGATGACATCGCCAGAAAGACTGCTGACATCCTTGGGGTAACTGAGAACAATTCAGTCACTACAAATTACACACAAGGGATCCTTCGTGGCCTTGCAGCTACTGCACTGGATATTGCCAATAAACAGAACATGGTCACTGTCAGAGGAGATAGTGATGCAACCTCTAATGAGGGACAAAAAATTGAAGGAAACTATGGCAAAGTATTTTTGCCAGATGGAAAAGGTAAGGGTGGTGAAGGTTCTTCAGTCCTTTTCCCAACAGTTTCTAAAGGTACATCTAAAATTCAATTGGCTCTCAATGAAGCTTTTGAAACCCAACCATCTATGTTCTCTAACATCTTCCTGAAGGATCCAGATCCAGTAAGGTTCATTGGAGAAGCTCCTACTAAGGTGGATCAGCATCAAATCCGTAATCGGTTTGCTCGTCTGAAAGGTAAAGAAAAGAAAGTTCTTAAACGCCTTCAAGACACACCACACCAAATCAACTCACATCTATATAGCTTTATGGAAGCACTAGGCAGAGATAACTATGCTAAGTTGCTAGGCCATAAAGAAGTAGATGAGAAGCTTACAAACCCTGACCACTACGAAAGCATCAAAGGCAAGAACCTATCTATCATGTCTGGCCTGGAAAGCTTTCAGGGGTATTACAATGCAGCTGTTGAGCAAAGTGAAGATGATAATCCATCCTCAGTGGATATCTTCTTTAAATGGGCAATCAGCAAAGTTGGTCGTTTACAGCAACAAGGACCAGTAACTCCTCAAGGTAACAAGAGTATGCGTGAATTGGTGACAGCCACCAATGCTACGTTAGACCTAAGTGATCCAAAGCAAATGGAACTGCACCAACTTACCTTGGCTCAGTCCTTGGATATTCCTCTTGAAAAATTACCTACTCGTGATGTGATTATTAAAACTCTGACAGATCTTCTGAATTCAGAGGAGGGGTATGCCCCTGCAATTAAGATCCTGAAAGAGCACCTGTCTGGTACTGAAATGACAGATGACTCACGACAGCAGTATATGGACGCTGTAAGCAACGCTAAGACAGCTGACGGTAAATCCATTAAGGTTACTGATAAGACGCTTCATGCGCTTCTTACAGCAGCTCGTGCAGACATTGCTGTAGAGCAGGGTGGAGAGGCTGTAACAGCCTTTAAAACAAATCTGGCAATGGAAGCTGACGGCAAGACAGATGGTCCCATCAATGCCATGGTTCATATGGCTACTGAGAGATTTACCAAAGAAGAGATCCAAACTTTAGCTAAAGGTGGTTACTTCTTTACGAATGATGAGACCACTTTAAATGACCATATTGGTAGAGATTCAAACGATCTGTATCATGTGGGAGCAGACATTCTTAAAAAGAAACTGATCCAAAAGTTCGCAAACAAAACCAACGCTATGGGTAAACAGGAGCTTGCACATGGTCAGGCTCTTATGCGGGTAATGCACGGACTCATTGGAGATTTTGATTTTACTCAGATTGATGGTGATCAAGCTGAAATCGAAGTAGGACGTAATGTCGTTAAGAACCCTCTAACAGTATTCCTATATGGTGCTGGCATTAAAGGCATCTCTCAGAAAATTGCTAACAGCATGACAAAGAGATTGGCTGAGATCCAAACTGAGATTGCAGTTATGTACCATGCTGGAGAAATTTCAGATTGGGATCAGCATCCAGTATTTTTGGCTAATCCAGGTTTGGCTGAAGATATGAATATGATCTTTAATACACGTATTGATGTGGAAGGGTTTTGGAAGAACACTTACTATTCCAATAAGACTCCAGCTACGGATATGCTTGAGAATCCGACACAGTATATCACCTCATATGAAAGCAATAATAATCTTGTAAATGCTGTACATCGTTTCTTTGGTACAGAGATGGAAGCTGCACTTGATGAGGCTACTGGTGGTCTCGTAGAGAATATGCGTTACGCTCAGATGGCTTCTCAAATACAAGCTATCGCTTTCAAAGATGAGTTTGATAAGCAAGTTGCAAAACTCACAGAAGCTAAACGAGCAAGTGGGGAAATTGGACCCAAGCAACTTCTTTCTCAAGAAGATGTAATGAACGTATTTCAGGCAGCTATGAAGCTGGCTCCAATTTACGATACGGATGCTCAGACCTTTCATATCTCTACAAATGAGAAATATTCGTCTGATGCCATCATTAGTAAATCTCTAAGATCCAAGACAGAATCTGGATCAACTTCACCATCCCCAGGTGAAGCTGGTGTAAAGGTCTCTCCATATACTATCATTGGTACTGGTGACGGCCGAATGATCCTCAATATCTACGTTGATTCAGATGGAGCTCTTAATACATCACTTCCCGTCTTTGACGGTGTGGAGCTGGCAGCTGATCAGATTGAACTTGGTTCCACACAAATCAATAAAGCTGTTCATGATGGTTGGATGGATGGAAACATTTTCCAGAATCTATCTGAAAGCTACAATCGTATGATGTCATCTACAAATTTTAACAAACTAAGCGGTACAGCTCAACTTCAATTAGGTAGAGCTTTGGGACTTAAAAAAGGTGTCTATGTTACAGAAGATCATTTGATAGAAGTTCAAATGCAACTTTCATTTCTGTCTGATAAAACCTTGGCTCGTAAGCGGGCTATGGGAAGATTGGAATCATGGATCGATCACATGGCTGGAGCTATGTCTCCTCACCACCATGAAGGGGAAGCCGTTGTAAGTTCAGATCCTCAACAGATTGCGAACCAACTAAATTCACTCATGCATGATGAATACGATAAAATTCAGGCAGAGAGAGATGCTGCTGAAGAAGTTCCTACAATTCAGGAACCAAGCAAAGAATTCATGGAAACTGTCGATAGGGTAGGAGCCAAGGAAACAGGGTTTGAGGTTACAAAAGTAATTGGTAGTTCTATCAAATCTCTCATCACTCGTAAGAATGGAACCAGACCTACTGAGTATGCTTTCTTCAGAGACATCCTGAAGCACCATGATATCTTAGATGAAATGACCATTTACTTTGGTACTTCAGAAGAGCTGACAAGATTCCGTGATATTAAATTTGGGAACACTCTTGGGGATAAGCCTATTAATGCAGGCCAAACAAGTGTGGCAGCTGGTGTAATATTCATTGTCAATGCTTCACCTGAGACCATGCTTCATGAGGCACTACATGCTCATACGCTACGTCGTCTGGTGGCATATTATACCAAAGATCCAAGTATGCCTAAATTCGCTAGGGAAGCTGTAGAGCGTTTAGAAATTCTCATGGAAGAATTTATGAACACAAACTTCTACAATGAACCTGCCAATGTTCAGGCTGTTGTGAATACTCTCAAAAGTGAGATTACCCAGTACAAAGGAAAGAATCGTCCTGCTGCTGCTATGTCAGAGTTCCTTTCCTGGTCTCTTACAAACCAACATCTCATTGGGCTCACTAAGCGAGCCAAAGTGTACTCACCATTGATGAAAATTGTTGGTAAAGTTCTTCATCAACTTAAACAGGTCATTGGTATTACATCTCGCCAAGGTGTCTCAATGTTTGAGAACATCCGATTCAATGCTGAGATCCTTATCGCAAAGAATCCAGATCTAACTCTCTCAGAGGAGAAAGTAGAAACAGATCTTATCTTGGATCAACTTTTCCCAGGGCATCCTGAATTAAAGAATATTGAGGAAGCTTACACAGAAAAGCTCTTGGCTCATATTGAAGCCAATCGTCCTACTGTTGAAAATGCAGATCAGATCCATGACTACAACAAGCAAGTTGAGAATTTGGGTAAGATGGCAAAGGATGCTTTGAACCATATTACAAATGGTCGGTTCTCTTTGGATGAACGTCAACAGTTAGCTTTTAAAGCTATTCACGCTGCTATGATGAGTGGAATGCATATGGATGCTTCTGCAATTCGGCGTGCTAATAAACTTTACAAGCATGTCATTAACAATCTGACAGCCAAAGATTTCTTAGTGGATCCAGATAGTACTGATGAGATTGAGCTTTCCATCGCTACTCGTAAATTGAATTCATTGGTAAGTGTTGAGGGCATACGAAAGAACTCACAAGGCACCAGTGATCTGTTGGCAACCTTTATGGGTCTGGCTGCAGTAGATGATGGGTTCAAAGCTATTCTTCAAAAAATGGAAGCTCCATCTGATATCGTGAAAGAGCACGGTACAATGGATACCTTGTTCAAGTCTCTTGTAGCTACAATCACAAATCTACTTACCAGAGCTACCGTGACTCATAAGCATATGGGCAAGGATGTCTCTTCCCAACTGAACGTATTGTCTGGAGTACTTTCTCAAGTAGCTGGAGAGAAACGTTTGCTGGCTACATTGGCTAATTTTCAACCAATCGATAAAGCGAATGATTTCGTAGCAAACTTTGTAGAAAGCAAAAGTAAGAAAGCTGCTAAATGGGCCAATACTAAAAAGAAAGCAGTTCCTGCAGGTACTCCTAAAGCAGGAGTATTCGCAGCAGCAGAGCTTGTTGCTTCACTTGGTTCCAAAGAGGGGTCAGCTGCTGTTGGGGATACATTAACTGAGATGATGAATAAAACTCCTAGAGCTGCATTCATTAGCAAAATCCTGTCTGACTTGCGTGGAACAACTGCCTCGAACCAAGAGCTCATGAAACTCATTAATATTGTGAAATCTCAGATTGATGCTCTTCGTCAGGATTACCGTGAGAAGATCCCTGAGCAATTGGCTACTCATTTCTCTCGTAAAGTAACCAAGTCAGAATACTCTGCCATGCATAAAATTGGCCGTATCGATATGCTTACTTTAGGTCAGGAAGCTTCTCTCAATCTTCTGCTGGATCCATCTACTGTAGCATCAGAGATTTTGGCTGAAGAAGAAACTTTAAGTAAATTGGCAGGTAACAACCTATCCATCTACAAGAATAAATCAAAAGCCTTGGCTCACTACATGCTGACAAAGGAAGTCACATCAGACAATCTCCTGACCAATGCTCATGCTATTGCTAAGCTCCTAAATGAGAACGAAGTTGCTCATGTTGTGGATGGTTTGGAAGCATCAATTGATCGCCTTACCAGTTTGTACGCTTTCCAAAATTTGGATGCAGAAACAAAAAACAAACTTAAAGTTTTAGCTAAAAATGAGAATGCAGGTCTAAGCATGATTGTTGGGTATTTGGAAAATACTCGTGAGCAGGAACTGTCTAGGATCGACTCAGGTAATAATGGAGATGTTTCTCGGAACAACGCCATAAAAGGATATATTCCTACCGTGGTTCAGAATGGACATTCTTTGGTTATTGAGGATGACAGCAAGCATAACGAAATGATCTTTAAAGGGTACACTCGTATTCGTGATTATCTTGGAGATCCTTCTGAAAAGTATGCCGGCCGTCGTGGTGTGTATGTTTCTTCTGTAGGTGGACGAAATACCTTTAAGCAAGGTGTAGCTCAAAGTGTTCACGCAACATATTCTGGAGTGGATGCTCGTACAGGACAAACCAAGTCTGGGGATACGTCAGGTATGATCGTTGGTTCCAAAGCTAGACGCATTGCTAAGAGTAAGACTCTGAAAGGTGATAACCTCAAGCCTGGAGCCTACCTGATGCCTGTCTTTGATAAGGATGGTGAGTTGTCAGCCTACGAGCGTCCAATGCCCTCAGAGGAGCTCTCAGCGGTTCCTGTAGACGATCACATGGGTCGTATGTTGGGTGTATGGTCAGGACGTATCCTGGAAGAGCATGTTGCAGATGAATTCAATACTGAGCTTATCGAAGTCTTGAAAACCATTCACGAAAAAGAAACTGAAGGTAAGACTGATAAAGAAGCTGGGTTCATTAACCTAGCTGATCCATATCTCGATAATCCAGTTATCAAAGATGCTTGGGGTACTATGGGATGGAAGCTCAAGAAGGATGCTGCTGAGATATTCGGGGAAAGTAATTATTTCCCTGTACGTGGAGATATGGTTGATGATGCAATCGGTTATCGTGCAGCTGGTGTAACTGATCCATGGACAGGCATTACTCACTTGAGCAAGAAAACTCAGGAGAACTTCAGAGACCTGACTACAGCAATTGCAGGCAAAAACGCTTACAAGTGGTTGGCTAAAGGTGAGGGAGCTGTAATGGATGTGGTTTCTTACGCTAAGACCACAATCGTTATTCGCTCTGTCATGATGCTGTATGAAAATGGTATGTCAAACAATCTGCATCTTCTCACTCTTGGTATGAGCCCATTGAAGATTTTTACTTCTCAAAGAGATAAATACGTAGAAATTTCTCAGTATACTAAAAACAGAGAAGACATCATTAAGTTGGGTGTAAATCTTACTTCAGACAAAACTACTCCTGCTGAAGCAGCTCGTTTGAATGCTCAGATCCAAGCTCTTGAAGATGCTAACAGCCAATTGTCTATTGCTCCTCTGATTGAAGCTGGTGAGTTCAGCACAGTCTCAGAAAGCCTTACTGAGGCTGATGTAGCCATTCGAGAGGGTAAGTGGTCAGATTACATTGAGAAGGCTGCGGGTAAGCTTCCTAGCTTCATGGGAACCATTGCTAGAAATGCTTTGGTTACGAAGGATACAGCACTGTTCCAAGGATTGAATAGAGCAATCCAGTATAGTGATTTTATTGCTAAAGCAGCCTTGTATGACCACCTGATGATAAAGAAGGGGATGACCCAAGAGGAAGCACTTGCAGTGATTTCCGAGGAGTTTGTAAACTATAATCGTCTGCCAGGGCGGGGGAGAGATTACTTAGAATCCGTAGGTGCTCTATGGTTCTATAACTACAAACTCAGAATTACTAAAATAGCAATTAAGACAATCCGTGAACGTCCATTGTCTGCTTTGTTGTATATGGGAAGTGTAGGCCCAGCTTGGGGTATTGATACCGTTGGTTCTGGATCTCTTATAGGAGCTGGATTGGATGGCAGATTGCCATACTCATGGGGTCCAGGAATGAGTACCAGTGGGATTACTTTGAACCCCACATATAATTTGTTGAATTAACAAGAAAGTGCTTGGTTCGCGTAGAGTAATATGATCAGAATCACTTAACCGGTTTCTCCTTATTCCCTCCCAAATATCCGGTTATTGAGTGCAGTAAGCAGTTGCGAAGACCCTCCCTGATTTATTTCAAGGAGGGTCTTTGTATAAACAACTGCTACTTAGAAGGGTCGTTTCTGTCCCTGTGTTCTTTTACTGCTTGGATGATGATCAATAGGAACATCACAGCGAATGAGAGCATGAGAACATGTACTACCAGAGCCCAGGCTAATCCAAAGACTCCAGACAGTAGATAAAGTAGCAAGGCGGCATATGCTATTGCACCAACCACCCACCACATTATTCAGCCGCTTCGACAGATTCAGCAGGAGCTTTTTTCTTGCTGAAGATTGATTTAGGAGAAGGAACTTCTTCCTTCGCTTCTTCAACTTCAACACCTTCTTCTTCTACAACCGGTGCAGGCTTAGTCAGCTTGTTTGGGTTGTTGGATTTAGCAGGTTTGGGAGCTTCTGGTTTTGGTTCAGGAGCTTTAGCTACTTCCTCAGTGACAGTTGAGGTTTTCTTTGCTGTACCTGCTGGAATGATATCCAGAGTTGCTGAGAGACCGTTTGTGCCACGTCCTGCCGTGAAATCAATTGAGATTTCCTGGTCTTCTGCGACATTGATTTGATTGTGGACATACTCCTCAACCGCTGTAGATATCTCATCTTGCGTTAATGTAATTTGCATTGGCAAATCCTCATGTAATTAAAGTAAAACTTCTTTTCCATAGAGTGCAATGAGTGCCGCTTCTGCTCGACCATCATCTTTAACTCTTCGGAATTCTTCTGCGTTGTGTGGGAAACGTTGGTTCGCTAATCCACGACTTGCACCTTTGTCTTTTGAGAGACCAAAGTGCTTTTTCCATTTGGCAGGGGTGACATACTGAACGGGTATCTTATGGGCTGCCATAGCCATCTGAAGAGCCCCATATCCTTGTCCAAACCTGAAGGTAGCCGGAGCACCCTGTCCAGGTCTTGCTGCAACAAATTCAAGTACAGCAAGAACACCTGGGACTGTCGGTCTGGTTAAAGTCAGTAAGCCTGGTAGATCTATCTCAGTTCTGCCCTTGGTTCCTGTAACCACTGGCATATCTACGATATTTAATACCCCTGTCTCTAAGCTCAATAAGGCAATAGCCCCGGTAAAACCGGGGTCTACGCCAAGTATGAATTTAGGGATCATTATCCAAACAACTTTTTAGCTGCAGGAGCATCTCCACCTGGACGACCAGAACCAGATGCACCGGAGTTACCAGCTGCAACACCTTTAGCACGGTTACGATCCTTACCGTCGTTACGTTTCTTCCAAGCATCCAAGAACTCAGAAGATTCAACTTCGTGACGATACTCGCTTACAGTACGGCCAGTTTCAGCATGGAATACTTTGTTGATGACATTCTCATTACGAGTTTCACCAGTATTCTCATACACACCAGCATCGTTCTTCTTCTGCTTGTCTACGATTTGACGCAGGATACCAAGCTGTAGCTCTTGTCCGATGAGCTGGGTCAGTACTGGAACTGTAGTTGGAACATCTTTTTTCTGATCGTAGTTATAGATGCTAACAACTTTATCTTCAGTCTGCATATCAGACAGTGATTCACCTGTAGTAATGAGGCACAGCTCATCAACGGTGACAAATCCTGGCAATGGGATCTTGGTGTTCTTACCGTCTTTAGACAGGTAGTAGTTTTCACCAGTACCTTTGGTGATCCAGATGGTTTCCTTGTACTCATTACCTGCCAAGTCAGCGATAACGGTAATGCTCTCAGCTTTCGAGGAGCCAGATGTACCGTGGTACGCTACTTTGATTTTGGCAGGGTATACACCTGAAGGTACAGCTTCGAAGTTACCTCCAAGGCTGTCACCAGTTTCTTGCAAGCCTTCGGATTTCATTTTGTCGAATAGGCCCATGGGCATTCTCCTTATTTGGTTTGATATGGTTTGGTGTGCTATGAATAATAGCTATTAAGGTGATCGAGCAGTAGTTGAGCATCGTTGTCCATAAACGTCTGCTCAGTAGTGAACATGCCCATTGGTGAGCGAATACGTTCACCTACTGTTTCTTTCGTCAGATCTGTTTGAAAGACATGTTTATAGCCAAGCATCTCATCTTTAGGGGAGATATTCAGCAAATCGGAATTGTAGTTCTCAAGGTCTTTAAGAGACATTTTCTTAGCAGCAACGACTGTTGAGAAATATGCTTCGAGACCGTTGTTCTTCAGGGCTCCCTTAACAGGGATCGCTGTTCGCATTTGCATTGCGGCTTCATCCAAATCTGATCTGGTGTGGGCAAGAAATATAACAGATTTTGTGGATGAGGCTACATATTTCTGCATGAGGTTCTTGAAGAACTGTTGGTATTGAGACCAACCTTTCATGGTGTCTGCAGATCCAAGTACGTACATGGATTCAAACATATCCATTAGGAATGTCAGAGTATCCACAACGATTGTATCAAAGTCACCTGAAGATTCAGCGTGCTCAAAAGCCTCATAGATCTGATATGGATCTGTGATGGTATGGCTTGTGAACTTGTTACGGAAGGGGAGTCGTTTCCCTGCTTCACAGTTGAGATACAACACACGTTCATCTCCTCGGAGATTTTGCAAACTAGCTGATTTACCAGCTGCACTTTCTCCAACGATACATACGAGCTGATCGTTAATGTTTTGAGTCATGAGTAATCCTTGGTTCAATTCGTAAAAAAGGTTTCATGGTAAGCTTGCCCTACACCGCACATAGAAACCTGAGCAAAATTTCCCGTGATGCTGCGTACTAAGTGAGGTGTAGGGTAGGGGTCTCCATTATTTTCATGAAGGAGTACTACCAGTTACGGAGATCCCTGCAGCTTACGAGCAACGGATACAAGAACGGTTGCACGTAGTTCATCTGCTGCCAGTTTGTTAGAAAGCTTGTCATTGAATGCCAATACTTTCTCTTCCACGTCAGCATAGCCCATTCCAGAATCCACTAGAGCTAAGGCAAACTTAATCATTTGGTTGTTTCTGTTTCCAGAAGCCATCCGTTGGGCGAACCAACGTTCCAAATTATCAAGAGATTCTAGCGCAGTGTGTTGCTCACGGTATTTCTCATTCTTCGTAGTCTTAGGTACGAACGGGAGAACATCGAGAAGCTGGATACCACTGTTGTAATGGTAGATGCCTTTGTCGTTAGACATCCATTTACGAGACCGCTGATTAGCTGCCTCATCCACTTCAAATGGTAGCCACTGGATAATGCTTTTCATGAATTCGGAGTAGTCTTCCCGATCCAATTTAAGTTCATAGTTCATAGGCAAGATAAGCCTGAACCTGTTCTCAGCATCATTATGACGTTTGGTAGTGTAGGTCATGAAAGCATAATCTTTCAGGAGTTCCTGCACTGTTGTTAATCTGGATCCACCATCCACATCGATGACAACCATATTAAAGCCAGGGATAACATTTTCCTCAGCTCGATGTTTGTTATTGAAAGCATGGTTCGCCCAATGGAATCCTTTCTCTTGAGTCAGTTGATGCAGCTGATCAAATGGAACCTGAACAGGCTCATAGTGATAAGCGAAATCTTCTGAATAGGAGAGTGTCATTTCATCCATATTAGTTTCCTTAATGGTTTCGCCAGAAAATAACTCAATACTATCTGCGTAAGATTTCTTGAGCATGATGTGGTGTTTGTATCCCCAGGCTGTAGCCATTGTCATAAGCTCAGTACGGACGCCTACACCCTGCTTATAGAAGGGCAGGGCCTCAGTTAAGTCAGCATGGGTCACTTCCGATCCTACACCGGCTATATAGCGTGCCAGCTTCATGTAGGTCTTCTCACGAGTGAGAATACTTTGGAAAGCTTTCCCAGATTCCTCTACCAACTTCATTGCTGAATGTAGGTGAGAGATATCCATAACAGTGGCTTCATCACAGAATGCCAATGTGCCGGCTAATTTGAGTGCTTTGAAATACCGGTGACTGATTTCAGCTTTACGGATATCATCATACTCAGGCATTTCACTGGCCTGACGTTCACACTCAATACGGTAGGTAAGAAGCTCAATAGCAATGTTATCAGGGACATCAATGAGCCAGTTGAAGTGAGTCTCATCTGCCAACCAAGTGAAGTGAGAAGCCCATTTTGAAGCTTGTCCTTGGTTCGCTGGATCAATGAGCTGAGTGTACACTTCAGTAGGGGTCAATTGTGAGGATGCTGGAACTGGTTTACCAAGCGCAAAAATGCATCTACGAGCATACCCAGTTTCCAAGAAGGAGTAGAAATGATCCTCTGTAGTTCCCCCATCTAGTAATTTAGATGGTGTACCAAAGAGCAGCATATTAGCTGGAGTCTTTCCTTCAATTTCCTCAGTACGTTTGTTGTCATGAGTGTTCTTGGTCAACTTAGGTTTGATGTACCCTTGGTCATAAAGTTCCAAGTAAGCATTCAATACTTCAGTAGCACCAATCAGGTTTGATCCAATCTCATCGATCTGCAAGTTAATGGATCCAGCATTAGCCAATAGAAGCTTCTGACGGATCTGTTTGATTGCAGGGACTGTACCCCCATCAAAGACAAAAGGATAAGCTCCAGTGTCTTCGTACTCCTTAGCAAGGCCGAAGTGCTCATCTTCTTCAGTGGTTCCTTTACGAGCAGCACGGCTACTTGCAATTTTCCACAGGTTCCCTTCAGCCAAAGTAGGGAGAGTATTCTCGATAAAGGTTTTACGAAATCCTTTGAGGAATTCGTGTTCCATAATATTTACGGAGAAACCTTTACCGGCACCTGACGGAGCAAACGCCAAGGTGTATCCATTCACTGGGATCTCACCACGGTCTTTCGTATCCATCCTGGCTCTCATCGAGGAGGCCATAACAGATAGGAAATACGCAGCAATTACCCTAAAGAATGGGAGATCTAGATTTTGTGTACGATGACTTAGAACTTCAGCCATTTCTTCAATAGCTGGATGGTGTGGAACTTCTGAGAGATCAACCATGTTCGTAACGATCCTTCTGTGTACAAAGGTTAAACCCCCCACAGTATCCACAGGCTTTCACGAGACCTGGGACAGTAATGACAACTCCTTTGCCACCTTTCTCAGCTTTGAGTTTGTTAGCTTCTGCTAAGTTATCAAAGACTCTGGTAGCTCGGCCGTCAGTTTTGAGGGGATTGTTGAAATACTTATATCTGGTAGGCTGCATCCACAGATCTTTTTCTGAGCATTCAGGAAGATCTACCTCATCTAAATCAGCAGCAGCTTCCAACTCATCAATACGACCTTTGATCCATTCCTCAGTCTCTTCGAGAGACATGAGCTCTACACGGTGTTCCAGTACACGTTGCTGAGGATACTTAGGATCCTGCTTAGCACGGTATCTAGCCCAATCGGTAAAGATGAACTGAATGTTTATGTAGTCTGCAGTGATTTTGTCTTGGTGGATCCACTTATAGATACTGCCTTGGATACGGTAATCTTCATCCTTGGATCCAGAAGTATAAGAAAATGTGGATGTGGATTTGAAATCCTGAAGGGTCTCTTCAAGGACCATATCGAATTTACCTGAAATCGTGTAACCGGCGAATTCACGTTCACCACGAAGTTCTAAGTAAACAGGAATAGTTCCTTCCTCTACTTCAGTAGGATTAACACGAATAAGCTCAATCATATCGTCAGGGTATCCCAACGATTTGAAAGCTTTTACGTAGTTATTTGTCCAGGCAGCTTCGATACCATCATGGATCGAGTGACCCAACCGAGATGCAATGAAATCTGAGACATCAGGGATTTCTCTAGATTTCTCTGTATGACGTTCTTTCAGAAGAATCTGACGTACTGGTTTCAGTAAAGCAGTGGCGGAGATTGATTTATCCCCTGGAGTAAAATCGTAATTGTCCGAGGCAAGCCACACTGCCAAAGGCAAGCTGATACCGGTAACGTTTGTCAGTGTCATGAAAGATTTCCTTTTAGAGGCCACAAACCAGAAAAAGTCTGTGGATAAATATGTAAGTGAAGCCCATTACTGGACCTCACTCGATATGCTTCGCTTTGGTATGGTGTGTTTAGAAAGTGTTGTTTTCCTTGGAAGCACTTTCTCCAGCGAGAGCGAAATATGCAGCACCATCTATGAAGTCGTCAACTTGAAAATCTCCTTGACGAGCTCTGGCTGCCTTCAGGAATACCATAAACATCCACCCTTGGGTCTCTGTCATATGGGTTCCATAGATAGCGTTGAAGGCTTCTACACATGCGGCCATAGAACGTTCTGACGATTTGTCGTCATCCCGTTGTGCAGCTCGATCTACCATAGCTTCCTCACCCATCATCAAGATAGATTTAGCAGGGAAGTAAGGTTTAATGTCTTCAACTGTTCCCATGAAATTCCTCCTGCGTCATATGACCCAAGAGACAAGTGTTGGTGATGACAACATCCCGTAGCATATCACTATCCACACCATTTTCTTCATGGATACGTTGCATAGCGTTCTTCTGGATTTCTCCTAGACCTGATTTAGTAATTGAAGGCTCTGAGACTTCCAGAAGGATATTCATAGTACGTTGACGAGGAGTTTCATCTTTTTCATACACAACAAGGACTGTATTCATAAAAAAGAATGAAGCTGGTTCAGCCTTCTTTGCTGTTTGTTTGGTTGTAGTACTTTTCTTTCGTGCCATTATGCAGCTTCCTTTAGTTTTTCGAGTTTATCCGCCACTTTGGTTCGAATGGTATTTTCGTTGGCAGCATTTGGTAGTTCGATCTCAGTAGCCCAGTTGGGATAATAGATAGCTAATTCCCCACCAAGTTTAACTTGATCATGAGCAATGGCAGGATGTTCTTGCCATTCCACAGCTTTTACGAGGTGCTTATTTACATACATCAACACCTCAATGTCATCAGGTATTAGATAATATTGAGCATCATGGATGTGAGCAATTGGTCTGATCTTGGTTCTGTACTTACCAGCACGAACCTTTCTCATAAATTCAATACTGGCTCTGGAATTGAGCAAGCACCATGACTGACCCAGTGCATTACCTGCTGTACGTCCCTCAGCTTCAGCCTCAAAGGGTGTAGCTCTGTTTCCCAGGATAACCTGAGAGAGCAGGGGAGTACGTACTCTGAGCCCAAAGGCTGCAGTGATGTACCCACACTGGGAAGCTTCCTTCAGACGCTCTGCAACCCACTGATCACTCTCTGCGTAGAGATCGTGATAACGTTGTTCAATTTGAAGAGCGACAGCTTTAGAGAAACCACATTTGGCAATCATACCAATATAGGTTCCACCATAGGTCAGAAGGAAAGTAGGTGTCTTACCGTCCTGTCTTTCATCTGGATACAGATTCTTAATCAAGTTGATACTTTTTACGGTATCTTCAATGTCAGGCATACGTTCACCAAAGTAAGAGAACGCTCTCAAGCAATGTCCGTCGTACCCATCAGTATAGACTTTCAGTTTATTCTTATCCTTGGTGGTGACAGCAGAAATACGGTCTTCCAAGGAAGCAAAGTCTAACCCAATCATGAGCCAACCCTTTGGAGCCTCAAAGCAAGCTTTGATAAGCTTGGCATAGATGGAACCAGTAGCAGGGATAGTTTGTAGATTTGGTCCTGAAGAACTTAGGCGCCCAGAGACTGTCCCACCCAGATTGAAGTTACCAAATAGGTAATAACAACCATCTGGAGCCAGAATTGCACCTTCCATAGCAGGGATAAAAGTTGTGTAGATTTTATCCACAGCTTTGAAATCAAGAATAGCTCTCAGCAGATCGATGATAGGTTGTTCATCTGTACCTGCCATAAGCTTTGCCAATACGTCAGCACCCGAAGAAGGTTGCTTGGTCTTGGTTCTCTCAATGATAGGTAATTCAAGCATCTCATAGAGAAGAGCTTGCATTTGAGGAGGACTATTAGGATTGAACTTTTGAGGTTCATCTCCCATTTTGATTTGCTTGGTCTTCAACTCATTATTTCGTTTTTCCACATGCTCTTCTTCGAGCATGTAAGTAAATTCTCTAATGAGTTTATGTCCTTGGATCCGAGAGATAGCATCATCAAGATCTACTTTCAGAGTAGTCTTTGCTTTGGCTACACTGTCCATGTTCAGAGGCATACCTGTCAGCTGCATCTGAATGATATCAACAATAGCAGGTTTGAAGAGTTCCTCATAAATCTCAAGCTGATTATCAGCTACCATGGTATCCCAGTGTTTCTCCTTTACGAACCAAGTGGAACAAGCATCTACCAAGTTATATTCCAGAAGCTCTGGAAGAGGTATTTTGGTAATGTCTTTGATTTCCTCTACCGCATAGTTTCCAGCATATTCCTGAGCCTGATCTTTCAGACTAAGTTTATTGCCGGCACATGTATTGGTAGCCAGATAGGAGATGAGTTTGGTGTCATCCCAATTACGTAGGATTACATCAAGACCCTCCAACAGTCCTTCTGTATCAATGATATTTTCCATGAACATTTGGAAGATGAGAACCGTCCCATCATAGCTGATGTTGTGGTAGGTCATCTTCCGTTTGAATTTTACAAAGAAGTCTTTGACAATTGAACGGACATATTTGGATTCTGGACCCAGATCGATAGGGAAGGAGATACCTTCACTCTTATTCCAGGCAAAGCTGATGGTTCCCATACCTGCAGCAAAGTGCTTCAGGGAGAAGCCTTCAGTGTCACAGGTAAGATCACAATCCATTTCCAAAAGCTTATCGAGCCAAGCTTTAATCTCAGTACCTGTCTGAGGATAGTCAGAGAAGGTTAGAAGATTATGACCAGGATCGTCGTAAGTATTATGCATATGATCCCATAGTGCATCCAGAGCCTGAGCAATTCGAGCTCTCGTTCTGCCTGGGTCATAAAAGACCTGACGAAAGCTAGGACAGAAGAGAACATTGAAGGTTCCTTTCAAATTCTCAGGGTAAACATTTGGCAATACATATCCGAGATAAGCATCAGCTTTGTTCACACCGGTCAAAGTCTTGAAGTAGTCACTATCAGTGACAACCACATACTCAGTTTCCAGATCATTGAGGACAGGCATCAGCTCATCGAGGTACTCTCTTTGAACTGTTACTTTTGTTTTCTTACCTGTCTGATGAAGACCATAAGCAATTACATCCTCTGGATCCAAACAGGTGGTATCCATGTACTCTCTTTCCATACCATCCTGCTCCAGTTTTGGAGTCAGGATAGCGATAGGATAAGTGGACTTTTCTTGGGGAGAGAACGTTTGGTACTTCATTAGTAAAGCATCCTATTTGCATTATAGAACATGATCTTTTCTTTGAGATATTTGTTCTGATGGAGCTGGAAAGGTTTCTCCAATAGAGGCCATGCTTCCTTTTTCAATCTAGGAAGATTGGCTATTGCAGGAAGAGACTTTCTAGCAATATCAGGCAGTGCATCTCGAATGTCCTGAAGGCTTTCACAGGCACGCAGAAGAACACCAAGTTGCTGCTGCATAACCCTAACATCCTTGTCAAGATCTTCTATGTGGTTCAACCAATCTAAAGCTCTTTGAGTAAGGTCTTTGTGGATAGGTTTTTTAAGAACTTTCTCGATACCAGACAAGCTGTATGGGGAACGAAACTTACCTTTTAGGACAAACCCGTAGAAACCATCTGGATCTAATTTTGTATTATCCCGAGTTAACGCTAACAGTTCGTCATAAGATTTATCGTGATCAAGTTTGGTAAGTTCCGAAATAAAATGTTGTATGATTTGTTGAACATTCACGCTGCTTCCCTTCCTTGATATTTCCCAGGTAATTTACCAGTGAGATAGATTTTAGTTGTTGCACGAGATGCACCTACAAAAAGCATTCGAGCGACTTGCTCTGCATCAAAGGAAGTTCCGATGTTCCCGAGATCGATGAAGACTTCTTCATAGGTACTGCCTTGGCTCTTATAGACAGTGCAGGCATCCTTATTACGGAGATCGATGTAAGCATTTTTCAGAGTGAAATACTCAGACCATTGCTTCTGTTTTGCCAAAGCTTTGATGGCATATTCCAGACGCTGGGGATGAAGAGGAATACTTACTTCCACATTATCATGCAGATTTGTTTTGATCCTAATATTGTAATACTGGATCGGTTGCTTGTCCTTGAACACATTTGCGTATCCACCTTCATGGATCGTTGGATCCACTGACATAACCTCTACCTGCCGTTCTACAGCTAAGAAGACATTCCCTTTGTAGTAAGCTCTAGCAACAACAAGGTGATCTCCTTCTACGAATTCAGGAGGTAGGTTACGCATCTCACGAATGTAGGTGTTGTAATCTTTTACCCTGGAATTTGTATAACAGAGGATACGAGCTTCATTGGTTTCTTCTGCAAATGTAATATCGATCTGCTCTTTCATTTGAGCAGGAGTGAGATAATCGATATGCCCAGGAACTTCCTTAATGGGATGGAAGATACCAGACTCAACAGTATTCCTCAGTTGCTCACACAAGAGCATGAGGGGAGGGGATCCAGCATTACGAATGGCCTCATGCATGAATATGAAGTTATCTGGATCCACATTTTGGTAGATTGGAGAGAGAGATTCATTCACTGGTGACATCTGAGCATGGTCTCCCACGAAGATGATTTTACAATTTTCGAAGCTTTCCATGATGATGTTGTACAGGGGAGTATCAATCATCGAAGATTCATCAATGAATACGATACGGTTCTTACGTACCTTCCATCGATCAGTTTTCTCAATGGATGTTTTACCTGTTTTGAAGTTCTCAACTACCTTGAGACCCAGATAGCTATGGATGGTCTCCACAGGCTTACCCAGGGACGCCTCAAGGACTTCAGCAGCTTTGTTAGTGGTTGCTGTGTAAGCAAGCTCTACGAACTCAGGAGAGACTCCCATGAGGTTACAAGCATCCTCATACCTCTGCATGGTATTATTACTGAGATGGTTCATCAGAAATGTTTTACCAACTCCAGCACCACCAGAGAGAACGAAGATAGATGCACTTCCCATTAGGAATTTGAAGAAAGCAGAGTCTCCCTTCTTCTGACAGTTTGTAAGTTGGGTCATAGGTAAATCCGTTTACGAGTTATGAGTGAGTAGTTTGATTGCATCAGATGCAATGACTGTGGAGTTAGGCATTTCACGTACACCCAGACGACCAAGACGATCTTGGTAAAGACCTTGTTCAATCTCGATATGATCGAGTTTCACACTTGGTTTGGATGTAGATCCATCAGCTTTCAGACGGATAAATCCACCGAAAGCACCAGCAAAAAGAAATCCATTTCTTGTGTAGAGAGGAACTTGTTTGAATACTCCGGCAGAGTAGATAACAGCTGAATCACCTTCGATTTCTTTGAATAAGGACATTTTCTATTTTTCCTATTTTAGTGTTTTTAGGGGCTAAAAACGCAATTTAATGCGGTTTGATACGGTGTGATGTGATTTTTAGCGTGACAAATTGAAATTTTTGTAGTTGGCTTTCCTTGGGAAAAAGGAGAAAGAAGATGCCAGTCATCTCATTTGCGTCCTCGAAAGGGGGCGCTGGTAAAACGACATCAGCTGTTATTCTAGCAACGACCTTAGCACGCAATCATAACGTAGTCTTGATAGATGCTGATCCAGCAGAACGATTAATGTCCTGGGCTAATAAGGCTGAGTTGCCTACGCACCTAACTGTTTGGAATTCTAAAGGGGAAAGAAAGATTCATGATGAAATCGACATTTTCCGTAAACAGTCAGAATTCGTAATCATTGATCTTGAAGGTGCAGCTACCAGACTGAATGCTTTTGCCATGGGAGAGAGTGATCTTGTGATCGTTCCCATGGGAGATGAGCAGCCTGATGCTGAGGGAGCCATTGAGACCTTGGCTCAACTATCCTTGGAAGCCAAAGCTTTGCGTAGGGATATTCCTGTACGTATTCTCTTTGCCAAAACAAAGGCAGCTGTCAAATCTAGATTGGCTCGATCTTTGAATGCTCAGGTTAGAGCCAAGATTGGAAGTTTCACAACAGAATTAAGAGAGCGTACAGCATACTCTTCTCTGCATAGCTTAGGGGGATCCTTATATGAAATGGATCCAACTGATGTAGGAGGATTGGCTAACGCCATTACCAATGCTGAAGATTTCGGCAAAGAATTCCTATCCACAATCAATTGGATCGATACTCATAACAAAGAAGACACCACACCATTAGAGGAGTTACCCCATGTCTCGTAAACTTGATTTCACAGCATTATCTGCTGAACAAATTGACGAAAAAAGAGGAGCTCCATTGGATGTAAAAGCTACTTCCAAAAGATGGAGAAGCCGTGAACCAAGTGAGGTGGTGCAGATGTCCTTGAGAATGCAATCGGATGTTTACGACATGTTCCGTGCATTATGTACAAGAGAACGAAGAACCAATGGTGAAATGCTTGAGGTTCTTATGAAGGACTATCTTAAATGAGTTGAGCTTGTACAGCCCAGTTCTCACTCATTCCTAAGAGAGCATGAGTTTCATACCTCTCGATAATTTTTACTGAACTACTTGGGATGAGGGTGGCTTCTGCATCCTCATCCGATTTAATCATGTACCCCTCTTCTGAGGTGCTTTCGATGATTGCTTCAACTTCTACTCGTCGATGCCGAGTGGATTTATAGCCCATGATACTTTCCTTGGTTCCATAAGAAAAAACCCCTCTCCAGCGAACAGACTAGAGAGGGGAGGTTGCCCAACTGGGAGGCAGGGAATGGAGGGACATTACTTTCCACACCCATGACCAATTGGGGATTACTGGTTAGCGTCCTGACGAATTTGATCCAAATCAACTGAATGCACGTCACCACTTTCATCCGTACAACTGAATACTGTAGCTGTGTTTGCTGGATCAGAATCTCTCATAACAATAAGAGCTTTCGCTGCAGCCTCTTCAGGGGATGCGGCTGTCATATCGATACGCCACTCAACAACGTAGTTTTGTATTTTTTCTACAAATCCTTCATTGAAAGCATCATCGGTAAATTTATCTGGATTAGCTTCATAAAATTGCACAAGTCCAGTAATGGCACTGTCATGTAATTCTGTGTAATCCATTTGAGAAACAACATGAGTAGCTAAGTCTAATTTTGAGATTGGTTCAGACATTAAGAAATTCCTTTGGTCTTTCCCCTCCTTGCCTGATCCACCCCATTCTGGGGGAGTACATGTGGGGAATGTTGTTAATGAGTAAGAGAATCAACTGACGTTGATTGGTTCCAAAAAACTCCACAACGCTGCGTGAACTTCTACGATATACGAAGTCTTCGTAGTTCCCTTGGATGTGGATTTTTTAGGAACCTGTAGATCATTAGAAAGAGCATTTTTTATTTGGTAATGAATCCAAATACTTGATTAGAGGGACTCGCTCATACTGTGACACCGGTTGGTATCATAGGTGAACCCCCCATATTGACTCTCATTAGTATGACCAATTATTATTGATTCATGCACAGATTCTTAACTTACATGAGTAAATTTCAGTCACGAGTGAACCCGAGTGGTGTCATTCGTGCTACCTGAAGAGCTTCCTAGCAAATCCCCAAATGGGTCTTGGGTCCAAACAGATCGGGAAACCCATGAAGCTTGGAGTCAGCTTACAAGGAAGAATCCTTCAGCTGCAGCATTGCTTCATTACTTTGCAGCTAATGTGGGTCAACACAATGCTGTTGTCATGAGCCAAAGCTTTATTGCTAAGAGAACTGGCATGAGCCTATCCACCGTAAAAAGGGCTGTAGCGGTACTCAAGAAAGGACACTGGGTCGAAGTCAGACGTATTGCTGCATCAGCCTCAGCGGCCGCCTATGTGCTCAATGACAGGGTTGTATGGCATGGAACCAGAAATGGTCTAAGACACTCTCTATTCTCTGCTATGGTGATTGTGGATGCTGATGAGCAAGAAGATAAACTAAGTCTTGGAAACCAAGCTTCCTTGAGACAACTTCCAAGAATGCATCCAGGAGAACAACAGCTCCCTTCAGGCGATGGATTACCTCCACCTTCAGAACCAGATCTTCCTGGTATGGAACCAGATATACCTGAGATCAAAGAAGATTAATTACGTATAAAAACGTTACCTTGGATTGAGTCATTCAGAAGCTTTGTGAATTCTTCTTCGAATTCACTATCTGACATTTCCCACAATTCCTTAACCCTCTCAGGAGTGATCCCGACAAGGTTAGCTGTTTTAGCTGGAGAGTAATCTGGACGTTTAGACATCTACTTCCTCATGTCTAATTACTGCTTGAGTATATTGCTGCACAGGTAAATTGGAATTACTAAGAACTGCTACAACTGAAATACCTCCTTGAGGCATCCACCCTTCTTTTAGATTATCATTCATTAGTTTTAGAAAAACATCTATTCGATAATCAGCAATAATTTTATACTGCATCTACTTATTCCCTGCATCTGTGGGGTGGTCTTCCAACCAATTTTCAATGTCTTCCATTAAGCAATGCCCGTCACATTCGGCTTCATCGTAGTGAACGGTTTCCTCAAGTACATTTAAGACATATGGGGATTCATTGCATTTCTTGAGTAGTGCAAAAGTTGCTTCCAGTAGGATTATGGAACGATCTTTCATCAACCTTCCCCCTCAGTCAGAGCGGCACGGGTTATATGTAGACGATCTTCAACAGCATCTGCTCTTATAATGCGGAGTTCTTTCTTTCGAAAATTATCCGTTTCCTTTTGATGCTTCCGACATTCGTAAAGAAAGTCTATTTGGTCGTGTTCGGCCAAGGCTAATGCCTTCCGCAGCCTAGCTATCTCAGCGTCTTGGGCTGTGTCTGTGCGGGTGTTCCATGCGGTGATAGCGTCGGCTTTTGAACGAAAGTACCCAGTGAAATCAAGGCGGCATCCAGAGTTTCTGATATGGTAAATATAATGGCCGCCGTTTAATGCGATGCCTCCCACCATATCTACCGTATCTTCTGAATGATGAGCCTCGCCCCCACAAAACGGGCAGGGCAGTAGCTCAGGCGGTTGTTCAGTCATTGGGGGTCTCCTTTGGCTGCGGCTTTGCCGCTGTCATAAAACTCAAGTCTGGAGCCATCATTTGATCTAAGGGTCCACGAACCGCGTGTATCGACTTCGTATTCTACTTCGTATTCTCCAATAGATTCTCTGGCTCGCCAAAAATGAGTTGGATCAGGCCATGTCCAAAACAATTCCTTGACCACACTCACATGCTGGCTGTGCTGCTTCATAGCTTTTCGCCGGACTCATAAGCCTTTTTGATAAGGTTGCCTGCTGCCAGAACGGCGTTATCACGACCCATATCAACCAGCATGTGAATATCGTCCCAGTTCACGCCCACCAATTCTGCCGCGATCAGTGTCGCCATGAGTATGTCGGCAACGCTCTGCGCGCTTTCATCACTAAGGTCTAAAAACCGGCTCACGTATTTCTCAACGTCAGGATGGTTGGGCATCATACTGACGGCGGCGGTCTCGTGGGTTTCGTCAGTTTGTTTTGTGTGTCCCTTTGGGGCCTTGTCCATGTCGTAATTCCAAGTCATCACAATCCCCTCCGAAAATCCATCTCTGCGTGTTCGCTGATTAGTTCGTCGATCTCGTCCATCGCATGATCTAGGCTGGACGCCGTGCCTGACAGCCAAGACGGATCGTCGTCACCCGTGATTTCGTCGCTCTGGAATTGCCAGACTTTACGCATTGCGGGGTCTAAGGCGATGTACCAATCACCGCTATCTGTGGTATATTTAAAAGACCCGTCTGATTGTGGCACGGCCTGCATGGCGCGACTAAACGCGGCTGCTGTTGCATCAACAACGTGGCGCGGATTGAACATTGTCATGATGCAGCTCCTACAATCACTATAGCTAGAATAACTATGGATGCAGTAAGTGAAGCAAAAGCTAGTATTGTGATAATCATAATTAAGGTTCCTCTGAAAAAAGTTTAGAGAACCCTTCCATTAGTTTCTGGTTCTCAATACGTAGGGTGGCAATCTCTTGTATGTTTTCATCATGCCAAGAGATGAGCTCATCCAATGCCCAACGATACACAGTGACCGTTTCCTTGGATGATTCACTTATGACCGCTAAGGTCATTTCTTCATTCCACAGTCTTCACCGGTCCACATCTGGCACAGTTCTCTTACGCACATGGAACCATGTAGGCTCATTGAACCAGGGTTTTCCTTGGTTCCCCTGGAGTACGTCCTGTTATGCGCTATACGCAGGGTAGGAGTGACGGTGCTAGAAAACGGACACCATTTACCCAGATCCAGTAGAGGGATTTCTACAGGCTCAGGATCAGTGTCAGGGATGTCACCTGCCTCTAGTAGCTCAGCTGCTTTATCATTGAGCCAATCAGGCAGATACTCAGTACCGGCACAGCGTTGCAAAAACTCTTCAAGAGTCATTTCGGCCATAAGACCTCTCCTAACGATTTTATTTGAAGGTTTTGCCAATGCTACATAGCTAAGCTACTGCCTGTTGGCGGATAATTACTTATGCAATATTTCTATAGAAAAAATCAATATTTAGTCAAAATTAACCCGTATATGTTTATTACCGATACTCAATTTTACCATTTTAGTAAGACCGGCTTTTCTCAAGGTAGAAAGATCCGCAGACACAGCATCAGATTGCATACTACAAGCTTTTGCAATTTCCCCACATGTCATCCAACGAGTTTCACTCATTGCTATGAGGATCTTGCTTTTTCTTGTTTTTATGATTGCCTTACGTTGATCATTTGGCAAACTTGCCATTTGACTTTGATTATACTTCTTGTTCGAATTAACTTCGAATTGTCCCGTATGCATGAAGTTAGCAACCTTACCTTCAATACGAGCTGCACACTCAGTATACTTGAAAGGCTCTTTGAGTATTTTTCTCTCTATCTGCTCCAGAGACAACTTTTGATTTGTATCCAGCATTATTTCCCAATCTCCGAAACGAGCGCATAAACAATTGCTACTTTTGGTTCAGAAAGCTTCCTCAATTTTGCAATCAGACGATACTCTTGATCTGATGCTTGTGAGGTAATTCCCTTGGTTCGATCTGTAGGAAAGAAGTCTTGAATAGGAGTATCCAGATAGTCAGCAATACTAAGAAGTTTGCTTGCACTCACTCGGTTAGTACCTGTTTCGTACTTCTGTAATTGTTGGAACCTTACTCCAATAGCTTTCCCAAGATCTTCCTGGGTCTTTTGCTGCAAAAGCCTACATGCTCGGATTTGTTGTCCTACATATAGGTCTGTCGGATGTGTCATGGTTTTTCCTTACGTGAGCCAAGCGTATCGCTCAGCTTGTTGGAGATTATAAATAGCTGCGAATGGAGTTTTGCCTGTCGTTCCTAGAATATCCTCGTAATTGGCATCAATGTAAGTTTCGCACGCATTGGTTTCTTCGAGAGGAAGTTGTTTTGTATTCCAAGCAAACCAACCTTTATGACAAGGAACCACTCGATATGAGGTTTTCTTTTTAGGCATTTTCCACCTTCACAATTTCTGTACGTACCCACTGGTGATATCCAAGACGGGTATTGTTATTCGCTACTGCGTATTGCCAATCCGGTACTGTGTGGTGTCTGTGCTCCTCCCAGATACTCATAGGGTTCCAATACTCCACAGGTACATTGTACTCGCTCTGCTCCTCCACACCCGTCTGATTCCCAGACCCAGTTGGTTCCTTCGCATTCAGGGCATACTGATTTTGTAGAGAATTCATTGCTCATACTTTCCTGGTGAATATTCATGTCCCCATAACCTCTTCACCCATTTCGTCATCAACGGTGTAAATGGTGTTATCGAATTCTGATGTATGACTGTATTCCCAAACATCTGCCTTAATAGCTAACTCTCTAGCTTCTACGGGGCAGGTTGCTTTAACATCTTGATAGGAAACCAAGTATGCATCCACATGACGTTTCACAGTAAATGTCTGAGGTTTCACAGGCTTCTGAATAACAGCCCCTATTACGATACCTTCCCACCCACACACTTCACAGCGACATGCATCAAGGTTTCCCCATTCATGGTTCCCAGAATCCACAGAACCATCTGAGGTAAGCTCCAAAGTTCCTGTAAAACGAATTCGTAATTTATCATCGTTTTTGCATTGTGGGCATTCCATGTCCCAGTTGTCACGTACTGACATGGTTTAGTCCTCCAACATAAATATGTGATTATTGATTGTGCCCACGTAGAGCAGCTTGTCTTTCCAGAAGGGGGAAGCTTTATCAGGTGCGTAGTAGTGGGTAGCTCCGCCAGACAGGTCATCAAACTTGTCCATGTTCTCAGCAATGAAGAGGGCAGTGGCATAAGCCTCTGGCTCCTCAATCTTAGGTTTGCCGGCCGTCCAAGAAAATTGGCTATCATCATAGACAACACCACAAACTGAATTTGGGTATCGTTTACTATCCACTCGATTTAATGTGACTTGGGCCACAGCGATTTGCCCATCAATAGGTTCACCACGAGCTTCGTGGTAAATATTTAGAGCCAAACAAACAATTGCTTCTGCGATCATAGGTATGTCCTTTACACCAAAGCGAATCACACCACATCACATTTATTTAATGGATTCTGGTGTATTCTTTTACGATTGGAACTACTTCACAGTCAGGCAGCCAGAGTTGACTACGGTTCCAATCTTGTGAGTTTAAATTAGGGAAGTGACCATTATCAGTTTTGGCACTTTCTTTGGAAGTACCCATGATAATACGATCAGCTTTCTTTATGGCAGCATGATAGAGGTTACGATCTCCAAGAACGTAAATCCTTGAATATTGCATTTTCCAGCAATGCTTGAGAGCTTCTGTTACATGTTGGAATACTGGCTCTCCACCAGGAGACCGTTTCATTCCATGATCTATGATCAGAACGTTCCAACCAGATAGGTCTATTCGTTTTTCATACTCCCCATATTGGGAAGCACTCATGATGAGTGTCCCACCAATAGTTTCAGAAAGAAAAAACGAAAGATTGGTAGGGGAGAGCCAAGGTACATTGATGTTGTTACCTGGATCTACAGTTGCGATCAAAGTTAGCATTTAAAGTCTACTTGAATTGTTAAAATTTAAGGTGAAATCACACTTTGCAGGACAGGTACATGCGAGGAAGAAACAGGCATGTTAACTTGCTCGAAGGGATTATTCCCAAGGTAACACATACCTGCCCAACAAAATGTGATTGAGAGTATTTATTGAAATTGATACGGCACCAAATCCCCGCATTGTTGGTTATTGCTAATAGGTTTGGAGCGACCTCACCCTAGTTATTACCCAATCCCTCTCCACGAGGGTAGCAGTCCGGTCTAGCCGTCTTCCTGATCAACGGAAGATTTCCATTCACTGCCAGATCAATTACAAAAAATACTCTTTTAAGTGGAGGGACCATCACTCCTACTAAGCAAATTCAATCCCAGGCACTGAACGGTTCGTTTACATCCTGTGGGAAGCCGTCTTCCGCCAGCACCTGGGTATGGCCGTCTTGCAAGTAAAACAGTTAGGACCGTCGTCCATGACACTATTTACAGACCATAAGCTCTTATATTGGTAATAGATTAACCTCTTTCCATAATGGCATCTACAGGACGATCTTCTTGGTTCTGATACTTTCCATCATATGAATTTGGTACAGACACCTCATCAAAGATGACTTGAGCAATACCAGCACCAGCTGGAATACGGAGATTTTCTTGTCCATGGTAGACAAGCTCCAATGTCAAGAATCCATTCCATCCTGGTTCAATAACTGTATTAAATACAGATAGTCCCTTACGAGCCCAAGTAGACTTGTCATGTACAACACCTACAAGGTTGTCAGGCATCTGGAATTCTTCAATTGCTGAAGCAATTGTGAAATTGCCGTCATTAAAGCTACCGTATTTTTCCCCATCTTGAATCCAATTGGAGGTAACAAAATTGTTTTTTGGACTGAAAAGAATTTCCTGCTTAATACGAATATCGTATCCAGCTTCACCAAGACCATAGCTTACACCATGGTCACGTTCCTTGGTTTTAAGCATGTCTTTAATTGGTGCTGCTTCAAGCAACACGTTCATATTATAAATCATATGATTTCCTTAGAATTTTTTGAGGATATTTCACCCAAGAAAAGGAATCCTATACCTCTGTGAGAGCATCAGCAGGGATATGGATTTCAGTTCCAAAATGAGTGACTGCATTCGGATTATTGATAATAGTCCAGATCACTGGAGTACCTGGATCTTCTGTAATCTGACAACAATAGAGATCAGAGAAAATTACAGAAGCAGTTGGTTTATGTTCTTTGATATATTCGAACACTGGTTCCAGAGATGTCCCACCTCGACCTACAACTTTAATTTCTTCAAAGGGTTCATCCTGTTCAAACTCATATACGTTTTGAATTTTAGTATCGAATGTTACCAGAGTCAGACGCTTAGGAGTAATTTGGGTATGGATGTAGTAAACCTGAGAATTGAAGTAAGCAATTTCTTCATTTGAGATGGATCCAGAGATATCAATAAAATAGATCAGATGCTCCAGACCATTTTCTCCTATGAGAGATGGTAGGTAGATATCCGTGTGTCTCCGAGAAGGACGACGCCATGAATAATCATCATTACTGAGATCTGTGAAATACCGATTTAAGATACTATCCCAAGGCAGAGGTGGATTAAGGAATTTGTTGATAAGCAATTCCAGTTCACCAGGGAGCGAACCAGCTTGTTTAGCCTGTATGGCAGCCTGCTGAGCTTGTACGATCTTAGACATTACCTCGATGTCTGATACATCGTCAGAGGGCTTTACATCGTCACCCATAGCGTAGTCACCAGGATCTGGCCTATCTGCAGCTGGCATACTCATCAGGAGATCGTAGACCTGTTCAGTGGTCATACCGTCGTATTGGTGATCCAAGCAGATTTGGATATCTGGGAAATCCATAACAAAGCCATCAGTATCCATGGCATTATTAATGATATAGTCAGCTGCTTGGTTCCAAATGCTACCATCCCGTTTACCTACACGTCCTATGTGATCGTAACCGGTATGCCAGATCTCATGAACCAAGAGTGATACTCGTACTTCAGGACTACATTTGAAGAAGAATTCAGGACTAATACCAATCGTGGATCCATTGCACCAAGCAGTGTCACAAGTAAGATCCCAAATGAAGGTATGGTTACAAAGTAAAGAACCTAGAAAACCGGATTCCTTTCTAAAGAACAAACGTCCCTTTGCTCGATCAAGCATAGAATTCATTTTAGTTTCTGATGGAATGTCAGAAGGCCACTTTGTTGTTTGATCGAGCATAGGAGTTTTCCTTGTTATGCTGCCAGATCCACATCATCATTGTTGAGGAAGTCTGTCAGGTGATCGATGTTTGAGAGATAGTCAGGATTCTTACGCATCTTAGGATCACGTTGAAGAATCCCACGGAAGTAGACTGCTTGAATTTCAGCAGGGAACCTACGAGCATATTTCACTACATCAGGGAAATCTGCTTTGTTGAATTTATCCAACAGCATGGTGAGAATTGCGTAACGAGTACTGGTTTTCTCAGGGACAGGCAGTGTTGTCGGTGAACCTACAATTTCACTGTATTTAGGAAGATTCCCAAATTCTTTCATGAAGGTGTAGAATTCAATAGCAACTCCTTGTGAGAGTGTACCTGTAAGTAATTTCAGATTGATGTCTTTAAAGGCTTTGCCTTTACACAGACGAGAAGCAAATTCCCATGTACGAGGACATGCAAAAGTCTTGTCATTATGATTTGGATCAAACTGGTGAAGTTTCCCAGGTTGGAAATCCAAGAATCCACGTACACGATAATCGTAATCTTCTTTCACAGCATTTGCCATGAATTCAGAATTACTAATCTGCAGTTCCATGTGGATTAAACGAGACTGCATAGCAGTACCCATTTGGGTCACAATGGCTCTATCCGTTGCAAGGTTGCCGGCCGCTACAATAAATACATTTTCATGTAGATTATATTGACCTGACATACGATCCAGAATGAGTTTGTATGAGGCAGCTTGGATACTTTTAGAAGCTGAGTTAGCTTCATCAAGGAAGGCTAACCAACCACTGTACCCTTCTGGAATTGGATCATTCTCTGTAGGAAATTGATCAAAGGGAACGTGAGAGGCTTTCTTAATACCATCCTTATCAATGAAGTGAGGTAGTCCTGTGAGATCCTCTGGAGCGTATGTGCTCAGACGAATATCAATCAGGAACAGATTATACTCTTCAGCAATTTGCTTCATGATTGCGGATTTACCTACACCAGGGGATCCAGTGACAAATGGTACAAGACCTGCTTGCATACATTCGATAACTCCGTTCTTTACTTCGGTAGGTGTCATTGAAAATTGAGACATAGTTCTTGGTTCCTCTGAAAGGATTAAGGTGAAATGAAATGTGAAGGGGAGAGTTAACTTAGTTCTTCATCAATACGATTGAGGTAGATAGCCATAGCAGCTGTCAGATCCTTCAGAGAAGCCTCTCTAGCCATGATCATGACAGATGACCAAGCAGCTTCCTTATGCAAGCTGGTGGTCTTTGCTACTGGCTCAGGAGCCTCTACATCTGCATCACACAGTTTGCCGATAGCTTCCAAGGGACGTTCCATCATTCCCCAGATTTCTTCTGAAGTAGCTTCATTAGAATCTGCTGATTTCTGAAGGAGAGCTATGGTGTCTACAATCTTGTTTACACGAGTAGCATTGGTTGAGTTTTTAAAGCTCATAATTAATCCTCCAAATCTACATCAGCAAATGCTGTAGCTTCTGAGTAAGGGATGGATGCAATGAAATACCCATCACGATTCACATGATGCTTACCATTGGCGATGAGTAACTTTCCGTCACTCTCAATCAGGGTCCAAATGAAGGTAGGATCCACTGCACTTACGGTTTGGTATTCAGGACCAAAAGTCTCATAGAGAGTACCGTCGAAGCGAGCATTCTTATCAATGTGGTTCTTCATTGGTGTGTATTTCTTGAACCAATCTTCATATGTCATGGTACTACGTGTCCAATAAGTTTACAGGATCCAGCTGCTCCACTGTAATTTCCCCAATCAAAGACACCTGTAGTGTGTCCGTTTGGTTCAATCTCGAAGATACGAGCAGCTTCTTCAGTGAATTTTCCTGGAGGCGGTCCTGGGATAATTTTAACTATGAAGAGGTTTTCGTCTTGGTCCCATTCATGGATCCAATACTCTCTTGCCATAGCAAAAGCTGTTTCAGGATTTTCAGCCTGAACAAAGAGATCGAGATTAAAATCACTTGATTCACAAGATACAAAAAATAATTTCATGGGAACATTCCATTTACTTTACATTCCTGACTTTCGAACCACTCATTATGGAAATGATCGAATTCCCCAAAATAAGCATCAGCTAGATCTTCTGGATCGGTAGGTTTTTCTTCACCTCCACCAATCTCATCATCCCATTGCTCAGCAGCAATTTCTTGGCGGTACTCTTCAGCTTGCTCTGCTGTTTTAAAAGCAGCAATGTCTGTACCGTATTTATGATCCCAAACTGTTACGAAAATATTCATGGAAATAACTCTCCTATTAGATAAGCTTCACGACGCATATCCATATGGCAAACACCGGCTCCATTCTTACGGAACCAGATTGCTGATATGTTTGTGTTGATTGGATTAGAGAAGCCTTCAGAGTTTACTTCTCGTATTTTTGATAGTTGCTCTTGGCACCATTCTTGATCTTTACCGTAGCGGTAACAGCATCGGTAAATGGCACCTACTCTCCAGCACGGATCAGGATGGCTCATTCTTTTGTCTTTCTATGACAATAAGAACCAAGAAAATAACTACCCAAACTGAGTTGTATGTAGCGGATTCTACTTTACCAACGTACTCGTTAAGCAATGCTACACACATTTGAATCAGTGCACTGATTGTCAAAATACGGACGAATGTGAAATATCCAAAAAACTTTTTCATAATGATTTTCCTAATTTCTCTTTACAATCCATCAAGGCATTTACGGCCTTAGTGGATCCATTGAGAGATACCCAAATATCCCAGGTGGATTTTGGTGATGTGGATGTAGAAACATAAAGGCGACTGCCTTGTATAATTTCTGTTAGAAAATCCACGGTGGCAGCGTTACTTGGGAGAGTAGAAAAGATGGCTTTACCATCTCCAGTAGCTTCTAATTTCCATGGGGATCTAGAATCAATCCATACACGGATGCTACCTTCAGCATCCTCAAAATCCCATTTTGGCATGTAAGCGAAGAAGACAAGTTTTTGTGTATCTGCAAGTAGCCTAACAGAAATCCCATCTTCAGTATTATTTACTCCAGCAGTGCAATAAGACAGGTCATTATTATCACCAGTTTCGTAGGTAACTTCCCAATGTTTATGTTGGAATACTGTGAAACTTTCCGCTGAAGCATATGAGGCGATTAAGCCTAACCATACGATTAGTACAATAAAGTATTTGGTCATTTCTTGGTTCCTCCAGATAGGTAAGCAGGCACCTTTTTATGGAACCTCTTGAATAGCTTTTTGGTTATGCGTTTGAGAAAACTCATTTAACGATCCAACGCTGTAGGGAATTAGTGCTTTGTTTAGGCAGGTAGCTTCTGCCGCCATTCAATTACCAATGGCAGGGGAGCAGTTTGTTAGTCTGGAACCACATGCTCAGGTGTTCACGGTCAGTTGCTCTAATGACTAACGGTAACTGCTACCGAAAGTTGTTCCCCAGACTTTCCCTGGGTTGCCATCTTTTGGGGACAGCAAGTCCCTTCCGCATTTTCAGGAAGCGGATATAACCTTACTTTTTGTATGTACCAGCTGTCTGCTATTGGCGTTCTGCCGGAGTTACCGGACGCTCAATTTGAGACTCTGTGTTTCACCTTGATGCGGTGTTTTTGTACTGGCAAGTTTTCGGATTAAGTTGGCATGATGCCATTCGTCACTTACTCATCGGACTGCTCCACGAATTGATCTTTCCTCTGTGCGGATACACCGCCCAAAAAAAGAAATGACTTTCTGTCGCAGATAGGACTTTCGCTATAGACGAATCTTTCAAAGTCGATACGCTGAGGCTTCCCCTCTACAGATACCCTCCAGATACTCTGGAGTTCTTTTCTTGGTTACATGTAGAGTTAGGAAAAAATAAACCTCCCCCCGAAGGGAGAGGTTTTGTATTTAGCTCAACGCATATTCTGCATCGAGAACTTCCTTTGAGAAGTCAGTTAGTTTCTCTACTTCAACTTCTTCACCTACGATTTGTGAAGCGATATCAGAGAGCAATGTACTGGCAGCCAGTTCACTGAGAATTTGATTATATTGAGCTCTCAGGTCATTGGCATAGTTTGGATGTACACTGAACCGATCATGCACTGTGAGTACAGGAAACGGGTTAGCTGGAAGGGTTTGGATCAGATCCCATACAGCTTGCTTAGGAGCAAACTGAACAGAGTTCTCATCGATGTGATCCAGGATACGAGCTGACAGGAAGCCTGTACGCTCATAGTGCTTAGCCAAGGTAATAACCATTTTGGCATTAGGAGTATTATCATCAGGTTTAGAATCTGAGTGAAATCCAGCATGACATAGCAGCTGCATCTCAATCGTATCTGCTTTCCAATAACAACGACGTAGGACTTCACGTACTACCATCCCATCAAGTGAGTGAATGGTATTGGCTCCAATAGACCGACCTTCTTGCATTGGCCGATTTACTTTAGAGACCACCTCATAAGGACGTTCTAGGAAATGGATATCTGTATATTCGTTATCCATGACTTTGACATGTACGTGGAAGTTATCAGGCATGATCCAATCATGGGACATGTTCTCAGGCTGCCATAGACCCAAGAGAGCTTGGTTCAATGCCCAGAGACCTGGAGCTTCTTCTTCCATAGTTTCAAAGAATGTATCCAGTAGATCACCTTCTCCAAAGACCCGCTTAGGAGAAGCCTCAGAGCCATAGAAGGATGGCATCACTGCATCCTTAATGTCATCTCTATCGATCTTAGCTACAGCTCCTGTACGGCCGCACATGAACTCATAGATGCGAGTATAGAAATCTTCACGCTTGCCTGTATTGATTACATTACAGAGCTTAGCTGATTTCTCACATCCAATCAGGAGAGCCAGGAGCTGTGCTCCAGAGGCTGTAGCATCCAATCCTACTGGGTAGGCAATGGCTTTACCTTGCATGGCTGTACGGTAGGCATTTACGCCGGCATAGAAGAGAGCAGGCTCTTCTGCTTCCTTTACCATGTTTTCAAGAGTTGATTCATTCTGGTCGAACCAAGATAGACGATCCTCCCACAGTTCTTTTTCAAGACCAAAGTTAGAGGCAATGTCAATTTTCAGGTATTCAGTTGGTGTGAACTTTTGCATTTGGTCTTTCCTTTATTAGACAGGTTCCATGAATTTCCCACAACGAGCCAGTTCGGAAACTGCCACGTAGGGAATGCATATTGTTTGTTGGGTTATTTCTCCGCAGACTCCTGCAAAGTTAATCTTCGAGAGTTCTTCTTTCAGATCATCTCTGCAGCAGTCAGTTGGAATGAAGAACCCACAGTTGCTACAGGTTTTCTTCATTATTTTGTTCTTTCTCTTCTTTCTCGATGAGATATGCGAGTACGCTTAAAAGCACTCTTTCAACAGTTTTAGTATACTGTGGGTAGCTAGGGTGTGTTTCATGAAGAGCTCTTTTCAATCCTACCAAGTCTCTAGAGTTCATTTCACTTCTCCTTCTTAGGTAGAATATCTCTGGTGTTTATCCGAACCACTACAGGACACCCTGTTCGAGTTCCTTCATGAATTCTAACTTTTCCTGTAGGGATATCGTAGATATCAGCGAAGGATTGTTTAGCGAGTGTGATTAGATCAGCTTCAGATAAGTGAAACTCTTCGTACTCAACGACTCCACTGTGAGTAGAAGGCATTAGGTGAGTTGTTCGTTTATGCATCTGAGTTCTCCCATGATGGATGCCTAGAGTACTTTCTCTCTGAGTTTCTCATTCGTCATTGAGCACCTCCGCATCAGCGAACTGAATGCAGGCTTTGTTCCAATCATTTCCTTGGTAGGTGGCATGGTATCCCTGACAGTAAGTACGTCCTCGTTTGTCGTACTTATGAGTCAGCCAGAAACGATTTCCTTGAGCCATGAGGGCAGCCAGTACATCTCGTGATGTCCTGTCATATTTCTCAAAAGCTTTAACTCGTTTCTTGTAGTCTTCCTTGGCTTCCCCTGGTTTACACTTATCCAGGTTTTTCCATTCATTCTGAATGAAGGCTACAATGTCTTCATTGAGAGACAGAGGAATAGAATTTGCACGGTTAATGTGATCCAGACACACATCATCTTCATGATGGTTATCCCGTAGGATGATGGATCCTTTTACAGTTACATATCCTGTCTGTCTGTTGTGAGTGACATGCTGGGGTTCTTCGATCATGGGAAGTGGATACTGGAACAGGTCCAGTTGATCTTTCACATCGTCTGAAATGTCCCATTTCATAATGGCATTCTGAGTGAGATCATCCCAATCAATGAAGTCTTTCTCAGCAGCTTTGAGGATCATCTCTGCACATACCTGAGCAGGCTTAGAGTACCCTTCAAAGTGTTTCTGAAGCATCCCTACCAGAGTAGGAATATTGGCTCTCTTGTGGAGAACCAGTTGAGTGAGGAGATCCAATCCAAATAGGATTTCAATCTCATTGTCTTCGAGCTTATCTACAAAGCCAGACTCCACGAATTCCTGCTTGATGCAGGCGTGCAGTTGGTACTTTGAGAATAGATGTTCCAGCTCGATCTGTGAGGTAAGATTTAAGTCCATGGTTCTCTCCTGTGGAGTTTAGAGTGTCTTTAGGTCATTTTGGGGATGTTTTGAGATCTGGTATTTAGGAGTAAAGTCTTGGTTGTTTACTCAACCCATTGCGCCGATTAGGCGGAATAGGGAGTCTCTAGTACCTAAATAATACCTAAATACTATCCGTTATATAAAAGAGAAAAAAAGAGAAACCTCACCCGCACGAATGCAGGTGAGGTTATTAGCTTAAGCAGGGACGTACTCTTCGAATTCGAAATCGTCGATTGCTTCTTCGATCTCGATATCATCGTTAACGTCATCAACGATTGCTTCTTCGACACGTCGAATTTGCATAGGAACCATGATGACCTTCTCTTCACCTGGTTTCAGTTTGTTAGCAATGGCTTGGAACTTCCGCAGTACACGGTTCTTAGAACGCAGCAACTGGCGGAAGTCTTCATTTTTACCAACAACTTCTACTTCTTCCATTGTATCCAACGGAACACCAAAAGGTACACCTACGAAGGTGCCTGCAATCGGTAGACCTGGATTCATCCACACTTTGGTTTGTGGTTTGTCGGATTTAGTTTTCGACGACGAATTCATATTAAGTTTAACAACCATGATTTTGCTCCTCACGGGATTGGTTAAAGGAAGGGCTATGCACCATGCACAACCCCCTTTGGGCCGATTAGGCCCCTTTTTCCTTAAGTTTAAATAAGGGTATTTCCCCCGAAGAAAGGGAATAACGCTCGTATCAAGAGTTACTTAATCTGATACAAGTTCGAGGGTGCTCATTTTGAGCACTTGGTAAACGAAACAAGAGATGCTTCTTTTGCATTACCGTTTGGATTGTTCGTACAACAAATATCAATGGTCTCTTTGGAGAGGGTTTTCTGCTCTCCTGAGATGACACGAGTGATCTCATTGATCACTGCAATACAAGCTAATCTACCATACTCGGTACAGGTCCATCCTCTATCAGTCTTTACACAGAAATGCTGTTCAGCTCTCTGGCTCAGTTTTCGAGTTAGAGTCTGTCTTGAACAGTTGAGATATGTTGCCAATGCTGATGCCGACCAAGGGCCAGCATCGCTGAGCATTGTAATAATTATAGACCTTTCGAACCCATCGATACCCAATACTGAGTAGAGCCTCATAGCTTTACTTTGATAGGTAACGAAACGGGAAGCGGAGGGATCTAATTCCATTCAGGCCGTATGCGATACAGCTCGAATAGGGTCAATGCCCAAATCCTTGAGAACTTGAGATTCCCCAATATCTTCCACATACACTTCTTCGAAGGACGAGAGAGAATACATCTCTTCCATAATGCGGAGTTCGGCTTTCACTTCTTTAACGGCATTCGTAAACAGTTCGTACATTGTAGTTCTCCTTAGTTATCGTTCACGGTTTGTTCTACTCGTGAATATTAAAGAATTCGAATGAGATGAAAGGCTCTTTGCTTTGAGCAATTGCCTTAATACCAATCTCAATTGGACCTTCATCAGTTATAGCGAGTACAAGACTCGGCCATCCATTTATCTCTTCATTACAGAGATAATCTGTGAAGGCGTCTTCATCTGCAAAAGAGAGATTTGGACTTGCAGTGATAAAGGTAGTTTCTTCAGGTAGTTTAAGCATCTTTAATGCCTCCATGTTTGAGTACATATAAATCCAGTTTAGATACAGGAACCCATCCAAATGGTCCTTCGTCGTCTGGATCATCAGTGAAGAAATCAAAGTCTTCAGCTGAGACATTATACACTTCAACAGAGGCGTAGTCTTCAGCTGCAGAATCCTTTGGGTTACAGTAGTGTCCTGCACTTGCCTGTACGGAAAGAGAGTGACCATCAGTGAGCTCCATGAGCTTACGTACATGGTATGCGTGCATAGATTTCTTCTCTACAGAGTTGGTCTCTTGTAGCCATTTCTGAACAGGAGATTCTTTTGGTTCCTCTTCAAAATTTTCATGAGCATCCCATCCAGCATTGAAAGCATCCTGCATTAGACTGAAATAGGTATCCCATGTCATGTCAGGTCTCTCCTGATCACGCAGTCGATACTTGCTGGCTTGTCGCCAAGCAGC